>Ga0114957_1005539_pt1 | contig 10433 bp, 12 predicted proteins | sample BantaG_FD_87175 | JGI IMG/M metagenome (GOLD analysis project Ga0114957, IMG submission 87175) | Marine algal microbial communities from Bantry Bay, Ireland - BantryBay_4 metaG | ecosystem: Host-associated > Algae > Red algae > Unclassified | place: Bantry Bay, Ireland | collected 2014-11-21 | reverse complement strand
ATCCTTTACTGGGGAAGTCATACGGAAACCCACTAGAGAGCTTCGGTCAAATGTTATGGGGACCGGGAATGTTCTCAAGGCGCCCTGGCATACAGACGGATTAAAAGTGGGTATTATAACGCCCCGAGTGTGGTTTAGCTAATTACTTTTTCGCATGTGCTTCTGGCCTTCTATTATAATATGCCTGATAAACTATAGCGATGTCTGAACGGTGGCGTGGTATTAGATAGACATAATCATCAAAATACTGAATATTCTCCACGGTTCCTAATTTGACAAATACGGGCTGTAATTTTTTATAGTTAATGTCCTCGACAAGATAAGGATAAATCGCGGAATACCATAACTTAGTATCCTGCTTCCACAGACCCGTAGAGATACGGTACCAATCATTATGTATATCCTCATTAGCGATGATAACATATTTAGGCCTGTTTTCTCTTATAAATGCATGCATTCGTAAGGTATTAAATTCACCCCATGTTTTTGTTCCCGCCCTTGCAACATCATTGCGTTTTGGTCCCCAATATGTTTGGGCCGAGACCATTGAGATTTGACAGCGCGCATACTGACAAAAAGGGGCCGACCTGTCAGCAAAATAACCTGCCATGCCGCTCTCCCAATACCGCATTCTGTCGATGTAGACCGCGTCGTCTTTATTTATATTTTTGAGAACATATTGAACGGTTTTCGATAAGCCATCCGGCGCCCTAGAGGCGACCCTTTCACGTTGATCTGTTGCAAAACTGTACAAACTCCATCCGCAAATAAGCGTTATTATAACGGTGCCGTATCCGGTAAATTCGAGGTGTCGTAACTTGGCCAGTTTGTTTTTCTCGCTGTTGAGGAACACATATAACCGCCGACAGACAATCGCAAAAATTGGAATTAAAAACACCGTGCTGACGATGGCCATCCGATAGCTGGCATGCGGGGCGAGGCCTAAAATTGAGAGACAATCACGACGCCCGTATACGACCAAAAGCACCCATATAGAATGACCAGAGTCTTGTGCTCAATGTCACGTTTGGAGCGTTTAAATAGACAATAAGCGCCTCCCAGAATAGCGGTTAAAACAAACGCCGTATTGGGTTCGGATTGAAAGGTTTTAAAATAATCTGTTTTCAGAAAAGACTCGAGGGAGTGAGCCTTATTAAAATATTTTTCACCTACATTCAGTAGGGATAATTTGTCGTCATTAGGCGAGAATATAGACCTGGACATTTTGAAAATATCAAAAGAGCCGGCGATAGCGCCAAATAAGGTCGCCTTTTTGAAGCCGTACACGTACCAGAGTGCAAGGCATAAACCGGGCAGAACAAAGGCCGTTTCTGGCCTGACCAAGGCACTTAGGAGAAAGAAAATGCCGCCAAGTGTGACACCGCGCCAGCTTTTGCCCTCTGCTCTTAGTCCTGATTGCAAAAAATACACGCCCGTTATCATAAGGGGAATGGCCAAGGCCTCTCCGGTTGATGACACTCTGAGCTCAGTCATAAGATATGAGGATAAAAACACAAACAATGATACGAAGCCCGCAATAAGGCCTGACGCTCGGTAACAAATAAGGGCCATGAAGTAGTGTGAGAAGATGCCCGCGAACAGGCTGACCCCGAACATCAGGTGAATAGGGTTGGCTTTCACCTGTAAGACCTCAGCAAGCTTAATAATTAGTGATCTTACGAGGCTGTCGCCTGGAGGGTGAAACCCGGCAAAATTTATCCTAAAGCTGTTCCAAATACCGGTATGAAGTCGCCCGGGATACCCAAGCGCGGTTTGATAAGCATCATAAATGCGCAGTCCCTCATCGCCTTGATAGGTTGCGGTAACTTTATCTGCTAAAATAAGCATCAACAGAGATAGGGTCGTCAAAAATATAAAAACAACAGCTATTCGAGTAAATCTCAAGGTCAGCTGAGAGTCGGGACTTGTGTGAGTCGGGTTCATGGATGTTTTAGACTTTAACATGAGGCAGTCCGGTTTTTATTTATGTATTTACAAAAACTGACGCGTAGCCCGAGGCGCAGGTTTTTTTAAGGAGAAGTTACGCACGCCTAAACACTCGCAAACTAGCTTCGAGCCTAAACTCTCAGCATAAATACAGCTCACAGCCTGCTCAAACTGCGAGGACATGGTTGCGTTGGGTTTACTTGTGTCTCATCTGCATTCATATGCTTTTTGAATAGTAATTAGTTTTTCAATTGGTATAATCTGCGCATGCTCAAAATTAATGATTTTCAATCGGTTTTATCTGGCAAAACAGTCTGCGTGACTGGGCATACTGGATTTACAGGAGGGTGGCTCGTGCGATGGCTGTCTCAGCTCGGCTGCAAGATTGTCGGTATCGGCCTTCCGCCCCTTACGACCCCTAGTCTTTTTGTAAGCGGAGACATTGAAAGCCTGTGTCACGCGTCGCACATTGGCGATATCACGGATTATGAATGGCTGTTACAACAGATTAAGAATAGCGGCGCAGAGCTTATCTTCCATCTCGCCGCTCAGCCTTTGGTGCGTAAGTCATATAGAAATCCATTGGAGACCTTCGCGTCAAATGTCATGGGGACCGCGAATGTCCTCGAGGCAGCGCGGCATACGGACGGATTGAAAGCGGCCGTCATTATAACCACCGACAAAGTTTATGATAATAAAGAACGCGAGGCGCCTTACCGCGAGGACGAAGCTTTGGGCGGGAAAGATCCGTACAGCGCGTCAAAAGCTTGCGCTGAACTTGTTGTCGCGAGTTATCAAAAAACGCTGTCTCAAATGGGTAACGGTATTGCGGTGGCCTCTGTCCGGGGCGGAAATATTGTCGGCGGCGGTGATTGGTCGGAGGACCGCCTAATTCCGGATATATACCGGGCCATCGTTGACGAGGCGACCTTGAATATTCGGTATCCCAAGGCCACGCGTCCCTGGCAGCATGTACTGACTGCGTGTCACGGGTATATGGCGGTAGGCGCCGCTCTTTTGGACGCGCCCGGAGATGTTATCGGAAGCTGGAATGTCGGACCAGTCGATTTGCGCGGCTATACGGTTGAGGAGATTGTTGAGAAATTTACGGATGTTTGGACTAAGCCAAGTGTAGACTTCGAAACGGATCAGCCGCCTGAAGCTATGAATTTGCTTGTGGATACGGCGAAGATTAAGGCACACCTTGGCGTGGCCTCACCGTGGGATATAGAGGCTGTCATTGAAAAAACGGCTCTTTGGTATAAGGGCTTCGCGGGGTCTGAACAGAATGGGGTTGATTTGATGGTAGAAGATATCGCCTCGTACCGTAATAAGATTTCGGGAAAAACTTAAATCCGTAATGACCCGCCGCCTGAGTTTTAACCAAAGTGATATATGGCGATTTATTCGTTTTGCGATTGTCGGGGCGGGTAGCGCCTTATTATATGCGATTGTCACATGGGCCAGTGTTCATTTTTTCAACATAAATCCGCCGCGCGCCTCTGATATTGGGTACTTGGTATCCATTCCTGTGAACTTTATTGGGCAACGCAATTTTACATTTGCCTCTGCGGGATCCAAGCGGATTGAGTTTATCAAGTTTTGTTTGGTTCATGCCTTTAATCTGACATTGGCTCATGTCGTTATGTGGGCCGTGACAGAGCAGTTTTTGTGGCATTATTTATGGGGAATTGCTTTCATCATAATCGTCATTCCTCTTTGTAGTTATTTTTGGCTGCTTGTATTTGTATTTGCATCGCCAAAATCAAAAGAATAATTTGCTTTAATTGTCATCAATGACAGTAGGTTTATTGTCAAAAATGAGGCAACATGCAGCGATACGTATCTAAGCTGCAATCCAGGGTGATACGCATTGACCGTAAGCGTTTGGCGAACCCCACCTTACGAGGCTGACCCTGCTCTGCGATAGTGTCCACTTATTTGTAGTGGACACTATTGAAGGGTTGGTTTTATGGGCAAGCGGAGAGCGCGGCGTCAGTTTAACGCTGATTTCAAACGGCGTGTTGTAGTAGAGAGCTATGCGCCGGGAACCTCGGTGTCAGTTGTAGCACGGCGTCACGACACCAACGCCAACCTCTTGTTCCGTTGGCGCGATGATCCTCGAAATGCTTTTCAGGAGCAATGCTTTCTACCCGTTGAAATGGCACAGCAGTTGAAGCTCCAAGGCTTGCCAGTAACCCGCCTAAGGTATCGGAACTTGGGATATGGATTGCGGGTGATGTTCGCATTGTTGTTAAAGGCGGGTTCGAACCGGAGGCCTTGGGCAAGTTGATCCGCTCTATCAGGACAGCGCCGTAATGCGGGCCGTACCATCAGGGGCCCGCGTGTGGATTGTGGCGGGCGTGACCGATACGGGCTGCGGCAGCAAGCTTGATGACACCGCTAAGACACTCGGCGAAGACGTGATGGAAGAACTTGAGTATGTGCCGGGCCGTATTGTGGTCAACCGCATTATCAGTCCGCGCCTGTCCTGTAAAAGCTGCGAGACTATCTCCCAAGCTCCCATGCCGTCGCGCCCCATCTGGAGCATGGCTTTTTGGAGCTGTACAATAACACTACCGAGCGCGCCATGCGCCCCATTGCCATTGGCCGAAAGAACTATCAGTTCCTGGGTTCAGAGAAGGGCGGCAAGTCCGCCGCCATCTGCTACTCACTCATCGAGACCTGCAAGCTCAACGGCGTCAACCCGCAAAGCTTGGTGACACATGCTCTGGCCAATATCCAGGATACCAAGCTCTCAGGCCTCGACAAGCTGTGGCCGTGGAACTATGTTGAAGAAAGTTAAACGGTTACACATAAGCGGGGCCGTCAAAACTTAGGCTAAATTGATCGACTAACCCTCACTGAAAATTTGAATGAAACCTATTTGAAACTGTAACGTAGTTCTTAGGAAAATATAATGTGCTACAATAATTTTGAACGTCACAAAATTATCTTTCTGGGAGTCATTTCAGTTTTTGGTATCCTGATATTTGACCTTTTGATGAAGGCGCCTGTACTTTTTTCGTCCGCAGAATTCCTCGATGACATCGAGCTATCTGCGAGATACTTGAACGCGCCCGACACCTCTTCAAATCTTGGACTTCGAACTTTTAGCCGCTTGGTTTTTTGGTTCAAGGACATGAATCATGTTCAGTTTTTTCTTGAGATTATGCTGGCGTTTGGGATCACAATGTATGTTGCAGTTTTTTTCATCATAACACGGGCTGTCTGGCCGTCTGTGTGTTTAGCGATGTTGATTGTGACTTTCCCGCAAAATTATATAATTTCGATATTCGCAAACGGGAGTTATAATTCGCAATTTATATTCTGGTTTGGGGCAGGGTTACTCTTCGCGGCATTGGCTATTAAGGGCGACAGCCTATCCGTAAGAAAACGCTGCTATGCTTTGCTTGTCAGCAAGGCTTTACTCGCAATTTCACTCTCCGTAACGATCAGCGGTATCTTAGTCCCGCTATTCACGACACTCATCATTACGGTTATCTTATGGGCGGTTAAAGCGCCCAAGGCGCTAAGGGTTACGTCTCTTATTTCTGATTTGGCTATTCCTGCAGCCTTCATATTTTATTTTTCAAATTATCAACATCCCTACACCAAAATGGAAGGGCGTTTCGTTTCAACACTCTCAGAACTTTTACTGAACTCAAACCGTATTACGACTGCTCTAATGACGGCATACTGGGACCCTGTGCATTCAACCGGCAAAAGTCTCTCGCGGTATTCGTCTCTGCCGGGCTTATTTTTAAACCTATCGATAGGTCTTGTACTTTTTGTTCGCCTCTTCTTTATCAAACGTCCGCCGGGGGCGAGAAATGTATTATATGCGGCGAGTTTTTGTTTTACGGCCTATATCTTTTCAGTAGCCCCGCTCGCAATGTCGCGCATAACGCATATCTGGCACTTCCAACTCCCAAGCCTTTTTCTTTTGAGTGCCATTTTTTTGACGTGTATGATGATGTTCTCGACGCGAGTGGCGATTATAGTAGCGGGCGCCGTATCAGTTTTAGGCATATTATCTATGTCGACTTATTCTGATGTCTATGCGCTGGATGCGAAAAATCAAATTTACTTGGGTAATTTTTTAGTGACGTCTTATCCAGAAATATCCGACTCAACTAGCCTCATTGTCTATGAGCGAAAACACTTTCCAGTCTCAGGACTCCACGTCCCGTCCCGCTTTAACGGATTAATGAAGGACTATATCGATGAGAGTCGCCGCGTTGATATACATCTCGTGCGATCGTCCAATATCGATAGGATTGAACACGGATTAGCCAACCCGGAGACTCGCTGGTATGTATGGGCTGATAACGGAATAGAGCTCTCTGGGCGCGAGCAGATAATGGGGATTGTACTGAAGTGATGGTTTCGCCCTATGCTCAATACAAGCTCCGTCTTGTAACTTAAACGACTAACCCTTGCAATTTGCGCCCGCGCGTTCATTCAAACATTTCAGCCGAGGGGTATAAAACTCGTAACGCGCCTTCGAAGATGAAGAGACGGACCAAGACCTTAACGCCTCAGCGGCTGAAAGCGATGACGCAGAAGAGACTACTCCTAAGAGAAAGCCCGTTCGCCGCTCATTGCCAGAACACCCCCTCAGAACAGATGTAAAGCACATGCCAGATGCGCCCTGTACGGGCTGCGGTAGCGAAAATTCAGATTAGTCCGGTTTTCCAAAACAGGTCTGTTATTTTTCTTTACACGCTCGCTGTTAAAGCGGGTAATGTTTTACTCCCTCTCAAGGGTCTCGATGCCAGGGAGACTGGAAACAAAATCATTATCAGCTGTGGCACGCATGTTATCCAACGTATCCCAGATGTCGGAGAACTCATCTCCTTTTGGTAACCTTCTAATTAATTTTTACCCTGAATATCGCGGGTCATCGCGCCAACGGAACAAAAGGTTAGTATTTATGTCGTGACGCCGTGCGACAACTGACACCGAAACGCCCGCCGCATGTGTCTCCAACACGACTTGCCGTTTGAAATCCGCGCTAAACTGACGCCGAACTCTTCGTTTGCCCATAAAACCAACCCTTCAATAGTGTCCACTACAAATAAGTGGACACTATCGCAGAGGAGAATCAACGCCGTAAGGTGGGGTTCGCCAAACGCTTACCATTGACCGTTAGGCGTTCACGCGACATAAGACTATCTGAAACTTTAAAGTCTAAATAGAGCGATGTGATGAAAGCAGTATTATTAGCCGGCGGGTTAGGAACTCGGTTGAGTGAGGAAACATCTTTAAAGCCCAAGCCTATGGTGGAAATTGGCGGAAGTCCCATCATGTGGCATATCATGAAAATATATCACCATTATGATATAAAAGAATTTGTCGTGTGCCTGGGATATAAGGGCTATGTTATTAAAGAATATTTCCAGAATTATCGGTTGCACCAATCAGATATTACGTTTGATTTTGCCTCTGACCGAACCATTGTCCATTCCAAACGATTTGAGGATTGGAAGATCACGCTGATTGATACGGGCTACAGCACAATGACGGGGGGGCGTATTAAACGCATACTGCCATTTGTAGAGAAAGACGAGAACTTTTGCCTGACTTACGGAGACGGCGTTGGTGATGTCGATATTCGAAAGCTGATTGATTTTCATAAAGCCCATGACAAACTCGCAACTTTAACAGCCGTGGCGCCGCCGGGCCGTTTTGGCGCGCTCGATTTTTCAGATGAAAATGATAATGGGGCCAAGATAGAAAGATTTATTGAAAAACCTTCCGGAGATGGTGGATTAATCAATGGTGGATTTTTTGTTCTAAAGCCGGAGGTCGGACGTTACATCACACAAGGCGATGCCACGGTGTGGGAGCAGGATCCTTTACGGAACCTTGCGAAAGACGGCGAGTTGATGGCTTTCTGTCACGACGGATTCTGGCAACCTATGGATACGCTGCGCGATAAAAACGCGCTGGAGACTCACATTGAAAACGGAACCGCGCCCTGGAAAGTCTGGTAGCTTCGTAGGTCATGTCAAAATGGTTGATAACAGGGGCGGGTGGATTTTTAGGCGAAACTGTCACGCAGCAATTAACCGCAAGCGGTGCTCACTTAACGGCGCTTAAAATTAACCGTGAACCCACGAAGGCGCAGGCCTTTGATGTGGCTGTTTCGGCCTCAACATCCCTGGAGAGTTTGCGGGACGCCTTAGGCGGGAAAAATTTTGATTACGTTATAAATCTTGCGGCAGCAGGTGTTCATCCAAAAGACCGTGACCCGAAAATACTTGAAGATATCAACATCGCGCTGCCAGCCTCATTGGTGAAATTGTCAAAGGATATGGGTAATCCGGCTTATATATTTGCGGGAAGCTGTTCTGAATATGCGGAGCCGACGGAAGCTGTTCATTTGAGCGAAACCGCGCCCTTAGAAACAGAGAAACTTTACGGCAGGACAAAAGCCATTGGAAACAAGCAGGCTTTATCTCTGGCTGAAAAACATGACGTCAGAGCTCTTACAGCGCGTATATTCAACCTTTATGGTCCCGGAGAAAATGAACATAGACTTGTCCCATCTTTGCTAAGCGGCCTTATTAAGGGGGAAAAAGCACAGCTGTCTGATGGCCTTCAAGTGAGAGATTTTATGCATGTAGGAGACGCCTCCAAAAATTTAATCGCATTGGCTAAGGCGTTAAAAACCTCGGAGCTGTCTCCGCCTCAGAGCGTAAACATATGCACAGGGATTGGTACGAGCGTCAGAGACGTGGCTATTGCCGCGTGTCAGTCTGCAGGTTTCTCTGTCGACCGTTTAAATTTCGGGGCGATACAACGCAGAGCGGATGACATTGCTTATCTGGTAGGTGATCCTGGAAAGCTAAAACTGCACCTCAGCGACCACAGTTTTTTGAACGTAAAAGACGGTATACAGTCTTACGTTCAACATCTTTTGACAAATGCTAGCATGAGGAAGGCGGTCCCGTCATGATTAAGACGCTCATAACAATATCTATACCTGTTCTGAACGAGGAAGATAATATTGGTCGGCTTTTAGAGCGCTTGAGAATTGTCTGCGATGCCCTAAAAAAATACGATTTTGAATTTCTGTTTACAGATAATGCCAGTACGGACGATACATTTGCTGTTCTTGCGGAAGAAGCGGCTAAGGATAAACGGGTCCGTGTTTTGCGGTTTTCGAGAAATTTTGGGTTTCAAAAATCTATTCTCGCTAATTACTTAAATGCCCGTGGGGATGCTGCGATCCAGATTGATGCCGATCTGCAAGACCCGCCAGAATTGTTCAAAGAATTCTTGGAGAGCTGGGAGGCCGGACACAAAGTTGTCTATGGCATCCGCCGCCGCCGTAAGAATGAAAGTTTTACGATGTCGTCTTTGCGTAAACTTTACTACCGGCTTGTCGCGAGCCTGGCAGAAACACCGCTTCCTAAAGATGCAGGTGACTTCCGATTGATTGATAGAGATATTATTGAGCATTTGCGCGAATATTCAGACCAAGCGCCTTATTTGCGGGGGATGATAGCGACGCTCGGATATCCTCAGACGGGTATTGCCTATGACAGAGTCAGCCGCGAAGCGGGACAAAGTAAATTTAACTTAAGCCGGCTTGTTCAGCTCGGCGTAGACGGAATTTGTTCGCAGTCCACGAAGCCGCTTCGTTATATTACTTATTTTGGTTTCGTCACCAGTATTATTGCTGTGCTCGGAGCCGTGTTTTATGCGTTCTCATTTTTCTTTGCAGAGAGTTCGAGTGGGTCGCGCGGATTTACGACACTGGCTATTCTTGTGCTCTTGCAAACCGGCTTAATTGCAGCCTTTCTTGGTATAATCGGTGAGTATATCGGTCGTATTTTCTCTAACGTGAGAACTTCGCCTATTGTCATTATTGAAGCTCAAATTGATAGAATTGGACAAAAGACTAAGATGCAGACAGGTGCTGGCAAAAGCAGCCGTTCAATAAAAGTTTCGAAAAAGGATTAGGTCATGCCATCAACTGGAAATGAATTTGATAGTTATGATAACACCTATGAAGAAGAGATAAAAAAATCTCTATCCGGCCTTGGTGTGACGCAGGATTTTGCTGCGCGCGTTAAAGCTGATAAATTAGTTGATATTGTCCAAGAAAACTGGGGCGAAGCGGACAAGGCTGACGTTTTGGATTTGGGATGCGGGATCGGATTGTATGGATCTTACCTCTCAGGAAAATTCAAATCCTTGAGCGGCATTGATATCTCAAGCAAGTGCATCGACGTCGCAACAGAAAGTAATCCGGATGTTACCTATCAAGCTTATGACGGCGAGAATATTCCGTTCGAAGACAATGCGCTGGATGTTGTTTACGTTATCACTGTCATGCACCATATTCCTGTGGCGCAATGGGAAAGCATAGTTGGGGAGATTAAACGTGTTCTCCGGCCCGGCGGGCTTTGCGTTATATTCGAACATAATCCTTGGAATCCGGCAACGCGCTGGATTGTCAACCGCTGCGAGTT
>Ga0114957_1005537_pt1 | contig 10434 bp, 3 predicted proteins | sample BantaG_FD_87175 | JGI IMG/M metagenome (GOLD analysis project Ga0114957, IMG submission 87175) | Marine algal microbial communities from Bantry Bay, Ireland - BantryBay_4 metaG | ecosystem: Host-associated > Algae > Red algae > Unclassified | place: Bantry Bay, Ireland | collected 2014-11-21 | reverse complement strand
GGGGCGGCCGGGCGGCGTCGGCAGGCCCAAAAACGCCATGGCTGGTGTGGCTCCGCGACAGTGACGGGCGGCGGCGTCAGTGGCGGCACGGCCGGCAATGGCGGGCAGGGGTGAGCGGGCGGCCAAACACGGGGCAGGGGCGGCCGGCAATGGGGGGCGAGGGCACCGAGGGATACAGCCCCACGAGCGCTGCACGAGCGAAGTCAATGGGGAAGCAGCTCAGCTCCGAGCCGGCTGCGCGTGGGAGGCGATCACCGGTAAGTATAGTATAGTTGTGAAAATTTATTCTTGGGGTGATTTCCAACTCCTTCATGGCAACGTGGCTTTCGAAACTTGATCCGCGATGGAGACGATGCTCGGCTCATGCAAAATGGGGTGCGCCAGCGCGAGAGCGGCACCGCCGCGCGCTCAAAGCGACGTGGTGCCCGGTACGCCGCTTGGATGGCACGCTACGGGGCGCGGCGGCCGAGTTGTGGGCTCCCAGATTCAAGCAGAGTGCGCGGGCTGTTGCACGCAAAGAGCGCGCCGCCGCGTGCCGCTAGCACACCTACATACCTGATGGGGGCCCGGGCCCGCCCGCCCGTCGCGCTCGCCCGCCGACGCATCGCCCCTCGACGCTGCACCGCCGCCCTCGACGGCCGCCCCTGCCCTGTGGTGCAAGCGCCAGCCCCGTGCCGACGCGCTGCGACGCCCCCGCCCCCGCGCTCCCGCCCGTGTCCATCTCCGTCTCTGTTTTCGGGTGCACCCCCCCTTCCCCCCCTCGATGGCCGGGCCCGGCACCGCCGTCGTCTTTGGCGCGTCGGGCAACGTCGGCCGCGCGGCGGCGTTGGGCCTGCTCACCGCCGGCTACCACGTCCTCGCCGTCGCCCGCCGCTCGGGCGGCCTCCACAAGCTCCACGCCCTCGTCGACGCCTCCGCCTCCGCCGCCGCCGACCGCCTCGTGCCCGTCGAGGCGGACGTTGCCACCCCCGCCGGCCGCGACGCGCTCCTCGCCGCCATTGACGCGCAGCCGCCGCTGACGGCGGTCGTCTCCTCCTTTGGCCCGTGGGTGGTGACGCCGCCCATGTCGCGCACGGACCCCGAGACGTACGCGCGGTTGTGGGCGTCCAACGTGCACCCGCACTTCCACGCGTGGCGGGCGCTCGCGCCGCGGCTCGCCACCGCCGCGGGGGGCACCTACACGGTCGTGACGGGCGCGGCGGGCGACGCGCCGGGCAAGGCGGGCCTCGTCGGCGTCGCCGCGTCGGCGCTGTTTGCATTGACCCAGTGGGCCATGGAGGAGGCCAAGGGCTGGGGCGCCGCCGGCGCCGCCGTCACGGAGCTCCGCATCGCCCTCCGCGTCGAGGACGATGGCGTCGTTGACGCGGGCGACGCGACCGAGGGCGACGACCTCAAGCGCGCGAGCACGTTTGCGGCGGTCTTCCCGGCGCTGGCCGCCGCGAAAAAGGCGGGGGAGACGGTGCGGATGGACGGCGCGGCGTTCACCAAGATGGTGGGGTGAGGGGGTGGAGATGCACCAGTCACAGCCGTGGTCGACGCTGCCTCTGGAGCAATGAGCCGGCCCGCCTGCGCGCGACCGTGGGGATCGTGTGGCAGAGATAATTGTACAGTTTTCTAGTGCTTGTACTAGGACTCGGTGCAATAGAATAAAAATATGGACATTGGTAGGTCCGAGAAACAACCATACGGAAACAAAGTGCAAGCACCTATGCACGAACGTGCACAGCAAGTACCTAAAGGAAAGAAAAGAAAGGAAACGTAGTAGAGCACAGCCCCAGAAAGAAACAAGAACCACGAAACAGGCCGCGGGAAGGGAACAAGTCAAATGAAGGAAGAACTGAACCAAAGAAGAAACCAAAACAAGAGAAAACACAATAAAAACCCCAGTGCCCAGGTCAGAAGTTCACGGACACCACTACGCCTTAACCTACAAGACCTCATCGTCCAGGTCGTCCAAGTTGTCGAGGATGTACTCCTCTTCCTCAACCACGACGTGTGGGCGCCCGTCGGCCGTCCCACTGCGAGCCGCATCAGTCGCCGCCTCTAGACCGGCGAGGTAGCCCATGTCGCCATCAATCTCTACTTCGGAGCGTTGGAGCTCGTGGCGGCGGAGCGCATGCGCCTGCGCGGCAAACGTCGAGCTGCCCCCGCCCCGCCCGTCGGGGCGAGCAACGTCTTGCGGGGCGGGGGGCTCAGCCGAATGCCCCGCCTCCGCCGACGAAACTGACCCGTTGGGGCCGTACTGCCAGTGCGCCGACGGTGGCAGCCGCTTCGAGCGGGGCTTGGGCGACGACGGCCCGGCCGCCTCTCCATTGCCACCTGACTGTGACGCCCGGTCCCGTGCGCCCTCACGGGCAACACCGTTGGACGTCGCCGACAAGCCCGCCAACTTCCCCGCTCCCGACACGTCCACGTCGTCAAACGCGTGTGGCGGGGGCGCGTCGAATGGGAAAAAGTCAGCGCTCTCGTTTGGCCCCACCCGCCGCGCCGCCAGGATGTCGTCCCACGCGCGGAAGCAATCAAGCAAGCTTTGCAGCTCGGCCGTATCCTCCACGAGGATTTCAAAGGCGAGCGTCGCGGTGCCCGCTTCGGGGTTGCTCACCGTCGACGCGCGACGAATGCTCTTGCCGCAACTGGCCACCAGGCCCGCCACAAACGACAGCAGACCGTCGCAATCGCGGGCGGTAAGGACGAGGCGAGCGGGCTGGCACGTCCGACCGCCAACATAGCCGCCCGCTACCACAGACGGCCCCGTCGTGCCGTTGGCAGTAGGGGGCCCACCAGCAGCATCCACTGTGGGCGCCGACACAGCCGGCGACGACACGGAGACAGCCGCTCCAGACTGGCCCGACAGAGACCACCGAACGCCAACCGTCCGGCTGGGCGCCTCGCGGAGCACCTTGGTCATCCGGTCGCAGTGCAAGCGGTGAACGAGCACCGACCCAAACGCGGTGCGGACGCCCATGACCTGGTCCCCGCGAACCGGGTGGCAACAACATGCAAGCTCCACAACGCCCTGTTTGGGACGCGGTGGCATTGCCGCGGCGGGCGATGATTTGGCCGCCTCGCCCGACGCGGGGGCGGCCGCAGCGGGGTTCGACGACGATGTCGACACGGCAGCGCGGGTGGTAGTGTCATCCGCCAATGGCGACAGCGGTGGCAACGAGCGGGTCCCAAACTGGCGGGTGATCAGCGACTTGAACAGGTGTTGTTCACGGAGGCTCCTCCGAGGCCGATTGGATGGCCCAAACCGAGGGCCATCCGCCACCACCGAGCCTTCATCCCCGTCCGATACGCCCCCCGTCGAGTGCTCGTACACGCTAAGGCGGCGGTCCTTGAGAAGCGACAACACGACGTCCTCCATCAGCGGGGAGGGCCCACCGTCCGGCCCGTCGACACCAATGACCCGCCGCCCCTGCGCAATCGCCAGGTATACATCATTCGTGCCCCGTAGCTCCCGCAGCTCCCGCCCCTCCCACAGCTGCGGCGGCGGCGTCGAGGCCATTGACACGAGTGAGCTGCTCGACGCGGACGGGGACAGCGAACCGTCCGACGGGGAGCCCGGTGGCGACGGCGACGCGGCGGCCGCCGCAATGACCGCCGACAGGCGGGGCATCAGCTCCGCGAGCGCGGCCTCAGAGGGGAGTGGCTCAAGTCGCCGCCGTGCTGCGTCCCGCAACAGCATCCGCCCGCGTTCAATGTGCTTTTCCCGCTCACGCACGCGCAGCAGCTGGCGAATCTTTTGCCGCGCCGTCCGCGACTTGGCGTATTGCACCCAATCCGATGATGGCCCCGTGGCGGTGGCGCTCGTGATAATCTTGACCAGGTCCGCGTTGTGGAGCTTGTAGTCCAACCCGACGATGCGGCCATTGACCTTGGCCCCAATCATCCGATGTCCAACATCCGAATGGATGCGGTACGCCACGTCGACGGGAGTCGAGTCCTTGGGCAGGTCGATGATCATGCCGCGGGGCGTGAAGACAAACACCCGGTTACCGAGCAGGTCCGACCGCACAGCTTCGACCAGGTCCCGCGACGAGTCGGAAAACTCGTCACAGTACTCGCGGATGGAGCGGAGCCAAAGCATGGTACGACGGCGCCATTCGCCTTCATGCACCCCCGCGGCGGGAGTCGCGGGCAGCAGCGACGCGGCGGGCGCCCGGCGGCCGGGGTGGGCTTGGAAGAGCTCGGCAGCAATGCCCTCCTCTGCCACCCGGTGCATCGTGGACGTGCGGATCTGCACCTCGAGGGGAAAGAAACCGAGCTCAGGTCCCGGGAGCACTGTCGTGTGGAGTGACTGGTAGCCGTTGGGCTTGGGGAACGCAATGTAGTCCTTCACGCGCATCGGCAGGGGTTTCCACAAGGAGTGCACCAGCCCGAGGATGTGGTAACACGCGTTCTTCTCGTACACGGGCGTGACGGTGCCGCCCGCGTCCGACTCGGGGGAGGTCGTGCCCACCGCCGCCGCCGCCGCAAACGCCGCGTCTTCGGTCGCGTCCGGGGCGAGCTCAACGACCACCCGCAGCGTCGCCACGTCCAGCATCGTGTCCAGCGACTCGCCGCGCTGCATCTTGCGGTAAATGGCATAGAGTTCCTTCGTTGACGACAGCACGTGGACGGCAGAGAGCATCGGGCGGAGGACAACGTCATTTTGTAGCAAGTCGGTGAGCACGTCCTCCGCCTTGGTCAGGTAGAAGTCAAAGCGGGCACGCCGGGTGAAGAGCGCCAAGTCGGCCGCGGTGTCGCGGTACTCTTGCGGGTAGCGGAACTTGAAGGAGAGGTCCTCCAGCTCCGTCTTAATCCGCCGCATCCCCAGCCGGTGCGCTAGCGGCGCAAAAAACTCGAGCGTCTCCTTGGATATCTTCCTTTGCTTGTGCGGCCGCATGTGCTCGAGCGTCCGCATGTTGTGCAGCCGGTCGGCAAGCTTGACAATGATCACTCGCACGTCTTCGGTCATGGCAAGGAACATACTCCGCAGGTACTCGGCCTGCTTGTCGGTCTCCTCCTCCTTCTTGGCCGCCTCCAGCGCCATGGCCTGGGAAGGCGTCAGCTGGCCACCCGTGTCCACCGTAGGTCTGGTTGCGGCGGCATCGCCACCCTCCGATGGCAGATCCGTCCCACCAAAGGCAGTGTTGAGTTGGACTTTGGCGGCGAGCTTGGAGAACTTAGTCTCTCCCTCCACAATCCGCCGCACATCCAACCCAAACAGCTCTTCTATCCGCTCAAACGTCATCGGCGTATCCTCAACCGTGTCGTGCAGGAGCCCTGCAATCAGCGTGTCCCGATCCATCCCCATGTCGGCCAGAATGACGGTCACTGCCACGGGGTGGATGATGTACGGCTCCCCCGAGCGCCGTAATTGCCCCGCGTGGGCCGCGTCGGCGACTTTGAGCGCCTCAAGCACCTGTGCTCGTGAGTCCGAATCGAGGTAGTTGATGCGTGGTTGTAGCTCAGTCATGTAGCGCATGAGGGGAGAGAGCGGCTCGGTGAGCCCGGCGGTTGCTGCATCCGCCTCGGCCGCCCGCGCCGCAGGCACGTCTTCGAGTGGCGACGCAAGCGGGTGCTCCGCCGACCCCGGCGCGAGGATAAGCCCCACCGGTAAGTCTGAGGTTGGCGCGCCGTAGAGCGGAAAGTCCTCCCGCGAGCTCTCATCGTCAAGACCATCATCAAAGAGAGGATCCAGCGGCGCAACGGGCGCATCCGACGGCGCAGGGGTGGCCGCCCGGCTGGGTAGTCTCCCAGCTTCTCGGCCACCGTACTCGGCTACTCTCCTGCCATCCACGCTGGCATCGCCGCCGCCGCTGCCGCTGCTGCTGCTGCAATCCCCTCCAACCATGCCGCTACCGCCGACATCGCCGGCGCCACCTGGGGCACCTGCTCCACCCCCCGCCGCCGCCGACATGAGCGGCATGCTCCGCGGTCGCCGCCGTGGCCGCGCAACGTGCCGGGGCACCCCCCCGCTGCCACCCGCACGATGACATCTCCGTGCACAGCCGCTGCCGCCCGGTGGGCGGGAGCCACTCAGAGGTCCGGTCACAAACGCTGCCGCGCCCGTACGCGGGGCCCCCGTCCAGGGCGCCGTACTTACCGTACCCGAGGTGGCATCGGCCGTGACAGCCAAGGCAGCGGCAGCGGCCGCTGCGGCCGCTGCGGCGGGGTGCAGCACGCCCTCCACTCCACCACCCCAACCACGTGGTCGCGCCATACGTGGCGCGGTCCCCGTCCCCTCTCCCGTCGTCAAAGCAAGCGCAACGCTGCAGTGCGGTAACCACGGTCGTCGTCCACCTCGCGGTCGTCGTCCACCTCGCGGTCGTCGTCCACCTCGCGGTCGTCGTCCGTCTCTGGCTACGTCGCACTCCGTCGGTCCGAGTGCACGGTCGACCAACCGCCCGTGGGGCACTGCGTCGATCTCGGATATCACCGCCGACGCGCGTGTAGGAGATTGGCAGCCGCCGTAGGGTTTCCTACCTCGACGTCACGCCGCGCCACCACGCTGCGTTCTCGCCGGCGTCGCCCTCCAACGGCGGCGCGCGTCGAATGTTGAGCTCGCCTCCCACTACAAAACGCCCCCCCCCCGTCCTCACCGACGGCGTCCCGTGTAAGCGGCAGCGACCGCGGGCAATGACAATAATGAACGTGGACGGGGAGCCGGCGGGCGGCAAAATGCGCCAAGAAACGGCGGCTGTGCGCTGGTCCGCCGGTCGGTAAAGAGCAACCGCTGCAGGCAACCGCACGCGTGCAAACCGGGACGCGGTGGGCGCGTGCCGGTCGAACGGTCGGGGTTGGTCAGGGTCCCGAGGACGTCCCGCACCGCGACCGCCGCCGGCGTCGGGCTGTGTGTGCCCGCACCGCGCTGCGCACCGCCGGGCACGGGCCGCGGACGGCGCACGACCAGCACCGCCGGCCTGCGCAGCAAATAATCGGTTGACAGCTCGCGGCGGTCAGGGTGGGGGCGCCCACGCCGCCGCGTGACCGCGGTCCACGCGCGCGCGGACGGCCGGCGCACCGGCGCAGATTGCACCGATGTGACCCTAGCTAGAGGGCGCCACCCCCCTCCCACAACAAACCAGAGCCGTGGTTGAAAAGGAGCCGCTCAGAGGCCACGCAGAAGCGGCCAGCGCAGCCCACACGCGGCCGACGCCGTGCCCCTCGCTGTGCTTTGGAGGTGGGGGGTTGATGCGCTCAGTCCCCCAGTCAAATTTTCTGGTTGAGCCTGATGCGCTCTGGAGGGGCATTGGCCGCGGGCGAGGGATGCCCTCAAGGGCAAGGATGAGCGGCCAGGGACTGCGAGCCAGAGACCCACACAGCGCGTCGAGTTCTGAAATTGAGCTGCTTCCCGCCAATCAAGCGTCAGATCGGCCCATCTCTCACGTGGAGGTGTAAAAGTTCAACCAGGCCATAACTTGAACGCCTCGTTGTTAAGGAGCTCCCAGATGAGAGAAAACACATACAGTACAGTTCCCAATGTCTGATGCTTGAAGTAGGAAGATCGGATGGGACAGGGCTTGATCCTCTTGATCTGCGCTTTGGCGGCCGCGACGGAGCGATCCTGTCCAATCATTCATGTAAAATTAAACCAATCTCGAGTTTTCATGTGCCGGTGAATTCTTCACATAGGATGCAAAAATGAAATTCTGTTGATGACCAGAAGTCAATTGCCAGACGTTGATGAAGGCAACTATGAAACTTTCGCTTGATGTTTGTTAATACGCTGTATTATTGGCTAGAATTCTTGTCTGCGCAGGCCTCCCAAGTTTGAGGCGGATCGCATCTATCTGTGGTGGTGGCGGATGTGGAGGAAAACCCTGGGAGTCGGCGTGTGTACAGATGCTCGTCCGGGTCTTCACGCTGCCCAGGTCGTGGAGGCTGCGACCAGGACATCGATCAAGGTGGTAGTCGTAGAAGTCGCGCGCTTCAACCAACTGCCATCTCGCTCGTCATAGACTCCACCGAAGAACACCGCCATGGCATGCGGTGCCTGCCACGTCAGCGACAGCACCTCGCGTCGCAATCACCATCCAGAGCGCGCTCGTGAAGGATCGACGTATCACGGCGTGCATGGTACGAGCAATGACGATGCGCTCCGGATGCCCTTGATTATGGAGTCTTTCGGATCGTCGGATGCAGGTGAAGGCGTCGCTCTTCGTCGTGGCGACCAGCCGGAGCTCTCACTGCTGTCCACTGCTACCACTCTGTCGCCGCCGCCAGACTGCTGCCCCGTTTCGTTCGCCTTGTTGTCATGGCAGCTCCACTCCCTATGTTTGCCCAGTTCATGTGTGTGCTCCTGTACCGTTGCTCGCTCTGATAACAATATCTACCCTCACCTCCTTAGTGTCCCACCCTCTCGGCTGTCCTTTTGCCCCGTGGCCTGAAAATAGTTGGATGTGCCTGGTACATCGTCAGTTGGCAGCTCGGTCACAGCACGAGTGTGGCTCACGGGCTTTGACGGGCAGGGGCGACTGTGGTGGTAGTTGGGAAGGGGCTATATCAGTGGTTTCATCTCACTCAAGAAGCGTCCTCCGTCGCCATGCACCATCCCCAGTCACCCACCGCCTCCATAGCATGAACGAGAAAGGCTAGCCACATGTCGCACCCTCCCCGAAATTGCACCTCACGGTCGCCGTGGCCGCCGCAACCGCCGCGCCTCTGTGAGGCCGCATCGGCTGTGGCAACGTCGATGGCGGCCACCACCGTCACCGCCGCCACTGCATCTGCCGTCGCTGTCGACCGGGGAGAGCTCCGCCGAACAGATGGCATCGGCGGTGCCATTCCGCCCGCAAGGTCAAGTGGGTGGGGGACGCGCCCCCATGGGTTGTCTTGTCGGTGCCCACCGGCCGCCAGGCGGCTGTCACTGGCGCAGCTGGTGCCAGCGAGTCTGGCGACAAGACCGTGTCGGCGGGCGCGGCCGAGCGCATGAGGGGCGTCGTCGCCGACGGCGGGACAAGGATGCCGCGCAGCTGCCGCCACGCCCCCCCCCACTCACCAGTTACAAAGGGGAGCGAGCTACCGACGCCGCGCCAGCCGACAGCGTCGACGCGGCCGGCCGCACAGGCGGTACCGGAGGCATCGCCGCCGTCGCCCTCGCGGCCATACCCACTTCCCCCGCGCCCATACTCGCTTTCCACAATGGCCTATAGGGCGTGGCAGCGGCGTGGGCGGCGACGCGGGAGGTGCAACTCCCGGCAAGGGGGCCAGCGGTGGAGGCAGGCTGGGAGTGGCGCGGCCATGCGTCGCTCTGACATGCGGGCCTCGTCCACACGGATGTGGAGACAGTCAACAGGGCCGCCAGCGCCGCCGCCGCCAGCCAGGCGATAGCCGCTTGGACCCCAACCAGACGCACGTCGGCGGCCAGGGTGGGCGACCAGTGAATTCCAAACCTCCGCCCAGCCTTGTCCGCCGGCGGCGAGACAAGCACAAAACATGCTTGGCAATCACAACTGTTTCACGTTCGCACCCTACGCTGTACACAAGGGAGGCAGCCCACCGCGGCACGCAAGCACCCTCTCTCCGACCGTTGCGTCTTGGCCAACGCGACAACGGGACGAGGGAGGTGAAGACGACAAGGGTGAGAGCAAAGGGGACGCCGCCGGGTGAAGGGGGGGTGCAGGCTTTGGGAAAGCATCTTGGGTCTGGCAGACCTAGCAGGGAGCACGTTCAGAACCATGAGTCCCGACGGCGGCGGGGGCAGGGAGGGTGTAGGGGGGGGAGCAACGGACCGAGCTGCAAGAGTGACGTCATCACGCCCCTTCGTGCACGTGTCGCTTAAACTCCCAGTGGGAGGCACTGGTCGACCCTGGCTGGACACGTGCAAATCGACATAGAGGGAGCCATCAGTCACAAAGAAAAATACAGGAAAACGGCAGGTGAGTGGGAGGTGCGTGAAAGACAGGACTGTGCAAAGAACAGCACGTGGGAGAGTAAGCAGTACGCCACAGCATGTAGGCACATGTAAAGAGCACAGGACAAGGGAGAGAGGAGATTCATACGGCAACAAGGTAGAAAATGTGCCCTAGTCGGTTGGCTGTCGCTGGAGACAAGGCTCGCCCCCGAAGAAGTAGACAAGCATACCAAATCCTTAGAGGCCTCAAGGCGGCACCTGCTGATGACTGCATCATCCGCCGTGTTAATCCAAAGTGCCTGTACGAGGGCAAGGTAGGCGTCAGATGGCCACCACCGCGCCGAACGAAAGCCAACGAAGAAAACACGTGCAAGCGCACCAGGGCGACACCAGAGGCACGCCCAAGGACTTCCAGCCAGTCCAGAAGGAGCGTCAGTCGTCTGGGCCTCAGCACAACACCACGCCAGCACGGGCACACCACGCCTCTCAAACAAGGGACCGGTGGCCCGCCAGCCTCCGCGACCTCCCCCCAACCACACAACGCCACGCGACGACGGCGACAAGCGCACCCTCCCGCCCAGTTGGTCATCCCCTCC
>Ga0114957_1005535_pt1 | contig 10440 bp, 6 predicted proteins | sample BantaG_FD_87175 | JGI IMG/M metagenome (GOLD analysis project Ga0114957, IMG submission 87175) | Marine algal microbial communities from Bantry Bay, Ireland - BantryBay_4 metaG | ecosystem: Host-associated > Algae > Red algae > Unclassified | place: Bantry Bay, Ireland | collected 2014-11-21 | reverse complement strand
CGCCCGCCGCCGCGGCGCCCGTCGCCGCTGCGGCCGCGGCGGCCGAGGACGACATGGCGGCCATCCCCGGCGCCCTCCCCGTTGCACCCCCCTCCGTACCGACGCCCGCCGCGAATGCGAGCGAAGTGAGTGCGGCGGCAGCAGCCGCCGCCGCCGCGGCGGTGACGGCCGCCCTCCACGGCTACCGCCCCGTCGAGTTGAGCGTCGGTGTCATCATGGGCGTGTTGATGACGCTCCTGCTGCTCGCCATCCTGCTTCCGGGCTTGTGTTGCTTGTACAAAATCCAGACCCCGAGCACGTTTGAGGTGGTGGACCGGCCGGATGCCAAGAAGAAGATCAACTAGGGTGGTTGGCCGGCGGGGAAGTGAGGGGGAGGGAGGCGGCTGCGTGCCTATCTTTGGTGGTTTTTGTCCTCGAGGGGATGGTGCAGAGGGAGCTTGGGTGGCGGATGGGTGCCCGTGATCGGAATGGTGTGGGTGCGTGTGGGTATGGAGATGTGACGTTGCGCAGGACTGCTGGGGTGAGGAGCTTGCCCAGGTTGCGCGGCGATGGGTGTGCCGGGTACTATTTTGTTTATGGCCGATGGTGGAAACGGTGACGGGAGAGGCGATGCGGGCTGTGTAGAGTATTCTTCTTTCTCCTTACAACTCGTGTGGTGACATTTGGCGTCACGCGTCGTGTTTTATTCCTTTTGCCTTCGTCCATGGCACCTCTGGTCACTGGGCGAGTGGCCGACAGGGACGACGGCAAGGCCCGCCCGACAAGACCCTGCAGCGGCGGAGGGGTTGCGGGGGCGCGCCGCCATCGGGCGCCGCGTGGCGTGTGGGAGCAGAGCGGCATGGGGGCCTCTTGCCGTCGCCCCTTTTCGTCAGGCACCACCCCCGTAGCGCGTATCGTGCGGCACGGCGGGGCGGCAGTGTCGTGCACGCGGTGCGGTGGGTACCCGCTTCTCCTCCCGGGTATGCCAGCGTTGCGGTTCGGGCGGCGCCGCGCCCACTCGCAGGGGGCCACAGGGGATGGCGGCAACGACGACGGTCTGACGCTCGACGCTGCACGTCGACGTTCCAGTAGCCCTGATGGCCACTGGAACGTCGGCGGGGCGGCCGCAGCGGCGGCGGCCGCGTGCGTCCTCGTGCCCGCCTCGTCCGCGACGGCTCCGTCGGCTGGCCAAGTGCGATTCGGCTGGGGCGGCGGCGGACGGCACGCCAGCCCCACGCGCGGCGCCGCCCCCCTATCCCGTGGGCCACCCGGTGGTGCAGCGGGTGTGGGCTCGCGCCCGACTTGCCCTCCCCACACCCGGCTCCTCCTCCCGTCGCGACGGCGCGGTCGCTCCGAGGAGACCGCCCTCGCGCCCCCCCCCGCCGCGGCGGTGGCGGCAGCGACGGCGGCGCCGTCGCCGACCCCACCACCCCCGCCGCCGCCCGTCGGGCGGCGCCGTGGCGGCCGCAACGACGGGGGGGGAAAGGCACCCCGCCGGGCTGACCCCCAGCGGTCGGGCGTGCCCACGGTGGTCCGCCGCGGGGCGACGGGCCGCGTAGCGGCGGCGCAGCGGCGCGGCCGCGGTCGACGGCGGGGCACGCGCGTCGCGGCGCTTGCGCTGCCGACTGCCGGCGGCGGCAGGGCGCGCCGGCGTCGCAACGGCGGCCGGTGGGACAAAGAGGGATCCGCCCCAGCCGCCCGCCAGCGGCGGGTGCCCCCACGCACGCGCCCGACAACCAGGCCACGCCGCCCGCCGATCCGCCCTCGCCACGGGGCGGCCGCGTGTGCGGCGGCGCCAGCCCCTCGGTCCAAGCATGGGTCGGCGGGCGGGGCTGGAGGCGAGCGCGGGCGGCGGACGACCGCCACGCGCTGGCCAGGCGACACTACCAACGTAGCACAGAACAACTGGGAGAAAAGGCAGAAGAGAACATGACGCTATTTATTGAAGACTGGTATGGAGAACCAGAGAGCAAACGTACGTGCATGTGCTGTGCGGGCGGGGAGGGGGCTAGCGTGCCGGACTGGCAGGTGCGTGGCGGGAGCGCGGCGCGGCGCGGAATGCAAAACACACTTGCGCAGCTGGAACCTGCAGGTGGCATGGTCAGCAGCCGTACAGACAAGACAGAGAGGGGCACGAAGGAGCAGCGGCTGCGTCAGCATCGAGATCACACCGTGCAACTGGGCGACGTCTGGCGCAACGCGCAGGCCCGCCACCACGGTCGGCCGGCAGAGCGGTCGAGCAACTGCGTCCAATGGCTCAGAATGAGTAGGAGTATACAAGACACAGTCCACCCGATGGTGATTCATCACGTATGGTACGACTGAAACAGCCGTGATTCTTCATTGCCAAGCGCGCCGCAACAGCGCAAGGGGGGGGGAGAGGGGAAACGGAAAGACACTTAGCCGCCGCGAGGCACAAGGGAAAGTCACGTGCCGAGAGGATCAGGACAGAAAGAACAAACGTACGTGTGAGGAACACACAGGACCACCCAGCAACACAGGGGGCGACGAGGTGCAGACGGGTTCAGCAGCGGCTGTCCACTCCCTAGACCACGCCTCTGCATCTCGCCGTCGGAATGAACGAGTCAGAGAAGCCACGACCCGTCATGACGGATCGTGGCTTTTACCGTGCGTTGACGAGAACGTGCGTTGACGTCAACGCATCGGTGGTCGGCGGCGTTCATCTCGCGGCGGTCGACGGCGGCGAGGGATCGACACCGGTTTTATGGATTCGAATCGCATACGGACACGTGGCTCATGACGCGCACTCCGCATCCTGCGGCTACATTCAGTGGCGTGACATGCGGCACCCCTTTATTGTGACGTCAGAAGGCTAATTAGCGCCAGCCCAGCACACACCCGCCTGACCCGTCCGACAGCGGGGTCTGTGTCGCACCACGCGAGCCCATGTCATGCTCTCCATTTTGCACTAAAGTGCTTCTCCTCTTCGTCCATCCATCCTTGCCGCGGTAGTCGTTGTTGTAAAAGCCGACGGCGGCAGCTGCTCTGGCACTCTCGGGTTGGGGGCGTCGTTGTCGTGTCCCCCCGCCTTCGCGAGGCCCAGACTTGCAAGAACCACCATGCCCGTCGACGCCGTCGCCCCCACCTGTGCTCGCACCCGCCACGCCCCCTGGGCGTGGCGCCCCCGCCCACGATGGCCGCCCGCCCCCCCCGGCGCGAGCACCGCCACTATCCGCGCGATGGCGGCGGCGCAGCTGGCGCCCCTCCAGCGCGTGCTTGCCCACCCCGTCCACAACTCGGCGCGGCCGGTCATCCCCCGTGCCCTCACTGCCGCGGCGGTGGTGGCGTGTGCCGCCAAGGTGGTGGTCGTGTCTGGCGTGGTCGCCGCCCACGCGGTCCGCGCGGCGGGCGTGTGCGCTGGGGGGGGGGCGGGACGCGGCAGCGTCGTGAGCGCGGCGGCGGCGATGGTCGTTGCCGCCGCCGCCGCGATGATGGAGGTGGTCGGCCACATCGTGCGGTACCGGCCGGGGGGTGTCGTCCTCCAGCGAGTGGCGCCCCGGTCCATGTGCGACATTGCCTGGTTGCACGCCGTCGACGTGGCGCTCGTCTTTGGGCCGGCGGCCCTCCTCCTCACGGTCGCAGGCGGGATGATTGGGCTGTCGATCGGTGAGGCGGCCGCCTTGGCCCGCGCCGACGATGCGCTGATGGCCGGCTTGCGGGCTGGGCATTTGACCGTCTCCGCCTACCTCGACGGCTTTGCGGCGGTGCGGCGCGCGCCGCCGACCTCGCCGTGCCCGTCGCCGCTGCCACCACCACCGTCGGCTGGGGGGCGGAGGGGGTGGCGAGCGTGGGCGCCAGAGGCGGTCGCGGCAGAGGTGGCGGCTGCGCAGGTGGTCGCGTCGCACCTGTGGTCTGCGGCGGGGGTGGTTGGGCGGCCGGTGGCAGCGTCGGTGGCGGACCAGGCGCGCGACGTGTCGATGCGCTGCCTGTTGTGCGCGGCGGTGGACGTGGCGGAAGAGGGGGGGGCGGCAGACGCGGCGGTCGTGGCCCGCTTTGAACAGTACTTGGCCGCCGCCCGTGTGGGCGGGGCGCCGACAAGCTGACGCTGCGGCAGACGCCCTCTCTTTTTCCTTCGTTTGTCACCCATTGCGTTGTCCTAGGTGCTCTGTGCGTCTGCCCACCGGTCTGGCGACGGTGGAAGCTTCACCTGCCCGCCCTGTGACAGGGCGGTGGGGTGCCTGCGTCTACCCCTCTCTGGCCGTCTCCATGGAATCGAGCACGGCTGCGGTCGTTTTGCGTGGGGAGGCAACTGGATGAGGTCGACGGCTGCCCGACAACCTTCACGAGTGACGGGTAGCTGGGGGATCGAATCTACCCGACGCGCACGCTCGCCAGCAACCATGGGTGGGGTGGCTGGTTCGCCACCACACGCCGTCGATTTGCACCGCGTCACAACGACGAACCTCGGTCGTGTGCGTGTGGCGAGGTCGTCGAGGAAACCGGTGGCACCGCGATTTGTTCGTGTGTGTGGAGGACTTTGATGTGAAGCGTGCGAGCCGTGCAATATTTGGACGTCAGCCATTTGCCTGTTGGTGCCTACGTCCGATGTTGCCTTTTGCGTCCAGGTGGCCGACAAAAAAATAGACACTCTTGCGTCGGAGCATGTGACGAGACGACGTACCGCGTATCGACAAGTGACCACAATTGTCATGGGCACTGGCTACGATATCGCTTGTCATGCACATGGGAAGTTTCACACGGCGCCACACAAGCGGCCTTCTCCTGCGTGCACTCGTAGCGTCTTGCCGCTTGCCAACGTGGGCCAACAACAACTGTAAAAGAGTATCGCTGACGCAAACGAATTCCCTGGTGGATGGTACGCAGCAGTTACGATCGTTGCTGAATTGAACTCACTTTTCTGCACCTGTCACTGTAAACTGAGGTGCAAGCAGCTGTGTGAGCGGCACTTCGATGCTGCTTTGGGACCTTGAACGGTTTGGGGGCGCGCTTTCGCAGAGCCGTCGCCCGTTGAGGTCGCTGGCGGCGCGCGCGGTCTCCCAGACCCGTGCTGGCAGCACCGCAACCAGACCCGCGCCGTGTTACAAGCAGCGACAGTCGACTGGGATCGACGGTCAGATGTGAACACGAGCCGCGAGCACCGTCACCGCGCGCCCGTTTCGCTGTTAGTCACGCAGCCGATTGGACCACAGCCGTGGTGGTGGGGGTCTCACTCCAACATCCGCGAGGACTACCATACCGGTCAGCTCACCCCGTGTGAGGGAGGGTCATCGCGTTTGGCAGATGGTGAGTGCGCGCGGCTTGCCTTTTTGAGACACGCGCGGTGTACACCGGGCACTTTTTGGTGTCTTGCCTTGCGAGGTGCTTTGGCCGTGCGTGCTCTGTGAGTTGCGAGCGACGCGTTGGGTTTCGTCGTTTCCGGCCTCCTGGACGGCACTGTCGCCGTGCGCCGGCGTCCGCGGTCTGGGGAACCTATCTTGGTCTGGGGTCGCCCGCCCTCCTTCTCACCCTCCTCCTGGTTTCCTTGTCCCTGACCTGCCTTTGCAGGGTCCTTGCCGCCCCCAACTGGTGCTGTCATGGTCCTCCTGCATGGCCGCCTGCGCGTGGGCATCTATGAAGGGCGGGAGCTGTGGTCGTCGGACCGTTCCATTCGCGAGCGCTGCATGCAGTCTTGCCTCTCCTCCTTGGTCATCGACCCCTACGTGACCGTGCGGCTCGGCTTGAAACGCATCGTCAAGACAGCCACCATTCAAAACACGGACACTCCGGACTGGGGCCTCGACGAGTCCTACGACCTTGCCAATGACGTGTCGAAGCTGGTCGTTCACGTCAAGGCCAACAGCAGTGCTATGTGTATTCGTCTATCGCCGCACAAGTCGCTTGGCTACATCAAGCTCGACGCGGAGGAGCTGGCGGCGGGCAAGGAGCTCACGGGCTGGGTGTCGCTGACGGGCCGGACGCGGCTGTCGCGGGAAAAGAACCGTGGGCAGTTGCGGCTGTTTATCAAGTTCACCAAGCTCGCAGACCTGCAGGTGAACGACCCGAACGTGATGCCCTGCTACTGGCCGGTGCGGCACGGCTGCAAGGTGACGCTGTATCAGGACGCGCACACACCTCAGGGCAGCCTTGAGCCGTCTGCGTTTGAGTCGCAGGGTTTGGCGGTCCCGGAGACAGTGTCGGCGTGGACGGACATTTACGAGGCCATGATGGGCGCGAAACACGTCATCTACATCATGGGCTGGTCGGTGTGGGTGGACGTTGTCATGGTGCGCGACGGAGATACGGCGGCGGCCATGCCGCTAGGCCAGCTGCTGCTCAAGAAGGCGGAGGAGGGCGTGCGTGTCAATCTGCTGGTGTGGGACGAGGTGCTGTCCACGGACTTGCCTTTCTTCCACTCGACGGGGCTGATGGACACCAAGGATGAGCAGCTGCGTGACTTCTTTAAAAACACCAAGGTCAACACTGCCATCGTTCCCCGTGTGGCTGACGATACGGCCAAGAACTCGATTGCAGGTGTGTCCGTGAGTGGGCTCTTCACCCACCACTCCAAGGCGGTGGTGGTCGACTCCGACGCGGACGGCTCTAAGCGGCGGCTGGTCGCGTTCGTCGGCGGCCTGGACCTGACGTACGGGCGCTACGACACGCCATCGCACTCGCTCTTCGGGACTCTGCGGGGTGTGCACTCGGAAGACTTCCACAACGCGTGCTTTTCGATCACCAAGGAGTATGGGCCCCGGGAGCCCTGGCACGACATCCATTGCCGCCTGGACGGGGGCATTGCTCGGGACGTAGCCGAGTACATCGAGGAGCGGTGGCGGGGTCAGGCCAGCAAGAAGCTCCAAGGCGCGCTCGTGGACCTGGATGACGCCGCCGTGTACGTGCCTGGCACTTCGAGCACCAAGGACAAGAACACCTGGTGCGCCCAGATGTTCCGCTCCTGCGACGAGCGGTCTGCGCACATGGACGTGGAGCGGGGTGGACTCCTCACCAAGAAGGGCCGCCTGATTGATAAGTCCATTCAACGCGCCTACGTGCACCACATCCGGCGGGCGCAGCGGTACGTCTACATCGAGAACCAGTACTTTTTGGGCTCCTCTCACGAGTGGAAGCACGACCGCCACAAGGACGCGCAGCACCTGGTGCCGCTGGAGCTGGTGCTTAAGATTGAGGACAAGATCGCCCGAAAGGAGCGGTTTGCTGTGTACGTCACCATTCCGTTGTGGTCGGAAGGCCCTGCCGCCGATAAGGCTACCCAGGAGGTCATCTTTTGGCAGTACCGCACGATTGAAATGATGTTCGCGCGCGTGACCGACGCGCTCAAGGAGGCGGGCAGCACCGCCAAGGCCACCGACTATCTCAACTTTTTCTGTCTGGGCAACAGGGAAGAGGTGCCGCCGGGTGAGGACCCGGGGACACTGACGGGTGAGAGCATCCCAACGCCCGATGAGATCTTGCTGGGTAAGACGCGGCGTCACCAGATCTACGTCCACGCCAAGATGATGATTGTCGACGACGAGGTGATCGTGCTCGGGTCGGCCAACATCAACGAGCGTAGTATGAACGGCGCGCGCGACACGGAGGCAGCCGTCGGCTGCTACCAACCGCACCACATGCTCAAGCGCACAGAGGAGGGGCAGCTTGGTGGCAAGACTGCCGAGGTGTACCCCAATGGGGACGTGGCGGCCTTCCGCAAGAGCCTGTGGGTGGAGCACGCGGCAGTCATGCCCGATGTCTTCAATGACCCGGCCAGCCTGGCGTGCGTGCACAAGATGCGGGCGCTCGGCGAAAAGGGGTGGCAAGAGTTCACCGGCGAGGAGGTTGTGACAATGAAGCAGCACTTGATGCTCTACCCGTACGTAGTGGAGGAGGACGGGGACGTGGAGCCGCGCGTCAAGTACTTCCCAGACACCCAAGGTACCATCAAGGGTGACGACTCTCTGTTGTTGCCCAACCTCTTGACCGCGTAGGTGTGCCCCCTCTTTTTGTTCCCTCTGTTTGGTTACCTGCTCTCTACTTGTGTGGCTGGGGTGGGGTTGTCTGTTCTCTCTTTCGTGTCTACTCTGATCGTACTGATTGTCGCAGACTTGCCAATTCCGCTTGTACAGCGTACACCGCGGCCTGGGCTGCGGGCTGTTGGGTGGACCGCTGTGTTCCTACAGCCGCATGGGCGCACGTCTGTTGAGAAGGCAACTACACTGCACGTCGCGGCGCCGCCACAGTACCCTGCCCACAGGAGTAAAGGAACCGAAACAAAAAAGCCTAGATATCCTCAGCGGGAGCGCCGCGCACGCGACTGCTCCGCCGGACGTGGCTGTCGTTCGACTATCCAGTCGGCTGGGCCGCCTTACGCGCCGCCACACTGCTCACACGAGCTCCGCCTACAGGCATACAACGAGGCTCAACCATCAACACCAGAAGCCGGCGTCCAAACCAATCAACGCCACACACCCGTACGCCGCCGCGGACGGAGCGCACACCCAGTCTCCCAGTCTGTCCACACCATCGCGCACCCTCCCCCCAATCGCCCTTTCAGCGCCCTCACCGCATGCTCTCTTTCCTCATCTGCACGGCGTTGCGCGCCGCCTTGGCCGCCTGGTCGACGTCCCCCAACACACTCCCCGTTGCCTGTAGGTACACGTCACCGAGGCTTGGGCGGGAATGGCTAAAGCCAAACATCTCGGGCCACCCCGCCGCCCGCACGACGGCCACGACGGCTTCGACGGCGTCCTTGCCGACGCCCGACACGACCGCCTCAATGGCGTTACCGAGGCCCTCATTGACAATAGCCGACGTGGCCACGCCCCGGTCGACGAGCGCGGTCGCGACGCGCTGCGCGTCGCCGACGGCCGTAAACTCCTCGAGGCGGATGGTCACACGCGTGCCGCCGACCGCGGATTTAAGCGACGAGGGCGTTCCGACGGCGAGGATGTTACCCCGGTCCATAATGGCCACCCGGTCGGCCAGGTACTCGACCTCCTCCAGGTAGTGGGAAGTGAGAATGATGGTGCCGCCGCCATCGCGCACGGCGCGCAGGACGTCCCAGATGACCGCGCGGGAGGCGAGGTCGAGGCCGACCGTCGGCTCGTCCAGGATGAGCAGGCCGGGATTGTTGAGCAGCCCAAGCGCGATATCCAACCGCCGCACGACGCCCCCGCTATAGGTGCCCGTCTGTCGGTCGATAAACTCGGTTAGGTGGAGGACCTCAATGAGGTACGCAATGTTCCGCGCCGCCCGCTCGCGGGGAATGTGGTTGAGGCCCGCAAACAGCTGCAGGTGCTCCCGGCCCGTGAGCACCTTGTCGACGCCGGCCGACTGTTCGACGACGCCAATGACCTGCCGCGCAATGTCTGGGTGCGCCCGCGCGTCGAGCCCAAAAATGCGGATGTCGCCCGCGTCGGGGCAATCGAGGGTGGAGAGGCAGCGGAGGGTGGTGGTTTTGCCGCACGCGTTGGGGCCGAGGAGGCCGAAAATTTCGCCCTGGTGCACGGTCAAGGTGACCCCATCCATCGCGTTGATCACCTTTTTGGGGGTGCGGACGGAGCCCTTGCGCTTGCGCTCGCGGATGGTGAAGGCGCGGCGGCAGTCGACCATCTCCACAGCCGGCACGTCGGGGGTGATGACGGGGGGGACAAAGGGGGGGGGGCCAAACGGCCAGGGTAGGTAGTCGCGCAAGCCCATTGTCAGCGGCCGCTGCTGCCGCTGTTGGTGCAACGCCTGCTGCTGGCGTCGTGGAAGAAGCAGTGGGCTGCCCAGGCGCCCAGGCGCCGCCGCCGCCGCCGCCGCCGCCGCCGCCGAGTCATGGGGTGCCTTTCGGCTGATGCAGCGCGACCATGAGGACGACGTCGGCGGCAAGGCGGGCGTCCAGCCAGACGCGAAGGCAGTGTCGGGTGGCGGGGGCATCGCGACCGTGCCCCAGACCAGAGGAGGTCCGCCCTCTCTCAGGGGAAGTGGAGCCAAAGTGGTCACAACGCAGCGGCGCGGCGGCGCGGCGCCACCTGCTGCTGCCGGCGCAGAGCCGCGGCGTATAACGCAGGACACAGTGGAACAAGCGTGGGCATGAAGCAGGTCGATGATTCCGTGTCAGGCTCTCATGCGGCGCACCCCGACGTCGCTGAAGCAGCCGTTCCGAGTCAATGCCGTCTGGCGAGACTGCACTGTGTCTGTGACTGCGGAGCAGCGCGCAGCGGGGTTCGTGGGAAAGCGGCGCCAAAGCCTGACACTGCGTTGGTTGAGTGAAGAGAATTTACACGACTGATAAGACTTGGATACAGTAGGGTTGTGCAACACGCCCGGGGCGTGCTAAATTGCACGCCTGGGGCGTGCAATTTCACGTGTTTTGGGCGTGTCACGCCCTGCACACCCAGAATTTTAGGGGCGTGATTGGGGCGTGCTTGAAAAAAAAGTACATAATTTCAAATGCGCTCTTGGTGCGCCAGTCCACCGAATATTTTTCGGTGCAGTTCCGTGCCACCTTCGTTACTT
>Ga0114957_1005533_pt1 | contig 10445 bp, 5 predicted proteins | sample BantaG_FD_87175 | JGI IMG/M metagenome (GOLD analysis project Ga0114957, IMG submission 87175) | Marine algal microbial communities from Bantry Bay, Ireland - BantryBay_4 metaG | ecosystem: Host-associated > Algae > Red algae > Unclassified | place: Bantry Bay, Ireland | collected 2014-11-21 | reverse complement strand
TTATTCTTTTAATAGAGCCGCCACTTCCATGTTCTGATGCATGTGAGATTACAGCGACCATTGGAAGTCCTATTTGTGATGATGGCGGTACCCCCGATGATTCAAGTGATGATACATTTACCTTTTTTATAAATGTTACTGGTTCTAATATAAGTAGCAGTTGGGAAGTGGTAAATGGGTTGACACTTGCCGGTCCTTATGATGCTAATATTATCGCTGGACCATTTCCTGTCGGAGACGGTAGCTTAGTGGATTTTGTAATAGCAGATCAAGCAGATGCCAATTGTACTTTTGATTTTCAGATAGATCCTTCTGGATGCGTTATAGTTGATTGTTCGGTAGAGGCGACCATAACTTACGATTGTAATGATAACGGTACCCCAGCAGATATATCGGATGATTTATACTTTTATGATATTACTGTAACGGGTTCTAATACGACGGGTGATGGATGGAATTCTAATTCTTTTCAAGATGGTGATTTGGGAGAGACCGTTTCTTTTGGTCCATTCTTAATTGATGGAGCCTCAGATTTTGTACTTAATATTTTTGATGATGCAGATCCCACTTGTGCTTTTGATATACTAATCGAGATTCCTACTCCATGTTCTGACGATGTGCCTTGCGAATTGCTAGATGTTAATTTAGATAATGTCATGTGCAATGATAACAATACACCAGATGATGATTCGGATGATTATATAAGCTTTACTTTAAATCCTACTGGACTGGGATTAGGGAATGTATATTTGATCGAAGATCAGCTTGCTTTGCCCACGACAGGTGTATATGGTCAGGAATCATTTTTTACACTTGTTTTAGGTTCGGCCGGTGCAGGTGATGTTTTCTTGAATATAAGCGACGTTAATGATCCTAGTTGTACCGCTCAAGTTCTAATAATCGATCCAGGAAACTGCTCAGAAGATTGTACTAATGCTCCTACTGCGGGTATGGGTATGGATACCTTATTCTGTGGTTCTACGGGAGAGTTTAATTTATTTGAATTATTAAATGGAAATGATTTTGGTGGAGAATGGAGTATAGATAATGGTGCTTTAAATGGAAATATGTTTCCATTAGCATTACCCCCAAGTATCTACACTGTGACCTATACAGTAGCTCAAAACACAGCTTGCGAAGAATCAGTATCCATGGAAATTACCGTATTGGATATGGTAGATATTGATGGTTGGGAGGCTACTGATTGTAATTATATTGTTCTCCCACCTCTTACAGGAATTAATTTAACTGGAAACGAAGCGTACTATTCTTCTCAGATGGGACAAGGAACACAATACAATGCTGGTGATACTATTTTTGAAACCACTGTCCTATTTTCATTTGATTCTATAGGTGATTGTGATGGATTTGCCGGGCATATTATAAATATTGAAAGACCAGATATTAATAATCCGAGTCCAGTGGTTGTATGTGAGTTCTATGTACTTCCAGAAATTATGGGAAATTTCTTCACCATGGATCCCGGGTATTTTTCAGAAGCCGATGGCATGGGACAGACGTATGATGTCGGAGATACTATTTTTACAGGGACAGAAATTTACATGTATCATAATGATGGTGAATGTTTTGATGAAGAGTTATTAACAATTGTTATTGTCGATGGAACAGAGTTTTTATTTGAAGAAGATATTTGCCCAGGTCAAGAGTTCGTAATTAATAACGTGATTTATGATGAGAATAATTTAACAGGAGAAGAGACTTTAATATCCTCTGTAGGCTGTGATAGTTTAGTGATTATAGAATTGACAGAAGTAGACGAGGTAGTCTTTGATTTAAATACATCGATCTGTTCTGATGAGGAATTTTTATACGAAGGTTTAACTTTTGATATTGATAATACAACGGGAGAATTTACATTTTCAAATGGATCAGCAAATGGCTGTGATAGTACGGTTATGATCAATGTTGAAATCCTCGATGATGTATTGGGATTTGAAGATGTTACTCTTTGTTCGGATGACATATATATTTATGAGGGGATGGTTTTCGATATTGATAACCCTATGGGAGAATTTACTTTTGATGGGGCCGCAAGTAATGGATGTGATAGCACAGTGATTATTACAGTAGATTTTGAAGATCCTAATTCAGATTATACATTAACATTATTGCCTGATGGCGAAACGCAACAAATAGATATATCATTGGATGTAAATCCTACTACTATTGTATGGACACCTACCGATTTTTTAAGTTGTACTGACTGTCTAAATCCAACTATAAACTCTTTATTTGATCTAGAATATATGGTAACGATAGGATATGGATCTTCTTGTGAGTTTTCCTTAACGATACCCGTGCAATCGGCAAATGTGCTAGAGTTTTATGTGCCTAATGTCTTTAGTCCTAATAAGGATAATATCAATGATAGATTCTTTGTTCAAGGAATTCCAGATGTCGCCACTATTGATGGGATGTATATTTATGATCGATGGGGAGAACTTGTATTCTCACAAGAGTCAAGGTCTAATACTGATCCCTTGGCCATTAATGATTCAGATATTGGATGGGATGGACGATTAAAAGACAAAGAAGTCGTAGAAGGAGTATATGTTTATTTCATCAAGCTTACTGATATTACAGGTGGTGAGCATATTTTAGAGGGTGATGTAACAGTAATTCGTTAAAGGAAAATTGATCCTTTTGACTAATTAGTTGTTCTATCTAAGATGCTAAAAATTGCTTACGCTCCAGTTTATAAATATTCGCTTCCGGATGGACATCGCTTTCCTATGATAAAGTATGAGTTGTTACCTGAGCAACTCGTTTATGAAGGGACGGTCATAGAAGAAAATTTCTTTTCTCCCGGGCAACTTGTGAAAGAAGAGATTCTATTGACGCACTCTCAAGAATACTTACATAAACTTGAGACACAATCCTTATCCAAAAAAGAAATACGAAATATCGGTTTTCCGATGACAACAGAGCTAGTGGAAAGAGGGAAGTATATTGCAAAAGGGACTTTCGATTGTGCTATGTATGCAAGGAAACAGGGTGTGGCTATGAATATTGCGGGTGGTACACATCATGCTTTTGCCGATCATGGAGAAGGGTTTTGTGTTTTTAATGATATTGCGATTGCGAGTAATTTATTGTTATCTCAGAATATCTCTAGCAAAATTTTAATTATAGATTTAGATGTTCATCAAGGCAATGGGACAGCACATATTTTTAAAGATGAACCACGTGTATTTACATTTTCTATGCATGGAGAAAAAAATTACCCAGTCAGGAAGGAGCAATCGGATCTAGATATAGGAGTACCCGATAAAACGGAGGATGCACCATATATAGCATTACTTAAAGACACGCTACCCAGATTAATCGAAGATGTAAATCCCGACTTTGTATTTTATTTATCGGGCGTAGATATTTTAGCAACGGACAAATTAGGTCGACTTGCGATGACGATAGATGGCTGTAAGGAGAGAGATCGTTTTGTTTTTGAGCAATGTAAGCGTTATAATATTCCGGTAGCCGTAAGTATGGGAGGAGGCTATTCTGAGGATATTAGATTTATTATAGACGCTCATGCTAATACTTTTAGATTGGCACAGGAGATATTTTTTTAGTATGCTAGCTATACGTTAATTTACATTCTGGAAATAAAATAATTTTAACCTGGAACATAAAATACTTTATGCCACTGTTGTTTTACCCTTAGCATTGCCTAGGCAATACACCTATGTGGTCCCCCAAGACTTAAGAGAAGAAATTTCTTTTGGGGTGAGAGTAGAAGTTCCTTTAAAAAATAAGTTGTATTCCGCTCTAGTAATACAATTAGAAGAAGAGATTAAAATAGAATACAAACCTCGCAAGATTATATCGATCATTGATGTAAATCCGATCATTGATAATACGCAGTATGCATTATGGAAATGGATTGCTAAATATTATTCTTGTACCATAGGGGAGGTGATGAATGTAGCTTTACCTTCTGGTTTAAAACTAACGTCCGAAACTAAAATTTATATAAATCCAAATTACCAAGAAGATCTAGTTGCGCTGACCGATGACGAGTATATGATTGCAGAGGCAATCACAATGCAAAGCGAGCTAACTATAGGTGAGATTAGGGATATTTTAGATAAGAAAACTGTTTATCCCGTTATCAGAAGTTTATTAGATAAAGAGGTCATCTACATTCGAGAGGAACTCGTTCAGAAATATAAAACTAAAAAAATTGGAGTAGTTCGATTAACTCAGGAATATCGAGATGACCCTGATAAATTAACAGAAGCTTTAGATGCAGTAAGCCGATCTGAAAAACAAACTAGAGCCATCTTAGCCATATATCAGTTTTCAAAGAAGCAAGATATAATTCCTAAGTCTGATATTTATAACATTAGTCAAACGGATAATTCTGTTTTAAAGGCATTAGAGAAAAAAGGAATAATTGAGATTTCTGAAATGGAAGTTTCTAGATTATTGCAAGGGAGTTATGAGCAAAAAGAATTACCTCCTTTAACTGATGAACAGAGTAGGGCACTCGGTGAAATAAAAGAATATTTTAAATCTAGTGATCAGATTTTATTGCATGGAGTAACCGGGAGTGGTAAGACTCGTGTGTATATAGAGCTTATAAAAGAACAATTAGCGGCTGGGAAACAGGTCCTTTATCTGTTGCCTGAAATTGCATTGACTACGCAGATAGTAAGTAGACTTCGTGCTGTTTTCGGCGAGGAGGTAGGAACCTATCATTCTAGAATGGGGAATGCAGAAAGAGTAGAAATATGGAAATCTGTCAATGATGAAAAGCCGATTATTTTAGGAGCAAGATCGAGTATGTTGCTGCCCTATAAAAACTTAGGATTAATCATCGTAGATGAAGAACATGACTCTTCTTATAAACAAAATGATCCCAGTCCCCGATACAATGGTAGAGATACAGCCATCGTTATGGCTCAGTTACATGGGGCAAAAGTAATTATGGGATCGGCGACTCCCTCTTTAGAAAGTTTTTATAATGTTAGCCAAGGGAAATATGGCTTTGTTCAAATGAAGCAAAGAATAGGCTCGATAGAACTACCGGAAATAGAAGTGGTAGACCTACGATATGAGTATAAAACCAAGCGAATAAAAAATGGATTTAGTCTTGCCTTAAGAGAAGGCATCGAAAAGGCTCTTGGTAATGGAGAACAAGCTATGGTGTTTCAGAATAGGAGAGGTTACGCTCCTACACTCCAGTGTGATCAATGTGGATGGCATGCAGAGTGCAATAATTGTGATGTAAGTTTAACAGTACATAAATATTTTGACGAATTGAGATGTCACTATTGTGGATCAAGGCATAAAATGATTCAGAATTGCGTCGCATGTGGATCGCATACCCTAAATCAAAAGGGATTTGGGACGGAAAAAATCGAAGGTCAGATACGAGAATTGTTTCCTGAAGCAAAGGTGGCTCGGATGGATTATGATACCACAAAAACTAAAAATGCGTATGAAAATATCATCGCTGATTTTACATCCAAAAAAATAGATATTCTCGTAGGAACACAAATGATTACTAAAGGATTAGATTTTGAACATATCGGGATTGTAGGAATTCTTAATGCTGATCTATCCTTGCAGTTTCCTGATTTTAGATCTGGCGAAAGAGCCTTTCAGTTGTTTACACAAGTAGCCGGTAGAGCAGGAAGAAAACATAAACAAGGAAGAGTTATAATTCAATCCTTCCAACCGACACATCCCGTAATTCTAGAAACAATCGATAATAATTATTCTCGATTTTATAGCCGAGAAATGGCCGAACGCAAGAAGTTTGTGTATCCGCCATTATATCGGATTATACAGATTACACTTAAGCACAAATTACCCAAGACCGTATTAGAAGCCGCTCATTTTTTAGAAAAGCAATTGACAGTAAAATTTGGAAATCGAGTCTTAGGGCCGACGCAACCAGGAGTAGCTCGACTTCGAGGACAATACCTCCAAAATATTACCATTAAAATGGAGAAAGATCCTAAAGTGATAAATGGAATAAAATCATTTTTAATGAATGCTAGACTCGTTACCTTAAACACTCCGGGGTTTAAATCAGTAAGGATAAACATCGATGTGGATCCGTATTAAGGTATAGATTTTTTATCCGTCGGTAAAAAAAGCTCTAAAAAACTAAAATTAAATCGTTTATAACGTGTGAGTGAAGTGTTTAAATGATAGCCTTTCTAAGAAAAGAATATCTTTTCTTGTCAAAGCATTTACCTTGATTTTTATGATTTGATATTAAGTTCGATTTGATTTAAGTGATGCGATATATGATCTACATAATCTGTCATTAAAAATTTTAAATTTCCAGATTCAGCAGGGGAAATTTCGATTTGGTAATTTAAAGTTTCTTCCGTTTGATTTTTCATTAAGAATATGATGCGCTGATTTAACCCTTTCCAGAAATTAATCAATTCATTAATATCGGAATTAAAATAATTGTTAGCAATAACCAATGCATCTTGATTATACTTCTTGATTTTGTAAGGCTTGTCTTTAAATTGAATTTCAGTAAATCTTTGAAGATTATTAATTGCTGAATCTATCAAGTGTCCCAAGATTTCTTTTTTAGACCATTTGCTAGGGGATGGTTTCAGGTTTAATTCTGCGGTGGAACATGATAATAAAAAAGTCGCTCCTCTCTTTAATTCATTTTCTAATATGATTATCTGTTCTTTCATATCATCGATTATTACTAATTATGATTTTCAGTATTATAATTTAAAAAGTGACTGCTTTTTCCATCGTTTCACCTTCTCTGATGATAAGGACATTGACGGTAGATCCAGGTTCAAATTCACCTAAGGCTTTCATGTAAGACATCATATCATTAATATCTAAGTCTCCAATCTTAATCACAATATCGCCTTTTTTCATTTCTGCATTAAATGCAGGGCGACCTTCTTTAAGTCCATCTATACGCATACCTTTTCCATTAAATAAATAGTCAGGCATAACACCTAGAGTTACTTTAAAATCAGGAACCTCATTAGACTCATCTTTGGTCTTAGTAAATTTGATTTTTCCGTCACTATCAATAGAGGTAATAATATCTAAAATGTAATTGCTTATATCTACAATTCCATCCGAATTTATGTATTCCACATCGTCTGTAGGTTTATGATAATCTTTGTGTTGTCCAGTAAAAAAATGTAGTACCGGAATATCACTGGTGTAAAAGGAAGTGTGATCTGATGGTCCTACTCCGGATTCTGATTTAACAAGATTGAGATTGTACCGATTATGCTTATCTAATTTTTCATTCCATATCGGAGAGGTCCCCGTTCCATGTATGGCCAATGATCTCTCTGCATTTAATCTACCGACCATGTCCAGATTGATCATATAGTTTATTTTATTTAATTCAATGCACGGGTTTTTGACCCAATAGTTAGATCCCCACAAGCCTAATTCTTCTCCAGAAAAAGCCATAAAAATGTAATTATTATTTTTAGGTCCATTGATTAATTGTTTTGCAATTTCCAATATTGCAGCAATACCACTTGCGTTATCATCTGCTCCATTATGGATTTCAGGATCCCCATCCCATAATGTGCCAAAATGTCCATATCCTAGATGATCATAATGAGCCCCGATTACGATATAGTTTTCCGCGTTATTATCGATGTATCCGATTACATTTTGTGTGGCTATATCTCCCGTTGGCGTTAAGGAATGAGGATTAGGTTTTTTATTAACCACGTAGGCCTGCTGATATTTTACATAACCAGGAAACGTCTTAAGACCTAATGTTAAAAATCGATTGGATATAAAATCAGCTGCTTTTTTCTCGCCTTCTGTTCCTACAAGTCGTCCCTCTAATTCATCATCTGCGAGGTAAGTTATATCACTCATTATTTGCTTAGAATCTTTAATTGATGCGGGGATAGAACTAAGCTTCTGGGAAGTTTTGCAAGAGAATAGGAATATTACCACCACTGAGCAAAATATTCTTACATATGTCATAAGTAAATCAATTTAGAAAGTGCAATAATAAAGCATATAAAGCTACATTTGTGTCCTAAATTTTATTTTTTACTTTCCAATGATAATCGACAAGGTTGGAAATTCTATTTTACATTTAGAAATATAAAATCGTTATTTTGAAATTAAGATATTCCCTTTTTTTAAGTCTTTTATTGATACTCCTATTTTCTTGTAAACACGATCATAAACACGGTCCAGGTGGTCACGATCATGCAGGTCACGATCATTCGGGTCACGATCATTCGGGTCACGATCATGCGGGTCACGATCATGCAGGTCACGATCATGCAGGTCACGATCATTCGGGTCACGATCATGCGGGTCATGATCATGCGGGTCACGATCATGCGGGTCACGATCATTCTAGTCATGATGCTAAACCTTCCAATCTAAAAGCAGATTTGACCTACCCTGGAGAAGTACATTTAAAGAATTTGAAGCAATTGACTTTTGGAGGAGATAATGCAGAGGCTTACTGGAGCTTTGATGATAAAAATTTGGTTTTTCAAGCCAAAAACGAAAAATGGAATGCACCATGTGATCAGATTTATCTTGAAGATTTTAAAAGAGATCGTAAAAGCATTCCCCCATTATTAAGTACGGGTAAGGGAAGGACTACTTGTTCATATTTTATGCCAGACAACAAGCATGTGCTCTATGCTTCTACTCATTTATGGGATGAAAAATGTCCTCCGGAGCCACCTAGAGGAGATAAGTATGTCTGGCCGATATATGAAAGCTTTGATATTTTTGTAGCTGATTTAGATGGTAATATAATAAAGCAATTAACAGATGGTTCGGGATATGATGCAGAGGCAACGGTGTCACCTAATGGAGATAAGATCGTTTATACTTCCACCTCTTCTGGAGATTTAGAATTGTGGACAATGGATATAGATGGATCTAATAAAAAACAGGTAACCTCTGGATTAGGATATGATGGAGGAGCATTCTTTTCTCCGGATGGATCTAAGCTAGTTTTTAGATCGAGTCGACCAAAATCGGAAGCAGAGATAAAAGAATATAAAGACCTTTTAGCTCAGGGGTTAGTACAGCCTACTTCTATGGAACTATATGTTTGTAATGTCGATGGATCTGAATTAAAACAAGTAACTAATTTAGGAAAAGCAAACTGGGCTCCTTTTTATCATCCATCAGGTAAAAAAATTATTTTTTCATCTAATCATGAGTCCGAAAAAGGATTTCCATTTAATCTATATATGATAAACGAGGATGGAACCGGGTTAGAACAAATTACGTTTGATGAGGCTTTTGATTCTTTTCCGATGTTTTCGTTTGATGGTAAAAAACTGGCGTTTTCTTCTAATAGAAATAATGGTGGAGGGAGATCGACTAATATGTTCGTCGCCGACTGGGTAGAATAAGTTTGTAAACATTTAAATTTTAGAGTCATCGCAAAGTGGACAGATAAATTACAGAAGAAGTGGGGCGTTAGCTACAAGCAGATGCTAGTCATATTATTAGTGTTTGCGTTAACAGGAACGACCATATTATTTCTCAAAAAACCAGTAGTTGCATTTTTTGTAGGGGATGGAGAAAAATCAATATTGTTTACCGTATTGTATCTAATTTTTATACTTCCCGTTTATAATCTGTTTCTTTTGATATACGGCTTTCTTTTGGGGCAGTTTGCTTTTTTCTGGGATTACGAAAAGAAATTTTTTAGAAGAATACTAGGTAGGAAATCGTAGATAGATTTGCAAAGTGACTATTTTTTTTCTAAAAATTGATTGTATTTTGAATCTCTTATTAATCTGATTCTCAATTTTTCTTTATTGTTTTTTCCATTGAATACCATGGTGTCCTGATTGATCATCTCGTATTTGCCCTTCATATCTATTTCTCTAAATTGATGAAAATCGTAAAGGTCAAATTGTCTATCACTTTCATTTACATGATACTTAAACATAGACATCGAATCTTGATATTTAATATACCCGCTAACTCCTTTTTCAAAAAATAAAGCTTCCGCTTCAAGAAATTCTTTGGTTTGAGAGGTATCGACATTGGCACTTTCAATCTGATCTATTTTCCATACTCCCACGATAGGATTGTCTTTTGCTAATCTCACTCTTGACCAATTTTCTTCTTTCTTGAAATGGAAATAAACGATCACTCCTACAAAGCCTAGTATTTTTAATATAGCAAGAGCATTATAAAAACGTCCTGCTTTAAACAAAGGATATTTACGAGCCTTTAGCTTTTTGTTTAAAATTTGAGAGGATATAAATTTGTAATTATTTAAAAGAATAAAGACGCTACAGGCTAATAGGAACAGAGAATAATTTGAGTTATTGTAATTGTAATTATGAGAAATGGCAACAATATTAACAATTACAAAAGTACTTAGTAGGGCTCCTATATTTCTAGTATTTCTAAAGCATAATAGGCCAGCAGAAATGAGAATAGATAAACCCATTATTTTT
>Ga0114957_1005527_pt1 | contig 10454 bp, 10 predicted proteins | sample BantaG_FD_87175 | JGI IMG/M metagenome (GOLD analysis project Ga0114957, IMG submission 87175) | Marine algal microbial communities from Bantry Bay, Ireland - BantryBay_4 metaG | ecosystem: Host-associated > Algae > Red algae > Unclassified | place: Bantry Bay, Ireland | collected 2014-11-21 | reverse complement strand
TATTGGCAAGGGACGACATGACTGTAAATATGGTTGTCCCGACATTGGGAAGTTTGGATTGGATGTTCACCTAATTTTGAATTTTGAATGAGGAGGATTTAGAAAAATTTCTTCGAAATTATATCCTTGATTATGGTAATTTTTTTTTGACGCTGACTTATTATGATATTTATGAATTTTTATGTTTTTCTATAACGTGTTATTTGTCAAATATAATAAGTTTTAAAAATCATAATAAGTCAGTGTCAAAAAAAAAATTAGCATTTCAAAGAAAATAATTTCGAAGAAATTTTTCTGAACACCTCTAATTTTGAATGAGGAATTTTGAATGAGTCGAAAAATTAAAATCCTTAGGATTTATACTTTTCAAAAATTTCATCAATACTTTTTGCAAGCTTACGATCTTTTTCCGTAACAATATTTCCTGCGTCATGTGTATTCAAATGAATCTCCACCGTATTGTAAACATTACTCCAGTCAGGATGATGATTTTGTTTCTCTGCATGAAAAGCAACTTCTGTCATAAAACCAAAAGCCTCCATGAAATTTTTGAATTTAAAAGTTGCTTGAAGTTTATTATTTTCTTCTACCCACATAGGAATTAATTTTGAATTTTGAATGATTGAATTTTGAATGGTCGAATAACTTTGCCCTGCTGTGCAAAATTTAATAACAAGATAGTATCTTTTTTTCAAAACAAAAGAGGTGTTAGCACTATCAGTATTAACACCTCTTTATATGACATTTTTACATTTAAAAGTCAAAGTTATTCGACCATTCAAAATTCAATCATTTAAAATTCAAAATTTGTTTTACTTAAACGACCAATCGTATTTATCTAAATCAGTAATACTTACAGTCAATAAATCAACACAATCGGAAATATCTTTTTTATGAGCCATTTCGATAGTTTGATGAATATATCTAGTAGGAATAGAAATTGCACCTGTGATTGCTCCTTTTTTTCCATAACGTTGAATTCCACCAGCATCAGTTCCGCCAGCAGGAAGCACTTCCGGTTGCCATTTTATTTTATGCTTTTTGGCAGTAGCTTTCATGTATTTGACCATTCGATAATCAGAAATGACCGTACCATCTTTTATTTTAATAGCCGCACCATGTCCTAATTGAGTCACCTTTTCATGTGCTTGAGCACTTGGTACATCAAAGGCAATCGTAACATCTAATGCAAATCCAAAATCAGGATCAATATGATGCGCTGAAGAAATTGCACCGCGCAAACCTACTTCTTCTTGAACCGTAAACGCTGCATATAAATCGTAAGGGATTTTTTTGTTTTTTAATTTACGAAGCGTTTCTAACAATATAAATACGGAAACACGATTATCCAAAGATTTACTATTCACGCAATCGCCCATCTCTATTAATTCTCTTTCTCTTGTAATTGAGTCTCCTATTTCAATTAATTTTTCGACTTCCTTTTTTCCCATTCCCGTATCAATAAAATATTCGTTGATCGGAATTTGTTTGGATCGTTCTTCAGCTCGCATCAAGTGAATAGGTTTACATCCCATCACTCCGATCACATCTTTCTTTCCATGAATAATAACTCGTTGAGAAGTTAATGTTTTAGGATCAAAACCTCCAAGCGTATTAAATCGAATAAAACCCTTATCATCAATATGAGAAACCATAAAACCAATTTCATCAATATGAGCAGCAACCATTACTCGTTTATCTGATTTACCTTTTTTGATGGCAATAACACTACCCATTGTATCTATCGAAACTTCATCCACTAGAGGAGTAACTTCTTTAATCACCAATTCTCTAATACGTTGTTCATACCCAGGAGCACCAGGAGTTACGCATATTTTTTTTAATAAATTAACGTTAATCATTAGTTAGTCTTTTAGATTGGGAAAAGGGGTTGCTTTTTTTTATTTGCAAAAAATGGATACGGTTGGAAAAGTTAAACGTTAAGGTTTCGCTTTCGGGGTGCGAAGTTAATATTTTTTATTTGGCAGAATAAAAAGTTTGTAAAATAAAATGTATAAAATTGTGGATTAAAACGAGAGTTAATGGCATTGTTAAAAAAGTTTGCGAGTGAAACGGTTTTTTATGGGCTAGGAAGTGTACTTCCGAGGGTATTGCTTTTTGCAATGACCCCATTTTTGACACGATATTTTGATACTAGTGAATATGGGATTCATGCCGTGATGTATTCTTTTACAGCATTGTTATTAGTCTTTTTTACTTATGGAATGGAAACAGCATTATTTCGTTTTGGAAGTCTGGAAGGAGAGTTGGATAAAGTATTTACTACAGCTGCAATTTCTTTGTTGATAACGACTATTTTTTTTGTAGGATTGCTTTTTGTTTTTTCAAATCAGATTGCAGCCTTTTTAGAATATCCAGATGATGGGCGATATGTTAGATGGTTTGCGATGATTACAGGATTGGATGCTTTGGCTGCACTTCCTTTTGCAAAATTGAGATTAGAAAATCGTCCTATTCGATTTGCTATTATAAAAATATTGAATGTTGCCATTCAGATTATTTTGATTCTTTTTCTTCTGGCAGGTTGTCCTTTTTTGATAGATAATGGAGTGGAGTGGGTCAGCAATTTTTATAGTGATGATAAAAAATTGGATTTTGTTTTCCTTGCCAATCTAGTTGCAAGTGGCGTTGTGTTTTTAGTTTTATTTAGAAATTTTTTCAATTTTAAATGGGAATTTGATTCGCAGCTTTGGCGAAAGATGTTGAATTATTCTTTGCCATTAATAGTGGTGGGAGTTGCAAGCGTAATCAATCGACAGTTGGATAGAATTTTTTTACAAAAATGGTTAGTGGAAGAAGATGCAACTAATCTTACTGGAATTTATGCGGCAAATGTAAAATTGGCAGTTTTGATGAGTCTTTTTATTACTGCATTTAATTATGCAGCAGAACCTTTCTTTTTTAAAAATAAAGACCGCAAGGATTCAAGAGATATTTATGCAAAACTAGGACAGGCGTTTTCCATAGTTGGGAGTTTGGTTTTTTTGGGAATTATGCTTTACATTGATTTGATACAAGTATTGATTGGAAAAGATTTCAGATCAGGACTCGGAGTTGTTCCAATTTTATTGTTAGCATATTTTGGATTGGGGTTGTTTTATAATTTTTCTATCTGGTATAAGTTGACCGATAGAACTAGGATTGGAGCTTGGATTTCAATTGCAGGTGCTTCGATAACTGTTTTGATAAATTATTTTTTCATTCCAACAGAAGGAATTATGGCACCGGCTTATGCAGCATTGGCTTGCTATATTTTTATGGCGACGGTAAGTTATTTTATTGGAAAAAAATATTATCCAATTGATTATCCGATAGGAAGGATGTTGGGATATATTTTTACAGCAGTAGGTTTTTATTTGTTGAGTACTTGGATTCGACCTTTTTTAGATGAAAATATTTTAAAAATACTTTCTGTAAATACCTTGTTATTTTTAAGCTACCTTGGCGGTTTCTATTTGATAGAAAAGAAACAAATCAAAGAACTCATGAATGCTTAATCAATAAAAGTAACCATAAACCAATCAAACAAAAATAATCTATTTTTAAATGCAATTACAGCTAATGCAATCATTCCAAAAATAAAAACGAGACTAAAATTTCGTTTGTCTCTTTCAAATTTTTCCCTTCTACTTTTATATTTTCTTCTTTTAATCGACATGCTTAGACTTAATTTTGAATTTTAAATGATGAATTTTGAATGAATCTAAAGCCTTATATTTTTTCAAAAAAAAATTAAACACGATCACTCGACCTAATTACCCAATAACGGATTAACCAATAACTAAATCACCCTTTATTCCTTTCCCAATAATTCTGATCTTCCATTTCTTCAATCAATTGGAGATAATTGATAAATCTTAATTCACTTATTTCATCCTCGGTTACTGCTTCTTTGACTGCACATTTAGGTTCATTGCGATGAGTACAATTGTTGAATTTACATTCCTTTGAGGTCTCAAAAATTTCTCTAAAATTATGTGCAACATCCATTGGTTCTAAATGATTGAAAGAAAGTGTTTTGATTCCTGGAGAATCAATGATCGCACCTCCAAAATCCAATTGGTGCATTTCTGCAAAAGTGGTAGTGTGTTGACCTTTTCCCGAAAAATCAGAAAGTTCTTCCGTTCGTAATTCGAGTTTAGGTTGGATGGCATTAACTAGAGTAGATTTCCCAACACCTGATTGCCCACCTACTAAAGTGATTTTATCTTTTAAAATATTCTTTAATTCCTCTGTCCCTGTTTTTTCAATAGCAGAAACTAACAATACGGTGTATCCTATTTTTTCATAAATACTTTTTAAGTATTCAAAGAGAATATTATCGTCTTCGCTATACAAATCTGCCTTGTTGAAAACAATTACAGTAGGAATGTTATAAGGTTCCGTCATCAATAAAAAACGATCAATAAATCCCTGTTTGAGTTTAGGATTAACGACGGTTATGATAACCACAGCTCGGTCAACATTACGAGCTAAGAGATGTAAAAAATGCTTTTTTCGAGGGGACTGACGAACGACATAATTTCGTCGTGGTAAGATTGTTTTTATCATTCCAGTTCCTGCCACTTCATCTTCAATTTCAAATTCTACTTCATCACCTACTGCAACAGGATTGGTTAATTTCATTCCTTTTAGTCGAAATTTTCCAATGATTCGGCAATTCCATTGTTTTCCATCTTCGACACGTACTTGATACCAGCTTCCGGTGGATCGTATAATAATTCCTTTTTCCAAAATTTGTTCTTTTGTTTATGGCACAATGCTAGAGCTGTTTGATGATGCACCTTCGTGAACTGCAGCAGAAATATCCTTAATTAATTGTGGATCTTTTTCAATTGCATTTCCAACGACAATCACATCTGCACCAGCTTTTACATTTTTATACGCTTTTTCTGGTGTACGGATACCTCCGCCGACAATTAATGGAATTTGAGTAGCAGAACTTACTGCATCAATCATTGATTCCGAAACTGGGTTTTTGGCACCGCTACCTGCATCCATGTAAATTAATTTTAACCCCAACATTTCTCCTGCCAAAGCAGTACATAATGCAATGTCATCTTTTGCAGCAGGAATGGGATAAGTATTACTGATATAAGAAACACTTGTTGGGATCCCTCCATCTACTAACATATATCCTGTCGAAATAATTTCCAAAGGACTCATTTTTAAATAAGGAGCCGAAATTACATGCTTTCCAATCAATAAATCGGCATTCCTGCCTGAGATCAAAGAAAGAAAAAGTAAGCCATCCGCTCGATAACTTAGTTGAGTAGAATTGTTGCCAGGGAAAAGAACTAGAGGAATATCACACGATTTTTTTATAGTTTCGAGGCAATGATCTAGCATATTGTTGACGACTAAGCTACCTCCAATAAAAAAATAATCGACCTTTGCTTCCATAGAAAGGTCAACGATTTGTTGCATATTTTTAAGCCGAACTTTGTCTGGATCAATGAGAACAACGAATTTTTTTTCGCCTTTCTCTTTTGCTTCCACAAGGGATTGGTAAATTTGTTTTGCCATAATAATGTGGAGTATTGTTTGCGTAAAGATATGGGAATAATTTTGATTGAATACATTTTGGACGATAGAAAGGATGAAATATTAATTTTTTTTGTATTTAAAGAATAAGAGCTTGTTAGGAGTTTTGTTTTTGAGCGAAAAATAGTTCATTTTTTGATGACACGATGCTAAAAAATGAGAACATAGTCTGCGCTATTTGACTATTTTTTTAAAACCTGCTTGCCGGCAGGCAGGGAAGTGTCATTAAAAAAGGGACATTTTTAGCCGAAAAGAAAAACTCCCATCAAGCTATAAACATCAAATCCAAATAAAATAATATGGATAACGATTTTAATGAAAAAACCACCGAACTGATTGTCAGAGATTTTGAAATGGTAATCGGAGATAAGAAGCCTTCAGAAAAGGAACTGTTTGATATGCTATGCGATCAAGTGGCTTATATGATGGAATATCGATTGGATTTTCTGTTGAGTTTGATGTATCGATTGGATATTGATGAACAAAAAATTAATCATGCGCTTGCTCCTAAAACTTTGATTGCGCCCAATGTAGGTTTGGCTCATTTGATTTTGGAAAGACAGAAGTTGAGGATAAAAATTAAACAAGAGTATGGGAAGACGGAGTTGGAGGATTTGGATGAAGGATTAGAGTTTTGAATTTACCACGGAGGCATGGAGAAGGGACATGGAGAAAACGGAGTTTTTTGTGAGGATTGTTTTAAAAAAAACTCTATGTTCTCCGTGTCCCTTCTCCATGCCTCCGTGGTAAAAAGAATTACTTTATTTTCAATCGCTTTCCTTTTTGTTTAATGAACTTAGTTTTTTCAGAGGCGATAAAAATTGTTTTGTTGTCTAAAAAATCTAATGCTTCATATTGAGTTGCGACTATAAAAACGGGTACTTTTTTTCTTTTCATTTTTCCCTTAAAAAAATTAGTTCCTTCAAAATCTCGAAACACAAAAACAGATGCCTTTGATTTAGGGATAGGTTTTCGTCTTTTAAAAGTGTAGGAAAGTAAAGCAACCGTTTTTTTATCAGGGCTGATTGCGGCAGCGGTGACCACTCTGTTTTTTAAATAAATACTATCTTTTAAAATGGCTACTTGTTCACCAGCTTGTGCTTCAAGGGTGTAATGTTTTGTAAAACTATTTCCAACGTTGAGGCGGTTTTTTGAAAAAAGATGTAACTGATTTTTATAGTAAAAAAAAGCTTCCATATCAAAATTACATTCAGCGGAAGGAGGTGGGAATTGGGTTTGGTCAGGATAAGTGAAGTTGATAGCATCTAAATTTCCGTTTTCAAAATTGTAAATGTAAATTTTTAAATCCTTCCTATTATTTCGATTGTTTCCAAAGTCTCCAATGTAAATGTTCCCTTTGTCATCGTGAGTTAATTCTTCCCAATCTATATTTTTTATTTGATCTAAATGAATAGTCTTTGTGAGTTTTCCTTTTGCATTTGTTTGATAAAGGATAGGCAAACTACCACTATCATTGTGCCACCAAAATTCGTTTGAGTTTTTTATAAAAAGTCCAGAGACTTCATTTAATTCGGATGGAAGTTTAAAACGTTTGGGGAGTTTTTTCTTGGATTGTGAAAATGCCAAAACAGGTAAAAATATTGTTATGAAAATTAGAATTGAGTTTCTCATTTAAGTATGTTGAGTTTTATGGTAGTGGAATTTCTTCGAAATTATTTTTTTTTGACGCAGACTTGTTATGATGTTTATGACTTTACTCTAACTTGTTTTGACTTTTCTCTTAACACGTTAGAGTAAAGTCATAAACATCATAACAAGTCTGCGTCAAAAAAAAAATCAATATCAACTCGTCATTTTTCGAAGTTCCATTCTCTCCTCTTCGGTTAATTTATAATTATCTTTAAAAACTTGAACGGAAGGACGAACCACTAAAAAAGCAGCCAAGCCAATAAAAAATAAGAATAGGAAAAAATAGTTTTGAGTCATGAAAAAAGAAATAAGACAAATCAAATTCGCACCTTCCATCAAGGCACTTTTGATAATAATAGTAACGCGATAATGTTTTAATTTTTCAAAAAAACCATTTTGAGATCGTCCTTCTCGCAGACGACTATTGTATAAAAATGTACTCATTACAATACTTGCTAAAACTAAAGTAGGCACAATTAAATGAAAGGGATTATCCATTTCCCAACTAAATCCTACTTCGCGAGTTCCATCAGTCACCCAATAAAATAAAATTGCAGCTATCATAATTTGACCAGCAACTAAAGAATAATAAAGGATGTTTATACCCTTAAAACTGTTGTCTCGAATTTCTTTTTCAGTAGCCATATTTTTTGATTTTTGGAAAAAAGAAACCCTCAACGTGGGGTTGAAGGTTTCTTTTTTTATAATTGAAAATATATTATCTGATTCCGTGCATCAATTTTTTGACAATAGGATAAGTCACAATACAAAGGACGCCTAATCCTACAGAAACTGCAGTTAATATCCAGAAGAAATAACTTAATCCATTTGCTTCTGCAATACCTTCTGACGCTTCTCCAAAGACACCGGCTAGTTTCATTCCTATCGCAACAGCTAAGTACCAAATACCAAACATAAATGCAATCATTCTTCCTGGTACTAATTTACTGACATAAGATAATGCCACAGGAGAAACACATAATTCACCCATCGTATGGAAAAAATAAACTAGGACTAACCATATCATACTTACAGAAGCGGTCTTTGCACCAGGTGCAATATCGCTTGCGCCAAATGCAACACATGCCATACCTAAGCCTAAGAAAAACATTCCAATGGCATATTTCATATTAGCATTGGGGTTGTATTTACTTTCCCACCATTTAGAAAATAATGGAGCAAAAATAATAATGTATAAAGAATTTAATACCCCAAACCAAGACGCAGGAATTTCAGTTGCATCTTTTAAAAATTCAGTATAAAGCATCCAAATGGCAATCCCCCAAATGATGACAAAACTTAAAGCAAGAAAAATATTGGATAGGCTATATTTACCAAAGGTTTGTTTAAAGAGAAGTCCTAATACCCAAGTGATAATTCCAAGTGGAATAAGTGTCATTAAGGAATTAAAAATCTTGTAGGTCATACCAGCACTTCCTTCTAAAACCCTTTGTGTATAATCTCTAGCAAATATGGTTAAAGAACCTGGAGCTTGCTCAAATACTGCCCAAAAGAAAATTGTGATAAATGCAAAAAACCAAACTGCAATCATCCTATCTCGAGTGATCGGCGAATATTGAGTCAATCTATAAATTAAAACAATCAAAAATAAAACTAAGGCAGTAATGATTGTAAAATTGGGACCTGAAAGACTCCCTACACTAAAATCTAAAGCGTTAGTTGCTCCTCCAGAAATTTTTGAAACAGGATCATTTATTATCCAGACTAATCCTAACACAGCCGCTAATCCAGAAACTACAATTTGCCAAGTAGTAAATGGATTTCTTTTATCTCCATCTTCAGTAATTGCTGATAAAGCTTTTCCATCGTTTACTGGTTTCAATCCTACTGACCCAAAAATATCCTGCGCAAACCAAAATTGTAATAATCCAAAAAACATAAAAATACCTGCGAGTCCAAAGCCGTAAGACCATCCTACTTTTTCTCCTAAATATCCACAAAGTAATATTCCAAGAAAGGCACCAGCATTTACACCCATATAAAATATAGTGTAAGCGCCATCTTTTTTCTCAGGATAATCTTTATACATTTCTGAAATAATGGAAGTCATATTGGGTTTAAAAAAACCACTTCCAAAGACCAATAAGGTCAATCCTGCATAAATGAAAAATGGCGTTTCAATCGCCATACATCCATGCCCCAAACTCATTAACAATGCTCCTACAACTACCGCCATCCGATAACCTATTTTATTATCAGCAAACCAACCTCCAAGTAATGTAGAGAGATAAACTAAAGAAACATAGGTACCAAAAATAGATAATGCATGTTCTCTAGGCCATCCCCATCCACCATCCAATAATGATGCGGTAAAAAACATTACTAACAAAGATCTCATTCCATAATAGGAAAATCGTTCCCACATCTCTGTGAAAAATAATACAAATAGGCCTGACGGATGACCTAGTACTTTACTTTTAAAAAATTCGTCGCTCGACTTACTCATAAGAAATTAATTTTTCGTTTTGTTTTATTCAAAAAAATAGCGGAAAAAGCAAGTGCCTTTTCCGCGTGATGAAATATATGTTTTTAATGTGCAGATTCTACTTCTTGATCTTCTGCGCCATGTGCTAATCGTTTTAATGGTTTAATTATTAGTAAAACCAGCAAACCGAATATCGTACAGAAAATAGCAATCCCTGTAAATATTTTAAATTCGCCTAAAGACTCTGACCATTCACCTAATAATCCTGCAACTTTATTTCCTAAACCTGTTACTGCAAAATAAGCTCCCATCATAAATGCTACCCATCTTGCTGGAGATAATTTTGTAATAAAAGAAAGTGCAACAGGTGATGCACAAAGTTCTCCAAGTGTATGAAAAAGGTAAGCTAAAACTAACCAACTCATTGCAGATTTTTCAACTACAGTTTCCCCATCCATAACAACTTCTGTACTTGCCTTTGTCATAAAAAAGAATCCCCATCCCATGATAATTACTCCAATCGCCATTTTAAAAATAGAAGATGATTCACGTCCTCTATTTCTCCACCATCCCCAAAAAGCTCCTACTAATGGTGCAAACATCAAAATAAATAAAGCATTCACAGACTGAAACCAAGATGCAGGTACCATAAAACTTCCTAAAGCTAAATCTGTTTTTTCATCTGTATAAATATTCATCAATCCACCAGCCTGTTCAAATGATCCCCAAAAAACGATGATGATTAAAAAGGAAAGATACATCACCAAAATCCGATCACGTTCAACTTGATTAC
>Ga0114957_1005526_pt1 | contig 10456 bp, 14 predicted proteins | sample BantaG_FD_87175 | JGI IMG/M metagenome (GOLD analysis project Ga0114957, IMG submission 87175) | Marine algal microbial communities from Bantry Bay, Ireland - BantryBay_4 metaG | ecosystem: Host-associated > Algae > Red algae > Unclassified | place: Bantry Bay, Ireland | collected 2014-11-21 | reverse complement strand
TGAAACGTATCGCGCGCCGACAACGGTACGTGTCTCGCAGAGATGCGTCCTGCCGAATTTGTGGGCGCTACGCTTCGGGCCTGCCGGCAGTCGTTCTAGAGGATTGCTGACACTGCGTCCGGGATGTTCTTTTCTACGATTCATCAGCTCTACTGCCCACAACCACATACACGCCGAGATTACCACTATTGAAGGCAGGCATACACCTGCGCACCACCCAGGACGACAAGAAAACGGACAACAGGCAGGAAAACAGAAGAAACAACCAGAGCAGAGGGCAGAGAGCAGAGGCGGGCCGCGACCACGATAAGAAGCAGGCACTCCAAGCCACCACCAACCCGAGAAATAACATGACACCAGGCAGCAGATCATAGTGACACAGGCCAAGCAGACGAGAGGCGATCACAAATTTCATGGCAAACACGAGAGCAGCAGGCAAAAGGATAATCGGTCAGCACTCTCTTTGTCGGCAGCGCACGGTATTCCGAGGAAGTGAACCACATGAGCGCAGGCAGTTGATTGTAGTCTCGTATGCCACATACGCACAAAAAAGAAAAACACACGCGAAAGAGGCGCAATGCCTAGGTCGTACAAGTGCCAACCGTGACCCGCGCAGTGCACTACACCGTTCACTTCAAAAGAGATCTCGTGCGTTCGCATGCCTGGAAACTACAGAAGAAGAGCCGGGGCGCCCCTGGGCGTCTCGGCGAGGAGGGAGGCGGGAGGAGGCGGAGGTGAGGAAGACGGTGGGTGCGATTGCATGGTCGCATGCCATGGGAGCCGTCATGTTCCGACTTTGTTGTCGGCGCGTGCTCGCGAAGGTCGCGCCCGTGGATCAGGCTTGCGGTGGCCTCGATCTACAGCGTCGGACTGCCACGTAACTGTTCTGGGATCACCCCCAGCGGGTAGGAGCCTCCGCGTGAGATTGAACGGGACGCGATTCGCTCGAAGTGTGCAAGGCGGAGTCTTCGTGCGGCCGTGTCGTGCCACCGAAAAACAACCCAGGCACAAAGATGGCATGACATACGTATTGGCGCGGACCACCACAGCTGACAGCGCGTGAGCCCGTGTCATTTGGCACATCCCAGCATGACGTTCGTGCTTCAGCACGTCTCGTTATTGGATCCTCCATCTGAGTCGGCTGACAAAGGAAATAAACACTGTACACCAGGCATGATGTGCGACTTTTGGCAGCCACAAATCTGTCAGCTGAACACGTGTTCAGTGAAATGGTCGCCGGGCATTCCATCGACGCTGATAATCTCTGACTTGTGACCCGGAGCCGCCTTCCCGAGCCAGCAGTTGCTGAATGTGGGCCGAATCGCTCCACTTGTAGCCTGATTTCAGGCGGGCCACAAGTCGTAGAACTGAGAAGCCGTCTGGGAATGGCGAGGGTGTGCAGAGTGCCGATGAAATCACCCCTGAGGCCTCGATTTGCCTGGGTTTTGATGGACTTGTAGCCTGCTTCAGAGGTGGGCTACAAGACGCGGAATCCGGTCGCCGTCTCGAGCCGTCTCGAGCCGTCTCGAGTGCGTGACATGCAGACTTGTAGCCCCCGTTTCTGCCGCCCTGGCACAGGCCGGGCTGCGGCCGGGCTCTATTTTGGGGCTCCGGGCCTCCGTTTCGGACCCACAGTACGGAATTCTGGCCCCAGTACGCCCCAGTACCTCCCAAGTAGGGTGGTACGCATTCCCGACGATCATCGCGGACAATATAAGCGGAAGAGCTCCTCAGGTTATTTCTAGTATTGTTCTCTTGTTCATTTCTCGGCAGTCCCTCGAAATCAGATACTCCCAGAATCGAAGAAAGAGAGTGCGGGCCGCTCCACGAACCATCTAGCAGATCGCTCCTCTGACCAGCGCAGTGTTGATATCTTCTGACATAAGTCCCGTGATGAACTCACAAGTGGTCTATTGTATCGTTCCTATGACTATCATACAATTGAGGTGCAGGACGTGATTGGACACCATGCCTCGATAAAGGAGAGGGATAAATCGCAGTTCAGTATCTGGAACAGTCTGTGTGGACGCGTACAGACGACGTAGACTAGCGTATCTTTCTGACTGCACAACTGACGTGCCGACAAAATGCTGGTCATCGAGTTTGTGAAACAGTCTCACATACGTGTGGCAGGATTAGATGCCGTCTCGTTCGGCAAACGGTGCTGGACACAGTTCCTGAACTGATCGCAGGATCATCCTCGGGAAAAAGCTGAAATAATCCCATGATCAAAGCACAGCAATTTCGACTCTCACTCGGGGAACTATCCTACCGAGCTGCCAGAAGAAACTTGAAGATAATCCCACAACCCACGACGACCTCTTCCTCAGGATCATCCATCGAAGAGTCCGGCGGCATATCCCAACTCAGCCTCCTTATTTATATTGGCAAAACACATCTCAGTACATCCTGTGAATTTAATCCCTGCACGCAATGCGTTGCAGGGAGATCCATGGCATATTCACGTCAGCGAAGAGGCGCGCAACATTCGTGCTGTTCTTCAACCACAACACTGAAAGTATCAATAGAAGCCCCCCCCAGCGGCAGAGGGGGCTGTTAGCGAAGCTCGTGCAAATGCCTTTTGCAAGAACTACACGCCAATGTGAACCGACAAATACGTATTGAGAAGCATCCAAGCACAATTCTTGTCGCCACGTTGGCCAAATATCCGCTTTCTCCATCGGAGCTATCAGGCGCCACCCACGTCCTTCCCCGCCGTTGTTAACAGTCCCCCGGGACCCAATCCCCCTTTTCTGCCGGCCTTCTGGTTGAGAAACCGCTTTGGTCCAGGAATCTTTTCATCCTGGTCAAACTACCCCCCCACCCCTCATTGCAGCCCGCGGCGCCCCAGCGCCCCCTCCCCACAACCAAACGTAAAATGACCACACTCTGTCATCGCCGTCATCACACACACACCCCACCCAGCCTGAGCCCTCGCAATGGACTACCACACTGGTGGCTCGCTAGCACGAGCTAGGGGGACAGCCTCCAGACCAAAACTACAACAGCCGAAGCCAGACTCTCACTTCTCATTCTAATTCCAATCCCAACACAATACGACAGAGCGACATCCGCATAATGCAGCGAGGGGTGTACCTCCAGCAACCACCAATCAAAGAATAGATCGACCAAGTGTCGCTTTCGAGGTAAGAATGGACGGTGAGGAACCCGAAAAGCATCCCACCTGGATCAAGGCAGATTGACCAATCAGCGCCCCTATTGGGACAGCTGGAGGGGCTCTTTCCGTGTCCGTCTCACAGAGGAGCTTCGCTGATAATTGATTGGCAGGCAGGCGGCGCGAACTCGGATTTTCCAACGCGCAAACAGGCTACTTCTTGAACTGTGCGTGCATCAAGAGCATGTAGCGTGTTGATCAGCAAGCGGCTCGAGAGTCTTCTCGTGGCACTCCGAGTGGCCCAGTCGTCCAATATGGCCCCATCACATTGGGAAACATACATCGCATCCGTTCGATGGGTGCGATGCTAGCCAGGATATGGCGCGTCGCTAACGATTGATCGGACCTGAAAGACGCTCACGGCAAATAACAGCAGTTCACAGCAGCTAATTTCAGGCACGTGCGTGCAATACTCTGGCCTTCAGGGCAGTGGCGCGGTCGGCGACGCATCGTCACCGGGCTAGACGGCTGGCACCATGGCCGCGAGCACGCACGTGGGCACGTACACCCACGCTGCCGGGGCATGGGGGGCGTGCGGTGGGGAAAGGGGTGCCTGTGGTATTACTCACGTTAGTTCAATTACCTGTGTATTGAGATCGTCCGTAGCCAAACAATAAAGCGAGTTCTATCGCCATCGCGGCGAGGAAGAAAGACCTTTTGTTGAAGGGCATCCGATCGGGAGCCGGGTGGTCCCCACGACGGCGACCCCGGACTCGTGGTGATGTAATATAAACGAGGGAACTGGTCGATCAACCGTCCAATCACAAGCGATCGTAATGAGTGCCGGCAGACAGATAAGACAGGCAAGCAAACAAGCAATAACAAATGAACAATGCGGAAGTAACCGCCCAAAGGGCATGCCACAGGCCCATTCACCCAGTACGTGGGCTTTGGCCAGTCAAGGGGGCTACCTGTGGCAATTTGTCAATTGCGGGCGAAGATATGCTACGTACCTCCAACGCGATATTCGAACCGTCCCGGTGAGATCCGAGGATGGTGACGCCCGATTGGGCGGTCGCGGACTCTTACGGGCATACGCGGGCGCAACCGCCCGGGCGGCGGGAGTCGTGGAGGGGCACCGATCCGTCCCGGTCGGAGGGAGGTGGCGGTTCGCCGGCGTCGGCCGCGACCGTCCGACTACGCGTGAGTGCGGGTGAGGGGGCCGGGTGCCGGGTGCCGGGGTTAAGACCCGAGGGTGTGCAGGCGTGTCGCGCAGCACCTGCTGGGGGTACCGTCGTCGGTGCCGGGAGGCGCCAGCTTCGTCGGGGTTTGACTACCCCGGCGACCAGGCGAAAGCCGGGACGCGGGTCCGTGGTGCCGAGGGGGTGCGTACCCTGCGGCAGGTTGACACCGTGTCTTGCGCGGGTTGGCGAGTTGTCGGCACGGGGCTACCCCTTGTCATCGTGCTCGCTCACAGGTTGAGGCCTAAAGGCATTGCTTGAGTTGGGGAGCGCCACCGTGAGGTGGGCAACCGCGAGGTTAAGGACCCGGTGAGTGTGGGCGGGGGGCCGGAAGGAGTGGCGTGCCCTCCGGCGGCGACAAAGGCGGCAAGGTTCGTGCCGCGGGCGGGAAGCCCGGCGGCTAAGCGCGGCGGCGGCAAGGGCGGCAAGGGCGGCGGCACGGGCGGCAAGGCCGCGGGCAAGGACGGCAAGGCCGCGGGTAAGGGCGGCAAGGCCGCGAGCACGGGCAAGGGGGGCAATGGCCGGCGGCGCGGGCGGTTTGCCTTGCGGCGCGGGCGTCGAGGGCCCGCGGCGCGGGTGCCAAGCCTGGCGGCTACGTACGGAGAAAGCAAGGGTTGACACCCAGGTACACCAGTATGGTTGATCCCGCGGCGATGGCGGTGGACGGCGGCAACGCCAACTGCGAGGCGCACTTGGCTCATGCCATTGCGGGTGACGGACCCGATGTCGATTGATCCACCGACCCGGAGATGTTGCGCCAGTTTCGGCCTAGCGGCTTGATCTACGCGCACGATGGCCCGACCGAGGTGGGCTATGGGATCCCGGTCATTGCTGACCAGGGTCTGTTCGAATTTTTCATCTGCAACTGCGCTCGTGCGCACACTCGGCGTATCCACGCGCGGTACGAGGCCCTGCCGGGCTTTATCGACGTGTTGGCCGAACCCAGCACGCCCAGACATGCTGGTGACCGCGTGCCCGAGGTCCATGAGGACCCGTTCTTTGGGATCCAGGGGCCACAGCGCCGTATATACGAGGTCATGTCATTTTGCAACGAGGTCATTCGGTACCAAGTGCCGTTGCACCCATTCCACCCTTTGGTTCAAATTAACGCTCTGTTGTTTTCCGTGAGGGGGACCGAGACCTTCTAGGCGGCGGCCAACTCGTTTTGCCACTTGTTGCGGAACTGGCCGAAGGCCGTCTTCCTCGGGCGCTCGGTGGCCACGGACCTCGCGGTAACGATCGGCCACGACGCCAATTTGGCGGAGTACCTGGATCAGCTTACGCTGGTGGCGGCGGAGGAGAACGACGCGGTCGATAAAGATCGAAGCCATCGCATGAGCGAGCTACCGAACCCCTTTCGGCTGTCGCTATTCGCGACCGACCATCGCCGAGCGGCGGACACGCGGTTCTTCCGCGGGCGCGGGCTACTGCCGACGGAGTGGTCAGCCGGACTTTTCTGGGCGCCGGAGACGTTTGAATTGTCTCGTTGGCTTCCGCCAGTCCCCGATTGGGAGCCCAAGACGGATCTTTGGGTGGCGACCCCGGTGGTGGTGTCATACCTGGTGGGCTCGTTGCGAAACGAATTTAGCTCTGCTTGGCAGGTCGTGTACTCGGAGTACTACTGCAACCTGATTGCCCCGTGGGTTCGCACACTTAAAGAGGACAAGGTCTTTGTCCGTCTGGACGAGAAGACGCTTCGTCACTTTGACGTGTTGGACACGTCCAAACTGCGCGAAGCGCCTGACGGCGAGGCGGCACACGGCTTGTATGGAAAGATGCGCCGGGCCATGGACGTGTTCCCGTGGGAGGTCGTCCTTAAGGACGTGGTCCGTCGGGACCAAGAGACCGGTGAGGCGCGACACGTGCGCGTGACGGTCGATGCGACCAAGGAGTTCGGCTTTTGCCTCCGACACGCGTGTGTGGACTTTGACTGGGCGCCTGACCCGCACGCGCCGGCACATGTGGCACCGGCTCCTCCGAGCCACCTCGGGGTGTGGCGCCGCGGTCGACAGACCCACGCGGAAGGGGCCTATGCCATTGGAGGCGATCGTGGTGGTTACCACCGCCCGCGTTCGACGCGTCGCGATCGCTCGCGGTCGCCGCGTCGCGATCGCTCGCGGACGAAGTCGCCGCCCCGTGCCGTCGAGGCCACTTGGCCGACGCGCGCATCTTCCTCCGCGGCGGTTGCCTTTTTTGGGTCGGCGCGCGTGCGCAATGTGCGCCTTCGCGCGCCCCGTGGGCCTGCCGTGTCAGCGGTGGCGCATGCCTGGGTGGATCAAGTGACCGGCTTGCGCCGCGCTGTGGAGCGGGCGGACGGGCGCGGGGTTGAGTCGGCCTTGGCCATCATTGGGCAGGCCGTGGCTCGCGCCGTTGATGGCGATGCCAACTACGAGCGCTTTGCTCAGCACCTAGAGGCTGTTCAGCCAGAGGAGGCGGTCGCGCCGACGCGTTTCAACGCTCACAGCGTACTGGGGCGTCGTGCCCATGCGGACGGGGGGCCGTCGGACGGGTCCCCGCCGTCAGCGCGCAACACGCGGGCGCGGAGCGTCTCCCAGGAGTCGGGGGCCAGCGTTGGCTCTCGCCACCTTTGCCGTCGCGACTCGCGTCGCAGCGATGAGGAGGAGAAGGACTAAGGTTCACTGCTAAGTGACTCGCTCGGCTGACCCTGGCGGGAGGGTGTGTTAATATCGGGGGCTTACGCCTTTACGGTGTTGATGTGTCTTCGTCTCGTTGTTGTTTGTCGTTTGACATGTTCGTATCCACTTCTCTGTTTTTCTGTTAGTCGTCATAGCGATGAAGGAAGTGGCAGATCAGCATAGCCGATGGTGTGGGACTCGTATCCCTCGCATCTGTTGATAAAAGTACTTCGTACTCGAAACATGCGCGTATGGCGGATGCATACCAGCTGGTGTTGGTCATTGTGGGATGACCACGGTTGCTTCCTCGGTGGAGGTCACCAGACGACGAAGGATTGAATCCAAGTGCTGTACCGACGGTACGAGGAACCCGTTGGGAAGCACTGGTACCGAGTGATCGGCTTCGATCAGTGTCGCTTGCGCGGATTTTGGTCACACGTAGTTGTACGGACCGTACGCACGGTTCAGCCGAGGAAAAAGCCGCAAGGCCAGTTGGGGGTCATACGCGAAGTTGCGCGTCATGGACGGCAAGGTCGACTCAAGCCACACGACATGAATTACTTCCTTAACTGCGGCGGCGGTACTTAAATATGTCCACGAGACATTGGCATGGATAACTGCGTCACCGGTAACATGGACATGTTGGATAGTGGGTATCTACGGGAGTCCATGACGATGTTGGCCACGGTTGTGAGCCCGGCTTGTCGGAGACTTCGCCGTGTTGGCGTTTGCCAATCGTACCCCCGTACATGCCTCTTCTTCTGTTAAAGAAAACGCACAACCGTGTTGCGTTGGGGGTTCTTCAGGGGCTCCCAAGTATCGTCTTTGGACCCGCAGTCGAACCAGCGCACCTTAGCGCTGTAGCTGTCACTCGTCTGGCGCAAGCCTAAGAGTTTGTCAATGGCTTACTCGTCGGCGGTTGCCGGGGGTTGCTTGCGTTGGTCCAGACCATCTATCAGAGGGTGCGGCACCGTGTCCGTCGTCGTTGGACGAGGAGATAGGGTGACATGGTCACTGCTGACGCGTTTTTCCTCCCCATCAATGTCAATGACGAACGTGGAGGCGGCCGCATCCGCGTCAAAGACCACGAAGGGTCCTATGGCCATGCTTTGTAGCTTGTTTTGCCGATCGTGGTTGGTCGTATAAACGTAGTCGCCGATCTTGACGTCCGCATTGCGGGTTGCGACCCGGTGGTCGAATTTACGTTTGTAAAGTTGTTGCGTCTTAGGTAAGGCCTCGACTACGACAGGGATCTGCCTGCGAAGGCGGGCCATGAACTCGTGTTTGCGAGCTCGGGGTGACCCATCATTGAGCGTTTCCTTATTGGCCAGCGGAGTGCCCGGGGGCAAGTTGTGGACCTTGAGGTTGGGGATCCGTCTTGGGATAACAAGCTCAAAGAGAGCGATACCCGTAGACCGGTGCGGTTGGCTATTACACGCCGTAATGAGTACCGGGAGTAGCTCGTCCCGTCGTGATGGGTCATCAGCGACGTAGTGTCGCAGCTGAGTAGCCATGGTACGGTTGTACCGTTCAACTTGCCCATTGGTTTGTGGAGTATACGCCGTGGTGCGAACCGTTTCAATGCCAAGCATTCTCATCACAGCGATGAAGAAGTTCGACATGAAATGGGGCCCTTGGTCCGAAAGGATCCGGTCCGGGGGCCCGTAGGCGGACACCCACGCGTCGATGATGGCTGACGCTACGAACATGGCCGTAATTCGTCGTAAGGCGACACACTTGGTAAGCTTGGCGAAGCGGTCGGTAAGAACCAACATGAAGCGATTGCCCTTCTTGGAGGCTGGGATGGGCCCAAAGATGTCAACAGACAGTTCCGTGAGAGGCTCATTAGCTGGGAACAGCGTCCAGGGCGTGGTGTGTCGCCGCAAGGCGAGGCGGTTACGAGCAAAAGTTGTGCACTTGGTGATGGTGGTGTGGATGTTCGTTACCATCGAAGGCCATTAATATGCCTTTCGCATGGTGTGATACATCCGGTTCATACCAGGATGGGCTGCCAGTGTGGCGTGATGCTCGAGCGTCAAGACGCGTTCGCGTAATGATTTTAGTATGACCAATTGGTTGCCATAAGGCGTCCGGCGATACAGAGAGTGATGCTCGTTGCGGAAGAGGGCCTTGCCGTTCCGCGTTCCACGCGAGTGGACATCTCGACACAGAAGTCGTCCGTTTGTTGTGCTTCAACAACGTCGTCGAACTCCACCGGTTCGGGTGTGTCAGTACTCGTGTACCTCCCCGTCCTGAAGCCGTTGGCCGTCTCGACGAATGCCAGACAAGGTATATCGTCGTGGATGTCCTCTGTCGGTGCCACCGTGGAGGCACGCGACAGGAAGTCGGGCAAGTGGTGCGATGCACCTGGTTTATAACCCATATCGAATGTGTATTCGGAGAGGCGAAGTCGCCATCGCATCAAGCGTCCGCTTGAGTCGGTCGTGCTGTAGATCTAGCTTAGTTCTTGGTGATCCGTTCGGATGAGGAACCCTTGCCCGTCGAGAAAGTGCCTCAACGTGAGAACAGCCCACACGACGCCGAGACATTCGCTATCCGTTGTGGAGTAGTTTTTCTCTGTAGCAGTGAGTCTCCGGCTCCAATATCCGACAGAATGAAGCAGTTCTTCCGGTTCCTCCTGGAGGAGGGTACACTCCACTTGGTCGGCACATGCGTCAACGTCGACGTCAAGCTTCCGGTTGGCCTTTGGCAAGGCAAGTACCGGTGGGCACAACAGTGCGTTGCGAAGGTCTTCGAACGCGGTGATGGCCACGTCCGTCGGCGGTGGTAGATCCTGTGGGATCTCGGCCCTAGTCCGGGCGTTCAGGGGCTTTGCTCGTTTGGCAAAGTCCTTGACAAAACGTTGATAGACGTTGCACATGGCCAAGAAGCTTTTAAGCTGTGTGTTATTCATTGGGAACTTGGCGTGCTTCAGAGCATCAACGTTCTTGTTATGCACGTGCAGTTGCCCTGGGCGGACAATGTGTCCGAGGTACTCGACTTCGTCGGAGAACCTTGTGCAATTTTACAAGTTCAGGGTAACCCCGGCTTCGCTGAGACGGTGCAGAACCGTATCAACTTCTTTGACGTGTCGTTCCGCGTTCGCGGAGAAGATGATGACATCGTCTAAGTAGACGAGGCATATCTGCCACTTCAAGCCCGAGAGGATAATATCCGACGCACGCTGGAAGGTTGCAGGCGCGTTCGTCAAGCCGAAAGGCATTGATATCCCGTGGTATATACCACAATGCGTTGTGAACGCCATATTTTCTTGGCCGTCATTGCGTAAGGGCACTTTCCAGAACCCCACGGTGCAGTCGAGAGACGTGAACACCTGGGCATCTCCCAAGGAGTCAAGGCAGTCCTCCATTCGAGGAAAGGGATAAGCATCCTTCTTTGTGATGTTGTTTAACCGACGATAGTCGACACAGAATCGGGCTTTGCCGTTCTTCTTTGGTACTATT
>Ga0114957_1005525_pt1 | contig 10457 bp, 8 predicted proteins | sample BantaG_FD_87175 | JGI IMG/M metagenome (GOLD analysis project Ga0114957, IMG submission 87175) | Marine algal microbial communities from Bantry Bay, Ireland - BantryBay_4 metaG | ecosystem: Host-associated > Algae > Red algae > Unclassified | place: Bantry Bay, Ireland | collected 2014-11-21 | reverse complement strand
GATTGGAAGACGGGAAGAAGGTAAGAAGGTAAGAAGGTAAGAAGGTAAGAAGGGAAGAAGGTAAGAAGGGAAGAAGGATTTACGATTTATGATTTGAGAAGTTTTGACGAATAATCTTAAATCGCCTAATCAAAGTTATTCGACAAAACTTCTCAAATCATAAATCGTAAATCCTTCTTCCCTTCTTCCCTCCTTCCCTTGATTATAAACCTCACTTCAAACTTTTAAAATTCTTAATCCTTCTAACATAATAATTCCAAACCATACTGCCTTTATATATTCCTTTCGTGTTGGGCGTATTGGAAATACTTATTTTTTCGATCATCTCTCGATACATTTTACGTTTCTTTATCATTTTAAAAAAGGAACCGTAGAAGGCACCATGAGCTTGAAGAATTGATTTGATATGGGGAAATTTACCTTGAATCAAAAATAATCCTCCTGCAATACCATCAAGAATTAATCTAGCAGGAATTAACCAAAATAATTTCCGTTTCGGTTCATTTTTTAAAATTGTAAATAAAGTGTTACGAAAATTTAGGTAAGTCTTTCTTGGGTTTAAATAATCCAAAGTGCCTCCTCCAACATGATAAACGACTGATCGTGGACGCACCATAATTTTAAAGCCAGCACGCTTTACTCTCCAACATAAATCAATCTCTTCAGCATGTGCAAAATAATCTGGATCAAAACCTCCTAATGCCTTAAAGATTTTGGCTCTGATAAATAAGGCAGCGCCACTTGCCCAAAAAATTTCGGACGTAGTATTATATTGCCCCGTATCTTTTTCTAAGTTATCGAAAATCCGACCACGGCAAAATGGGTATCCTAAAAAATCCAACCATCCACCCGATGCACCAGCGTATTCAAAATATTCTTTATTGTTATAACTTCTAATTTTGGGTTGGCAAGCCCCGATAGTTTTATCTCTTTCCATGAGTTCAATAATTGGGAAAATCCAATTTTTAGTAACTTCCACATCAGAATTCAATAAGATAAAATAATCAGAATCAATTTTTTCCAAAGCTAAATTATAGCCTAATGCGAAACCATGATTTTCCTCTAAATCAATCAGATGTACTTGCTTAAAGTTAGTTTTTAGAAAACCAATTGAGGTATCAGTACTCCCATTATCAGCAACATAAATAGCTAAATTTTCATAATTACTTGCACATACAGACGGAAGGAATTTTTTTAGATAATCTAAACCATTATAATTTAAAATAACAACACTTACACGTGGAAGTTTATTTTTTTTTTCAGCAACCTCAATTTTCGCTTTCCAAGCTTTTTCTTTTTCTAAAATACCTTGGGCAACAATTTTATCCTTACCAAGCTGCGTACTTAAACCCTCAAAGCTATCAAACTTTTCATCACCTCGAATAAAATCGATAAATTCGATTTTTAATTTTTCGCCATAAATATCTTTTTGAAAATCAAAAATATTGACTTCAATAGTTTGGTTGTCATGACCTTCCAAGGTAGGTCGATTCCCGATATAAAGCATACCGTCAAAGGTCTCATTTCGATAAACTACTTGTACAGCATAAATACCTTGAGGCGGAATTAATTTATATTTATTTCGGATTTCAATATTCGCAGTAGGATACCCCAAATCTTTTCCAATACCTTGTCCTCTGACTACCGTCCCATTCATTGAGTATCTATGATCTAATAAATTATTGGCTTTCTTAACATCACCTGCTAAAAGGAAATTTCGAATTTTAGTCGAACTAATTCCAATATGCTCAATGTCTTGTCTTGCAATTTCAATGACCTCAAAATCTTTCTCTTTACTATACCATTTTAAATAATTGATATCACCTTGCCGATTTAACCCAAACTTATGATCGTAACCAATCACAATGATTTCAGGGTTGAATTTTTCCAATAAAAATTTCTGGATATATTCGTCAGCACTTTGTTGGGAGAACTCCACCGTAAAAGGAACAACTACAAGATTATCTACCTTATATTTTTCAAATAAAAGAACTTTTTCGTCGATTGTATTTAACAATCTTAAGGTTTTATCATTAGGATAAATGATTTGGCGTGGGTGAGGATGGAAGGTAATTACAATACTTTCTCCTTCTTTTTCCTTGGCTAATTGATTTATTCTTTCTAGAATTTTTTGATGCCCCCTATGTACGCCATCAAACGATCCAATCGTTATGACGGCATTCTTAAAATCAGGTAATTCGGATAGACTATTATAGACATTCATAGTTTGCAAAAGTAATAAAACATAATTAATTATGGAGGAAGAAATTTGCACTAAAAAAGTAGTTAATTTCTTAATCCCTTATTGTTTTAGTACTTTTGCAGCAAATTTGAAAAATTAATACATAATTGTTTTAAATGATTGAAACAGGTAATATTATCAACGCATTGTCAAAAGTTATTGATCCAATTTCAGGTCAAAACTTGATTGAAAAAAACATGGTGCGTGATTTATCAATAGATGGGAACAACATTCAATTCACTTTGGAACTTACGACGATGAATACTCCGAGCAAATCAGAATTGAATTTTGCTTGTATGGAGGCCATTCAAAAGATTTATCCTGATGCGAATGTCCATGTTCATATGATGGGTAAAAATCCTAATGCAGCCGCTCCACAAAATACTTCAAGTGTTCCTCAAATAAAAAATATCATTGCTGTTGCTTCTGGAAAAGGGGGAGTAGGGAAATCAACTGTTGCGGTAAATTTAGCTTTAGCTTTAAAAAGAACAGGTGCAAAAGTAGGTTTGATAGATGCTGATTTATATGGCCCTTCGATTCCCACTATGTTGGGACTGCAAGGGGAAAAACCTAAAGTCCAAGATGTATATGGAAAACCTAAAATTGTTCCTTTAGAAGCATATGGACTTCCTGTAATGTCTTTAGGTTTTATCATTGAACCCGAACAGGCAGTCGTATTAAGAGGTCCACGATTAGCGGCTATTATCAAACAGTTTTTTCAAGATACGATATGGACGGATTTGGATTACTTAGTGGTAGATTTACCACCAGGTACAGGTGATGTTCAGTTGACCTTAGTGCAGACCGTTCCCGTAACAGGAGTGGTCTTGGTAACGACACCACAGGAAGTAGCGGTAGCAGATGCAGTAAAAGCGATGAATATGTTTTTGTTACCTTCGGTAAATGTTCCTATCTTAGGTGTTGTAGAAAATATGTCTTGGTTCACTCCAAAAGAATTACCTAATAATAAATATTATCTTTTTGGAGAAGGAGGCGGAGAAAAAATGGTGAACCTAAGTAATTCTGTTTTGTTAGGAAAAATTCCTTTAATTCAAGGAATCCGAGAAGCAGGTGACGAAGGAAAACCTGCAGTTGTAACTGATGATACTAATTTGCAACAATACTTTTTGACTATTGCTCAAAATACGATTCAACAAGTTGCCAAAAGAAATGAAGGAAAAGATCCGACGAAAATTGTTCAGATAACAACTTGATGAATTAAAAGGTGTTAAGAAAAATTCTTTGAAATCATAAAAAGTCTGCGTCTAAAATTTGCTCTAAATATTTTCTTAACATCTATAATCCATAATCAAAACACAACTAATCATTTTCAATAATAATATAATAGATTATGTCAGTAGCAGAAAAGTCTCAACTTCTTGAACAAATTGATTCCGCTTTGGAAAGTGTTCGACCTCATCTTAAGGTAGATGGTGGAGATGTCGAAGTGGTAGATATTACTGAAGATATGAAAGTCCAAATTAAATGGATGGGCAACTGCGAAAGTTGTTCCATGTCAACAATGACTTTACGGGCTGGAATAGAACAAGCAATAAAAAACAAAGTTCCTGAAATTAAAGGTGTTGAAGCCCTGAATGGTGTAGTTTAAATTCAATTTTAAAGATTAGTTTTCTATTCCTAAATTGTTTTGTCAGAGATTAATTTTTTGATTAGAAAAAAGAATTTTAAAACTCATAAGTACAAGAGTTTCTAATTATTCAGAATTCAAAATTCTTCATTCATAATTAAGTTAAATGACTCGAAAAGATATTTTTAATCAAATCCAATCTAAAAAATCTTACCTCTGCGTTGGTTTGGATTCAGACTTTAGCAGAATTCCTAAACATTTATTGAAATACGATGATCCTGTTTTTGAGTTTAACAAACAGATCATTGATGCTACAAAAGATCTTTGTGTGGCATACAAACCGAACGTGGCTTTTTACGAAGCACAAGGGGTAAAAGGGTGGCAATCCCTAGAAAAAACAATGCAATATATTCCAGAGGAGCATTTTACAATTGCGGATGCTAAAAGAGGAGATATCGGAAATACTTCAAGAATGTATGCCAAAGCATTTTTTGAAAAACTTAATTTTGATTCAGTTACGGTTGCTCCTTATATGGGAATTGATTCTGTCCAACCATTTTTAGAATTTGAAAATAAATGGGTGATACTTTTGGCCTTGACTTCAAATAAAGGAAGTAACGATTTTCAATTTGCAAAACAAGATGGAGAGGCACCTCTTTATGAAAAAGTGATGAGGACTGCTCAAACTTGGGGAACACCAGATCAATTAATGTTTGTAGTAGGTGCTACTCATCCCGAGAAATTTGAAGAAATTCGTCGGATTGCTCCTGATAACTTTTTACTTGTTCCTGGAGTAGGAGCGCAGGGCGGTGATTTAGAAAAGCTTTCCTCGTATGGATTGAATGACGTGTGTGGATTGTTAGTAAATTCTTCTAGAGGGATAATCTTTTCAAGTGAAGGAGAAGATTTTGCAGAACAGGCTAGAGCATCCGCTTTGATATTACAACAAGGAATGGATACGATTTTGAAAAGTGTACTCGTATAATTTAAGTAACGTGACTCTCTGAGTCGCGATGTTAACCTAAGTAACGTGACTCTCTGAGTCGCGATGTTATTCGACAAATATCTCGAATGACTTACTTGTCGAATAACCTCGCGACTCGTAGAGTCACGTTACTTAAAACTGCAAAGCTACTTTTTCAAAACAATACTTTTCCAAAATTTTTCCATTAGGTCTTCTTGACCAGTTCTCAAGTTTTTTCTTCCAGTAATAATAAAATCATAATACTTACCACCAATTTGCATAATTCTATATTCTAAATATGCTTCCTCTCCACTAGGCGTTCCACAAGTGAATTCTTGAGCATAATATTCAAAAGTATTGAATTCAGATTTCACCTTTTCAGATGGGTTGTATCCTTGAAAAGCCTCCTCCAATTGAGCGAATTTTACTTTAAAAACAAACTCAACCAGTTCAAGAGTCTTTGTTTCCTCAGAACTTGTAGATTCTGCTACGGCCTTATCAGCATTGTCTTGAATAGAAATAAAAAGATCACGATTAAGATTTAATTTTAATAATTCGTCAGATGCAGAGTCTGGGGTTCGTTGTACCATTCCATCAGGAATTTCAATTGTAAAGGTTCCCAAATCTGCTAAGGTGCCAGATTGAAATGAAATCAAACCAAGGCAAAGTACTATTACTAGTTTATTCATAATTTTTTTTTTAGTTAAGATTGGATGCGTTCAATGGGGGCTAAGTATTGATTGCGAGATTGAAAAATTGTGAGATTGTTACTGGATACATCATAAATCAAATTATTTGATAACAATCAATCAATCAATCAATCAATCAATCAATCAATCAATCAATCAATCAATCAATCAATCAATCAACCCTTCATTATCAAAATTACTTTCTATAATCTAAAGGAGGCTCACGATCACCAAGCATCGCTTCATATTTAAAATCTTTTCCTCTTTTTTTCATCAGTTCCATTTTAGCTTTTTCACAAAGGGAAGGATTTTTAAATAAATCAATTGCAGTTAAAGCCATCGTTTTTGAGGAAACCATCATTCCTTTGGTACCGATGCTCATACCACCAGCCGCAACAGCTTGCCAACTATGTGCTCCCGTACCAGATGCCCACGTCGCAGAGCGCATGCCAGCAGTAGGCACCACCCAACTTACATCTCCAACATCTGTGGAACCACCAGTCCCTTTATTAGAAACAAAATAAGGGGAAATATTTTCAGCATCACTTGGAGATAATCCTTCTCGGTCAAAAGTAGCAATAATTTTTTTTGCAAAAAGTTCTTCTTCTTTATTATATTTCACACCACCTACCTGTTGTAAATTTTTGAACATTAATTCAGAAAGTGTTTCATTTGGAAGTAAATTATACACCCCATGAATCACCTCATATTCCATCGTTGTTCCAGTTCCAATTGCGGCACCTTCAGCAGTTTTTACCAAACGATCAAAAAGTGTTCTAACTTCTTGCATTTCAGGATGTCGTACATAATAAAATACTTCAGCGTAAGAAGGAACGACATTTGGTGCTTCTCCACCACTTGTTATAACATAATGCATACGTGATTCCATTTGGACGTGCTCGCGCATTAAATTGGCCATATAATTCATCGCTTCAACAGCATCTAAGGCAGAGCGACCTCTTTCAGGAGATGCAGCAGCATGAGCAGCTTTTCCATAAAATCTAAATTTGGCGGACTTGTTGGCGAGGGAAGAAACAGCGGCAGCTCCGTTAGAACTTCCTGGATGCCAATGTAACATGGCATCTACATTATCAAATAATCCAGCTCTAACCATATAAACTTTTCCAGCACCACCTTCTTCTGCGGGAGTTCCAAAAAGTCTAATCGTTCCCTTCGTCCCTGTTTTCTTTAACCAATTTTTTACCGCCACAGCAGCAGCCGTTGATCCAGCACCAAATAAATGATGACCACATGCATGACCTGATCCTCCTTTTACAACTTCTTTTCTTTCGGGTACAGCCGCTTGTGAAATTCCTGGAAGTGCATCAAATTCTGCTAAGATTCCAATGATGGGTTTACCACTTCCGTATTCTGCTACGAACGCAGTTGGAATACCTGCGACTTCTTTTTTTATGGTAAAACCTTCAGCTTTTAAATGAGATTGAAGTAGGGAAGAGCTTTTGGTTTCTTGATAACCCAGTTCTGCATATTCCCAAATGCTATGCGCCATGTCTCCATATTCTTGGGTACGTTGCTGCAATTGTTGTAATACCTCTTTTGTCTCTTTCGAATTACTGGTTTGTGCTTGAATGGTAAAGAGGAAAGGGGCGAATAATAAGAGTAAAGTGAAAAGATATTTTGTTGATTTCATGTTTGTTTATTTTGATAAAATACTTTGAACTCAAGATAGCATTTTCAAAAAAACTAACAAAAAGATTTTTCCAAAAGGGCAACAAGTCTATTAATGAAGAATTAAAAATGAAGAATTAATAATTTCGAAAATACCAATCAACTAATAATCAGTAGCGAAGCGAAACTAATATCCTAAAGCTTTGCTTTAAAAGTAGTTTCCATAAAAACTGCCATTCTGTCACATTTACATTAAAAATTCATTATCTTTGCGGTCGAATTTTTCAAAGAAAATTAAAATTTAGAGATGTACGATAATAATCCAACAATCCCAGATTTGAATAAACCTTTAGCGGAAAGTAAGCAAGGTGAAGTGTTTTTCAAAGATCAACCTGTGGTCAATGAAGGTGGAAAGAAATTTTATATCGAGAGTTATGGTTGTCAGATGAATTTTAGCGATAGCGAAATAGTAGCCTCTATTTTGGCTGAAAGTGGTTTTGCACCTACACGAGATGTGGAACAATCTGATTTAATTTTAATCAACACTTGTTCTATTCGTGAAAAAGCAGAACAACGGGTTCGACAAAGATTACGGGTATTTGATAAATTAAAAAAATCTAAACCGGGTACTCTTGTAGGTGTTTTAGGTTGTATGGCCGAACGTTTGAAAACTAAGTTTTTGGAAGAAGAAAAATTGGTAGATATGGTCGTTGGTCCTGATGCCTATCGTGATTTACCAAAATTAGTTGCAGAAGCGGAAGGTGGACAAAAAGGAGTCAACGTATTTCTTTCAAGGGATGAAACTTATGCGGAAATCAGTCCTTTGCGATTAGGATCAAATGGTGTTTCTGCATTTATTTCAATTATGCGTGGTTGTGATAATATGTGTTCTTTTTGTGTAGTACCGTATACACGTGGACGAGAAAGGAGTAGAAATTTGTTTAGTATTATTGCTGAGGCTACAGAATTACATGAGAATGGATTTAAAGAAATTACACTTTTAGGGCAAAATGTGGATTCCTATAAATGGGAAAATCCTGAGAGTAAAGAAGTTGTAAATTTTGCGAATTTATTAGAAGCAGTTGCTTTAGTAAGTCCTGAAATTAGAGTTCGATTTTCGACTTCTCATCCAAAGGATATTACCGATGAGGTTTTGCATACTATCGCTAAGTATGAAAATATCTGCAACTATATCCACCTTCCTGTTCAAAGTGGAAATAGCCGTGTGCTTAAATTGATGAATAGAACTTATGATGCAGATTGGTATCGAGAAAGAGTGGAATCAATTTATCGAATTATTCCAGATTGTGCGATTTCATCTGATTTCATAACAGGGTTCTGCACGGAGACGGAAGAGGAACATCGGGATTCTGTGGAAATGGTGAAGTGGGCAAAATACACTATGAGTTATATGTTTTTCTACTCAGAAAGACCTGGAACATTGGCGGCTAGAAAGTATAAAGATGATATTCCTCATAAGGTGAAAAAAAGAAGACTTCAAGAAGTTGTAGATATGCAACGAGCAATTTCATATGAACATAATTTAAAAGATGTTGGCAAGACTTTTAAAGTCTTAATTGAAGGTACTTCTAAGAAAAGTTCAGAACAATTTAAGGGAAGAAATTCTCAAAATAAAATGATTGTTTTCCCTAAAAAAGACGGTTGCCAACCAGGCGATTATGTCATGGTCAAAGTCAACGAGACTACAAGCGCAACGTTAAAAGGGGAAATAGTTTAATAACGCTTCGCTTAATGAATAATTGAGAATGAATAATGAATAATTTCGAATAACGTGTGTTCACCGTATTGTGAAAATTATTCATTATTTATTCTCAATTATTCATTAAGTAAAGCGTACGTCAATCGTCCAAAATAATATGGCAAAAAATCTTCAATCTGTAAAACAACGTTATGGGATAATAGGATCCTCAACTGCATTAGATAATGCATTGAGTACTGCTATTCGTGTAGCCCCAACGGATTTATCTGTTTTGGTTCAAGGAGAGAGTGGGGTAGGAAAAGAAGTTTTTTCAAAAATAATACATTCCTTAAGTCCTCGAAAACATAATCAATTTATTGCAATTAACTGCGGAGCTATTCCTGCGGGAACGATAAACTCGGAATTGTTTGGTCATGAGAAAGGGTCGTTTACAGGAGCATCTAGTGATCGAAAAGGTTATTTTGAAACTGTAAATGGAGGAACTATCTTTTTAGATGAAGTAGGGGAAATGCCTCAAGAGACACAGCAGTATTTATTACGGATTTTGGAATCTGGAGAATTTTTAAAAGTTGGATCAAATAAAGTTTTAAAAACAGATGTAAGAGTTATTGCGGCAACAAATGTTGATTTGGAAGATCGGATTAGCAAAGGAAAATTTAGAGAGGATTTATATTATCGACTGAATACGGTTACCATAAAAGTTCCAGCGTTACGGGAACGAACCGAAGATATTTCGATTTTATTTAGAAAATTCGCTTCTGATTTCGCAGAGAAATATCGTACCACTCCTGTTCGATTAGATGAGAAAGCTCAATTGGTTTTAGAAAATTATACTTGGAAAGGAAATATCCGAGAACTCAAAAATATAGCAGAACGAGTATCTCTGATGTCGGAAAGTAAAATTGTTACGGCAGAAGATTTAATAGATTCTAACCCACACCTTTTGCAAAGAAACCTTCCAGCTATAAGAGGTAGAAATGGTAAAAGTAATGGAAGTGATAATACTTCATTTGAAGAAAGAGAGATTTTGTATAAGTTGTTATTTGAAATGAAATCTGATTTGAATGATTTGAAATCATTGGTTTTTGAAATGATTAAACGGAATGATTTAAAAGTTCCTGACTTAAGAAATTTGAGGCAGCTAGATGCGCCTGCTTTTCCAAATTCTTCCATGCGTAATGAGTACGGAGAAAATCAATCGAATAGATTTCAAAGCTCTGAAAATAATTTCCAAAAGCCAAGAGATGAGTACAATCCAAATGATAGTCAACCGATCATAATTGAAAATCCAGATTTCGATCATGCTGAAGTTGTAGAAGAAACGCTTTCATTGGAAGCAATGGAAAAACAAATGATTGATAAAGCGTTGAAGAAATATAAAGGGAGGAGAAAAGAAGCGGCAGAAGAGTTGGGAATATCCGAAAGAACCCTCTATCGGAAAATAAAACAATACGATTTATAGAAATGAGTTTTTAATCAAAATCAAGAGTTCAATCAAAAGAGTGTGAAACAAATTGGGTGTCATTTTTTTTTGAATATTGAAGGCTGTCATTCCGAGCGAGGCACGAGTTGTTTGTCATTCCGAGCGAGGCACGAGTTGTTTGTCATTCCGAGCGAGGCACGAG
>Ga0114957_1005524_pt1 | contig 10458 bp, 15 predicted proteins | sample BantaG_FD_87175 | JGI IMG/M metagenome (GOLD analysis project Ga0114957, IMG submission 87175) | Marine algal microbial communities from Bantry Bay, Ireland - BantryBay_4 metaG | ecosystem: Host-associated > Algae > Red algae > Unclassified | place: Bantry Bay, Ireland | collected 2014-11-21 | reverse complement strand
TGATACAGATTTCTACGAGTAGACCGGAGCGAGCCATATGAGCTTCGACGCAGGCGCGCGCCGGGGCATGTCCATCGGGCACCCACGCATTCCAGACCTCGTTCATCAGCGCAAAGTGGTTGTCGATATCGCGCAAATAGATCGTGGCGGACAACAGATGCTCGTTGTCGGTGCCTGCTTCGATCAACAGAGCATCGATGCGTGCCAGCGTCGAACGCGTTTGCGCTTGGATATCGGCCTCGGGATCCTCGGCTACCTGGCCAGACAGGTAGACCGTGCCTCGGTTGATCACGATGGCACTGGCACGAGCAGATGGACGAATACGAGAGATGGTCACGGACCAAGCGTAGGACGCGCTGACATTGGTCTACGTATCGGCCACACTTGCGCTTCTGGGTCATTTCGAATTTGGTAGGCCTGCGGGCCTAGTTCTTGCGAATCGTGGTGCGACAAATGTCTCACTTTGGTAGACAGGATTCCCCAGAGGTCGATGCAGGTTCCTCACACTTGCTAGGAGGCGTAATGTTCAAGCAGCAGAAGCGACGGGGAGAGCGGAGTCGGATGGCGGCGGAACAGGATTGCGAGATCGAGCGCTTGAAAGCCGAAGTGACTCGACTCGAAACCGCACTGCAAGAGGCGATTGCGGCCTCAGAGGATGCACTCATCGACCTGCGCCGGGTGAAGCGTGAACGCGCCCAGCTGGTAGCGCGAGCAGCATCGGGATTCGCCGACGCGTGGCTGAACAGCGATGATGTGTCCAGCGGCGTCGAAGACTTCTTCACCGATGGCCAGGTCGACAAGCGCGCTCGGCGCTGGTTGCTATCGACCAGCTAAGAGTCCGAGCGGGTAGGACCCAAAAGGGTCGTTGCCTGTCACGCTCAGTGAGCGAGGTCGTGGCCCAGCGGCCCGTAAGCGCAGCGAACTAGAGCGGAAACGCCGCGGACCTGACGCCGCAGGACTTGCTAGGCAGAGCTATTCCGTGCTCGATCTGAGCGAACGTGGCCGATGGCGAACACGGTGGCGAAGATCACGATCCAGGTCAGCGGGTTCTTTGCGAACCTGATCAGGGTGTGCGCAGCCTCCTCGGTTGCCGGCACTCGAGTGGCGACCATGGCCGCCGTCGTAGCCACTCCAACCACCAAGCTCACGGTGCCGGCAGAGAGCAACACGGCCGAAACAATGATGTGGCGCCGACTTCGCACGCCCCGCTCGCCAGTGGCGAAGAGGTCGACAAGACACAGCACCGATGCTCCGGTGGCGTAGGCAATCATCCAGCGGGTCGACCATGACATCTCCTGGTAGGGAGTGGCCCAACCCTTGCGGCGCAGGAAGCGCGAGACACGATCGGTGATACCGGGGATCAGGCGAAGTCCGCTCAACATCAGCACGGCGTCGATGAGTTGGGTGGTGCCCCAGAAGATGAATCCGGCGACCATTGCTCCGGCAACCCCTGCCAACCCGGCTGACCAAGATGATCCGTCGTCGATCTGGTCGAACACCCAGGCGACGATTGGCGGGAGCAGAGCGTCGTTACCGAAACCCCACTGAAACGCCATCCATCCAAGCAAAGCGATGACACTGAGCAGAGCAAGCCCAGACGATGCCCCCAGATCATTCTTGACGGTTTGCCACAACGACTCCTCTGGCGGATCGTGTGTGCGAGATGTGCTGGTCACGGCGTGAACGGATTTGACTTGACTGTGCGACCCCCGAAATGCCGCTGGTCTTTGGTAGCTGGCGACGGCGATGCCTGTTTCCGATGAAGGTCCATTAGTCGGTGAGCCCGAAGTTCTCCGCTACGGCGGGGTCTGCTTGGGCGAAGCGAATCAAGTCGACGTCGGCTTCGGATGCATCGCCCAGGCTGTGATGCTGGTGGTAACCACGAAACGTGGTTTTGGTCATATCGACGGCGAGCTCGGGCAGTTCGCTGATGCGATCCGCCCACGCCTGCACGGTTGTATCCAGGTCGGCATCGCTCACACAGGCGTGCGCAGCAGCCCAGTCGGCAGCAGTGGCTCCGGTGATGCGATCTGACAGCATGACCAACTGACGGGCACGGGCAGTGCCGATCTCCTGCGCCAAGCGCGGAATGGCTGCCCAGGTGAGTGGCACGCCGAGTTCGACTTCGGGCAGGTACCAGGCGGTGTCGGGAGTGGTGATGCGAAAGTCGCACGACATCGCCAGGCACATACCGCCACCAATCGCGTGCCCCTGCACTCGAGCGATCGTCGGAATCGCACAGTTTTCGATCGCCCGACATGCCCGTCGACCCAGGTTTGCGTGCCAGCGCTTTCCTCGGTCAGATGTGGGGTAATCGGGGTCGGGGTCGGGGCTGCGGTCGGCGCCCACGCTGAACGAACGGCCTCGCCCGCCTAGCACGACGACGCGGGCATCGTGTTCGAGCTCGAGTGCAATGAAGAGGTCGCCGATCTCTCGCAGCATGATCGAGTCTGTTGCGTTGAGTTTGTGAGGCCGGTCGAGCCACACGTGCAGCACGGGACCGACCCATTCGGAATCAAGTGTCGTGTACCCGGCGGTGAGATCATGGCTCATGGCGCTTGTCTACTAGCAAAGCAGGCAGCCGTCACAGCTTGAGAGTCTCATCGCGTCGCACCGGCTGCGGATTGCGCCAGGCATCGGCCCGGGCACGAGCGGGAACTCGCATCGGCTCGGCGAAATGAACTGCCGATTGGGTCAGCTGTTCAGAGCCCGATGTCGGCTCTATCCGAGCAGGACTTCCGGGCCCGCCGACAGCCGCACGTCGCGCAATTCCGCCCGGGTTCTCCGCGATCGTTTTTGGGACATTGGTCGCTGTTCAGGCACTTTCAAATCGTTTGCTTGGATGGGGCGGAATGTCTTGCGTTGGACAGTGACGTATGCGACCCTTGCGTGCAAGCGAGGCTCGAAAGCGGCGGTCTCCTGAGCGAGAAAATAAGAGGCACGGTGGCAATCATCGCCAATCATTGCCGCGGTCGAACCTCGAGTGCACTCTTCAGTGATCTGCACGGGCCGGCGAAAAAACATTGCTCGGACAATGCGTCGGCCCGTGCCGTTTCTTGTCGAAGTCGGGTCGTTTCCCGACACTGAGCGGCTCGACCTCGATGTGTTGGTGTGCATCGAAGCATTCGACGCCGAAACCATTATCACGGGCGACGACCACAGTTCGAATGTCAGTCTTGTCTGCGAGTTCGAACTGCGCTGATCTCGGCTCTGGGCGACGGCGCTGTCGGCTGGGTTGTCGATGTGGCGGGGCAGCCTGTTCTACTCTTGACCTGATGTCGACCGACCCTTCGCTGTCGCCGCCCGAGGAGACCCTCTTACTGGAGCCTCGAGACAGTCTCAGAACGCAAACGTTCACGCTCGCGTTCGTGCTGATTGCGGTGGGTCTCGTTGCATTCCCGTTCCTCGGGCTCCAATGGGCGATCGTGATTTGTGTGGCGGTGCTACTGCTGTTCCTGCTGGGGTCCAGAAACTCGGTCATCGCAGCAGTGAAATGGAAGCAGCCGTCTTTGCAGGTCTCGTCTACTCCCTACGACCTGGGGTCCACGCCCACGGTCGTCTATTGCCGACAGCCAAAGCGTGTCAGGGACATCTCGCCCTTCAACGTCGAGTGCCTGCTGGTGTGCGAGGAGAAAGTCACCTACAGGCAGGGAACCGACACCAGGACCGACAAACGACGGGTGTTCGAGCGCCGCTTCGACGGTACGGGCGAAGGAACCACCGAGGGCCTGGTGGCAGAACTCGAGCTCGAAATCAGCGCTCATATGGGTGCTCCGTCGCTGGACCTGCCGAACAACGAGGTGGTCTGGTTCGCCGAGTTTCGTATTTCTGACGCCCAGCTGCCTCGCGATGAACATACCTTTGTGATCAAGGTCGCTCCTGTGCTCGACCCAGCGCATCGGGTCGGGCTGCAGGACACCTGACAGGATGTAAATGATGCAACTCGAACTCGATGACATGGTGTGTCCCATCGGGCATCACTTTCGGGGAACGTTGACTCGTCAGCCCGACGCCGACGGGCTCTCGTCGACGTCCAAGGCTCGCTCGGTTCGGCTCGTGTTGCGCATGTACACCGAAGGCCGCGGTGACACCGACCGAATTGAGATTGCCGGCCTGAACTTCGACCTCCAGTCTCATGGCGGGTTGAGCGTGCCGTTTGCGCTGGCGGTGCCCGAGGGCAGCCCAATCTCCTATGACGGCACACTGATTCGCATCAAGTACGAAATCGAGGCCAAGGTCGATCTCAAGCTGGCTCGCGACGAGAAGTTCGCCCGGCAGGTGTTGGTGGTCCCGGAGGGCGGAATGGGTGTCTATGATCGGCCGCATCCCCTGCCCCGTCTCGCCTCATGATCGTCGACCGCTATGTCGCTCACGGGCTGCAGGCCAATCCGTTTGCGGTTGGTAGCCAAGGAACGGGTGCCCAGTTCTTTTTCGTCGAGCGCGATCTGCCCGACCCACCGCTCGCGTCATCGTGCACGCTGGTGCAGGTCATTGGTGACAAGGGCGCTGGCAAGTCGACCCAGCTCGAGTGCTGGCGCCGCCGAGCGCCGGGCCCGTATCACTACGTGCCGCCACGCCCCTATCGCAGCCGGTGGGCTCGACCCCCGGTCGAGCAGCGTGTGTACGCTGATGAGATCGACCGCATGCCAGCGCTTCTTCGTTGGCGATGGATGCGCAAGTTGGCTTCGAAGGGAGCAACCGTGATTGCAGGCACTCATGTCGATCTCGAGTCGGTGGCCAAGCGTGCTGGATTGTGCGTGGTCACCCATCGGCTGGGTCCGGCTGATCTCGCCACCGTTCGTGCGGTACTCAGCGAGCGGGTGCGCCGGGCGGCTGTCCATGGCATCGCTGCTCCGGCGTTCGAGCTGACCGAGGCCGAGATGGTCGACATTCATCAGCGCTGCGATGGGTCGCTTCGAAACGCAGAGATTCTCGCCCACGAGGTGGTAGCTCGACGCGTTCGGGCCGAGGAGCATGTGAATTCGTCGCTGGTTGCACAGGCGACGCGATCATGAAGCTTGCGCTCTCGCTTCCTCCGTTCGGGCACCTCAGCGATCCTTCTCTCTTGGTCGACATCGCCATCGCCGCCGAAGAAGCCGGACTCGACGGTTGCTTTCTGTGGGATCACGTGTATCGGCCCGAATCGGACCCGTTGGAGATTCTCGACCCCTGGGTCGTGTTGGGAGCCCAAGCGCTCGCCACCAACGAGATCCGCCTCGGGCCCATGGTCACACCGCTCACGCGGCGGCGCCCGATCAAGCTGGCTCGTGAAGCGCTGACCGTCGACCATCTCTCTGCGGGGCGGCTGACGCTCGGTCTGGGGCTCGGGGTCGACAGCGGCGGAGAGCTGAGCCGATTCGGCGAGATCGTCGATGCCAAGGAACGCGGCAACCGACTCGACGAAGGCGTCGAACTGCTGGTCGCATTCTGGTCAGGTGAGCCGGTGAGCCATCATGGCTCGGCCTATCGCGCCGATCAGGTCACCGTGTTGCCTGAGCCCGTCCAGCAGCCGCGGATCCCGCTGTGGTTTGCGGCGCGGGGCGGATCAGCCAAGCGTCCGATTCGTCGAGCGGCCCGCTACGACGGCATGGTTCCCATCGAACTCGACGACGGCGACCACCTGAGTCGCATGCTCGATGTGGTCATTGCCGAGCGAGGATCACTCGCAGGGTTCGACACCATGGTCAGCTCGGATCTGGACCCAGCTGAAGCGCACCGGCGGGGCGCCACCTGGTCGTATCAGAGCTTCGGTACCCATGTGACCGGCGAAGAGGTCATGGCCGTGATCGATCGCGGCCGGTGGGCCGACTGAGCCAACACGGCTCAGGCGGGTGGGAGCTGCCCGGCGACGGTTGCGCAGTTGACGACCGACAAGATGATGCCGTTACCCAAGACCACGTCGGCGGGGCGGAAGGCCCAGGTGCGCTGGCTCGAGGCGCCGGTCGTGGGCGTGGTCAGTGTCACCAGCGCGCTGCCGTTGGCGAGCGTGCCAGTGACCGTCTGATCGCTGGCTGCTTGACCGTCGATGGTGCGAATGACACCGGTGATGTTGCCGCTGGCGATGGTCAGGCGGGCAACGCGTGTCGGCTCTTGATCACTCTCGAAGCACACCACCGACGATGACGATGGCGCGGGTGCCGGGGTGGGCGTGGGTGCATCGGGATCGGGCGCTGTGTCCGTCGCCAGGAACTGCGAACTCACCCAGCCGGTGCTGTCGTTGTCGCCGAACACGACCTGTGTCCACTCGGCGCCGTTCACGTTGGCCAGTTCTCCGGTACCGAAGATATGACGGTCATCGACCCGGAGCGAACCCACGATGTCGTTGCCGATGCCGGGTCCCGAGCGGACGTTGAGCCCATCGGGCACGCCGGTCACCCGCCAGAAGCCCGGTTCGGTGTCGTCGACTTCGACTACTGCGGGAGTCGGAGCCTCGTTCGATGTAGCAGCGGTTGTTGTTGGATCGATGTTCTCGTTGGCGGTCGCCGTTTCGTTGGATCGCTGATTGTTGATGAACAGCACGGCGGCAATGGCGATCATCGACGCAATCAGCAGAAAGGCAGCGATCTTGAGAAAGCCACTGCCGCCCGGCCCCGGACCCCGGCGCTGCCCGGACGTGACTGCAGGCAGTTCCTCGGTGATGGGAAACCCGAGTTCCGGAAGCACGGTGGTGCGGTTGGGGTCATAGCTCATGGCAAGGTCCTGAAGAGGAACGCCGTGCTCGTCGGTCGGGCAGGCGATCCCAAATGATAGGCCCGCTTTGCAGACTGCGGCGACCGGTGCGCGAAACAGCCCCGGCACTCATACCGGGGCTGTTTCTTTGATTTTGGGCCGACCGGCCAGTGCGGCCAGTGCGGCCCGTTCGGCTACGTCGGTGTGTCGGCGATCACTAGGCCACCCAGAGTCGGGTGGCTTGGTTGCCAACGACCGTGACTTCTGCCTTGAACGAGGTCGACGAAGTCTTTGCTATCTGGGCCCAGTCCGTAATAGATGACTGGCGACCCGTCGAGGTGGTCACTGTCGTGTCGTTTGCGACCGTGATCGACTGCGTGCCGATCACGATCATCACATCGCCGTTCTCGGCGACTACGACTTTGTCGATCACCACTGCGGCGACACCATTGGTGGCGATGACGTCGGCCGCAGATCGAACAACGGGGATGGTCAGCTGGCTCGGAACCCAGCCGCTCACGCCCGATGCGGTGACCTGAGACCACACCTCGGTCCCGATCTGTGCCTTGCGACCCGTGGCGGTGATGTTCACCGCCGATGCACCAACGGTGCCGACGACGGTTTGGTCATAGCCGGGTTCGGCTCGCAACACGAGTCGGTCGCGGGGCGAGGTGAGGGGCACGATGCCGACGGTGGTCGATGCAACGGCGGGGAGCATGATCGTTTCGGGTACCTCGGGGACGGGGGTGAGGTAGCTGGCGTTGACCCAACCGGTTCCGGTGCGGAAACCGATCTCACGCCACTCGGTTTGACCCACGAGTGAACGGCGACCGGTTGCGGGAACTGCCGAGGTATCGCCAGCCAGCGTGCCGAGCAGTCGCTGCGATGCGCCGGGTTCAGCCCGCACGTTCAGCGATGCGCCTGTGGAAACGCCGGTCACGCGATAGATCGCAGGGGAGTCCACAGCAAGTTCGGTGACCACGATGGGTGCAGGCGTGGGGGCTGGCGTGGTAGCGGCGGCGGGCGCAGGTGCCAAGGTCAGGTAACCACCGAATACCCAGCCGGTGCCATTGGCGAACTTGATCTCTCGCCACTCGTTTCCGTCGACAGAAACCCGTCGGCCGGTGCCGGCGATGTCGGTGGCGTTGTTGGCCAGCGTGCCGATCAGAGGATTCGTGGTGCCAGCTGACTGGCGCACGTTGAGCGATGAGCCTGCAGAGATACCGGTTACCTTGTACACCGCAGGTGCCTGGCCGGTGAGCTGGGTGACAACCGGTGCCGAACCAGAGGCGGCCGCAGCGGCTACTGCTGGGGCTGGCGCTGCCGGGGCCTGGGTTGCTGCTGCTGGTGCTGCTGCAGGATCAGCCGGGGCTGGCGCAGCGTTGGTGGCCGGCTCTACAGCAGCAGGCACGGCTACATCGTCGGTCGAAGCGACTTCGACGCCGGTATCGGGCGCAGTCGCCACCGTGGTTTCGGAACCGTTGTCGCCGCCGAGCGCGAAGAGAAGCGCTACTGGTAGCACTATTGCAATCAGGCTCACCACTGCGAGGGCGATGAGAAGGTTGCGGGTGGTGGAAGAGTCACCCGCGCGGTTGCCTTGACCATTGGTGGGGGTCGGGTTGAAAGCGGGCTGCGGGATGTACCCGGAGGCAGGGGAAGGGGGTGCGTCGTAGGACGTAACGGACACGGCTGGTTCTTTCTTCTCGAGGCGATCGTGCCCCGGGTGTCAATGAAATATGGATGGCCGGAGCTGACCGGTGTCAAGCGAGGGGCTCCTGCCACACGTGGCTGAGGGAGCGACTCGCCGGCACCGAGTGAAGCGCCGACCAAACGCGATCATGCGCCTGATCGGTCGGCGTGTCCATGACGAAATGATGACGAAAACGCGCATTTTCTCTCGCAGCTGCACGCCATCTATTGCGCTGGTTTGTGCGTCAATCTCGTTCGCGGTCGATGCGTAACGAGGCCACGAACGGCAGATGATCAGAGACATCTCGGCGGAATCGCTCGCGACCCAGATTCATGCTCCAGTGCATGGGGAACAGGCGCAGGCTGCCCCGGATGTACTCGGTGCTGTACTTCTGGCTGATGGCGAAACCGTCGAGCAGGTTGGCACGGCCCGCCGACAAGATATGTGAGAACCGTTCCTGTAAGTCCCACGACGACACAAAGTCCATCAGGTCGTTGCCGCCCAGATAATGGAAGTTGCTGATGTCCTGACCGGGGATCATGTTGAAGTCACCCATCAGCAGAATGTCGGGATTGCGGTTGTTCACCTCTCGCAGTTCGGTGATGAAGTCGCCGATCACCTTGCACTGCCGGTTGCGTATCTCTTGGTTTGCAGCGCTGCGGCCCGACTTCAGGTGCACCGCAATCAACGTGAAGTCGAACTTGCCGATCTTCACGTCGGCCACCAGTGCCCTACGGCGAGCAGGATCATTGTCGTCGGAACCATCGAGCAGGAACACGTTCTCGACGGTGATGCCGGTCTTGAACAAGACACCGATGTTGAGCGGGTTCTCGGTCGCTGCTTGGGGAAGAAACAGCCGCTCGTAGTCCAGACCCTTGGCGGCCAGCCCGGTCTGCAAAGTTATCAGATCGGCCTCGGCCGGAATTTCGACCAGGGTCACGAACTCGGCATCAATGAGCGTCAAGCCGTCGACCTGCTTGGCCAGGCGTTCCGCAGCGATGCCTCCGAAACCGGCCAGGTTCCAGGCGGCGATGGTGGCGGTGGACTTGCTGAACGCGATCATGGTCCGCTCTCTTGCGTCGTTCGTGTGCCCCTGGCATCTTGACACAGCCCTGCGATCAGCGCACTGGCGACCTGTTGGGTGCCGCATGGACCTCGAGGATGTCGTCGAATGCAACACCGACAACAGCAACGATCTTGCCCCGGGCGGGAACGAACAGATCCCATTCGCCTCCGGGCAATGTCGCCAGCCCACCACGGGCCGAGGCGACGGCCGCTTCCATCGGCGCCCGCCGTAGAGCAAGATGGCCCCATGATGTTCGTGATTCATATGACCGACCGCCCAGACGCAGCCGAGGTGCGGGCGTCGGTTGCCGAAGCCCACCAGGAGTTTCTCGGCGACCATGTCGACGCGATGTGGGTCGGCGGTCCGTTGTTGAACGACGACGGCACGACCGCCGTAGGCAGCATGATGATCATGGACTTCTCCGATCGTGCCGCAGCGGTCGAGTTCATCGAACAAGAGCCGTTCAACCAGGCCGGTGTATTCGAGTCGGTCGTGATCCGAGCATTCCACCCCGTGGTGAAACCCCAATGATCGGTACTCGATGTGTGTCAGCTGAGGTGGGTGACGGCGCTGGCGTACGTTGTTTCGTAGCTGGGCCAGCAGGTGTGTAGCCAGGCAGGGTCGTCGTCTGCGAATGCGGCACGGACCTGAGCTCTGATTGCCGCGGCGCCGGGTGATGTCTGCATACCTGTGGCGTGCAATACCGCGTCGGCTCGCAAGCTGTCGACAATCATGATCTGGTCCACGGTTCCGTACTCGATGGCAACGGCGGTCAGCTCGGTAGCCGGGGCGAGCGGGCCGACGGCGCCGAGCCAGTCACCGGTGAGCTGTGTGGAAACGCTGGAGTCTTCACCGATTGCCGTCACGTTGTCCCACCATGACCGCTGGCGCGCCAGTTCGGTGCTGCCATCATCTTCGGAGCTGATGAGTTCGGCGTGTCCCCATGGTCCGAGCCCGGTGTGAACGTCGATGATCGAGGCTCGCTCGAATCGTGTGAGTTGTTGCTCGACGAACGATGTGAGCCAACGGTTCG
>Ga0114957_1005523_pt1 | contig 10459 bp, 11 predicted proteins | sample BantaG_FD_87175 | JGI IMG/M metagenome (GOLD analysis project Ga0114957, IMG submission 87175) | Marine algal microbial communities from Bantry Bay, Ireland - BantryBay_4 metaG | ecosystem: Host-associated > Algae > Red algae > Unclassified | place: Bantry Bay, Ireland | collected 2014-11-21 | reverse complement strand
TGGTGCGCACCATGAAACGTCGATCTTGACAAATGCTGTTGCCGCACATGGGCGATTTGCCGGCACCAACCCAGTCTGTCAGGAACGCAATGGTGTCGAGTTCGGCTTGCTGCATTGTGACGCTGCTTTGCTTGACCCGATCAAGCAAACCGGATGAACCATGGTGCGTTTGGTTCCATTCGTCCATGCTGTCGAGCAGATGCTGTTCACATTGAATTGCCCGAACCGGTCCTTCTGCAAGGATGTTCAAGTTGGCATCGGTGACAATCGTTGCAATTTCGATCACCGTGTCGGTATCCGGATTGAGTCCGGTCATTTCAAGGTCAACCCAAATCAGATTATCGTCATTTGCCGACATGCGTGTTTTGTCCGGAATCAGTGGTTACAGTCTGTATTCAAGCACACTCCACGCCGCCTTGCTTACAAGCTGTCGTCAGGTTTGCTTCCTCATCGCCGTGAGTGTTAGCTGCATCGGCTGGTGATCGGCAAGAAATAGCAGAACTTCGTGACGATGGATTTCGACACGAGCGACCAATCGGTTCTGGATTTACAGCACAGGCACATTGAGTCTGCCGGTGAGCGACGATGAAGGAGATGCAGTACCATGTCGGTTCCAATACAGACGAGGCGATTAAACGTGTGCCATTTTGACTGATTCGTGCCGGGTAATCGCAAACTTTGGCGACGCCGTTGCTGTGCTGAGCCAGAGTCGGCAGGTGCATCGAGCATTGCCGTTACAAAAATTACCGTTACTGGTCGCGGGTGATCGGGTCATTTGCGAACAGTACGATCAAACATCGTACCGGGTGCTGGAATTGGTGCAACGCGACGGTGTACTTTCACGCAAGGACCGGCGCGGTCACGACAAAGCCATGGCCGCCAATGTGAGTCATCTGGCCATTGTCTGTGCACCGAAACCCGGCATTGAAACCTTACTGATAGACCAGTTCTGTGTGGCTGCCGAACGGGCCGGTATTGGAGCCATTATTGTTATCAATAAAACTGATTTGCTGTTGAAAGACGAGCGTGAAACAAGTGAACGCATGGCTGTTGCCTATCGGCAAGCTGGTTATCCCGTTGTATTTGTCGATACCAAAAACCCCGATAAACTCGCACCCTTTATCGACGAACTCAACGGTAAAACGGTCGTGCTGGTCGGTGCATCTGGCGTCGGAAAATCATCCATCGTGCAAAAGCTGTTGCCGGATCAGTCCATTCGTATTGGTGCTGTGTCAAAGGCCACCGGTTTGGGGGCCCACACCACCACGGTGACTTTCTGGTACGAACTCGACAATGGCGCTGCCATTATCGATTCACCGGGCGTGAGGCAGTTTTCGGTTTCTCATTTATCACCAAGTGATGTGCGACAGGGTTTTCGCGATATCGCCGGGTTGGCCAATACGTGCCGTTTCTCTGATTGCTCGCACGTTGTGGAACCCGCTTGTGCTGTTGTCGATGCGGTGAAGCAGGGCACTCTGGCCGAGTGGCGATACCAGAATTACCGAAAACTGGCGAACGTTTAATCTCATTGACGCCAGTGTAAATAGCGTTTTTCATTGCGATCGAATCGCTTGCGCAGTGCATGCGTGAAGGGAACATGCGTATTACGCTACGGGTGTATCGTCACGATTACCCCACGCCGACCAGGCCCCGTCAATCGCGCTGACCCTGTCAAAGCCGAGATGTTTTAAAACAACATACGTCATTGCCGATCGCTGGTGCGTCTGGCAGTAAACCACGACATGTTTTTCTTTCTTAATGGCCATTGCAGACATCATCGCCCGCAGTGTGTCGTCATCTTTTAATGCCCCGTTTTCATCAAATACCGTGGTCCACTCAGAATGAATGGCATTGGGTACATGACCTCCACGTGCAGCACGAACATCGCTACCGTCGAATTCGGCGCGGGAACGCACGTCAAGAAATTCGAACCGCTCCAGCGTCTCCATCAGTATTTGATCGACCGTTAGCCTGTTTCCTGGTGTCAACGTTAGAACAGCATCGCTTTTGCTGACCTGAGTAGCCTCGTCTGTCGACACAACACGTTTGTTTGTGACCCAGGCGTTAAATCCCCCATTGAGCATGGTGATTGAGTGGAATCCGTAGGCGTGCAACACCCAGATCAGCCGGGCGGCAGTGGATGCGCCACCGGCGTCGTATGCCAGCACCGTGTCTCCGTCATTGAGTCCAATCGCTTGCGCCAGATTGTCGGCGCCAACTGCGTCAGGCAGTAACCCGCCGGTTTGGCCCTCTTTACGGTTCAACAAGTCGGCAGGCAGATGCAAAGCGCCAGGAATGTGGCCGAGCTGGTATTCATCAATACTGCGCAGATCGACGATTTTCAGTGTCGCCAGGCGCGCATCTGTGATTTGTTCCGGTTGGGATACGAGGGGTAGAGACATGACACAGTTCTCGTTAGGCCAGTGAAATAGGCTTGGTTTTACTGAACTATACCGTGATTGGTGGTCATACAAAGTAGCGATTTCAAATTCACCAGTCAGAGAACACTGATATGATCACGCCAGCGAATTGCAGGCGCGCACAGACCCCGGAGCATGCAGGTGGTCAAGAGGCGCGGACGGCACGAATCAATGCCGCTCGACGACCATCACACGCCAGTGGGGTGGAAGGGCGACCGGCCAGGAAACCATCGTTGAGCGAAAAAGACATAGATTTTGCGCTTGTCCAGCGCGTACAACGTGGCGATAAGAACGCCTTCGATCTGCTGGTGCTGAAATACCAGAACAAAATCGGGCATCTGGTGTCTCGCTATGTTCACGACGCGCACGAGTCTCAAGATGTTACACAAGAGGCTTTTATTAAAGCGTATCGGGGGTTGAAAAATTTTCGTGGCGACAGCGCGTTCTACACCTGGCTTTATAGAATCGCCATCAACACCGCGAAAAATCACCTCGTTACCATGAGCCGGAAAATCACTGATACCGGGGTCGATGCTGCGGATGCCGAACAGTACGATAGTGGCAGTGCATTGCGTGAAACTGCCACGCCAGATAGAGAAATGATCACAGAACAGATAGCCACCGTGGTGCAGCAGTCTATTGAAGCATTACCAGACGACTTACGCATTGCTATTACATTAAGAGAATTCGACGGCATGTCTTATGAAGATATCGCCAACGCAATGGACTGCCCGATTGGTACGGTTCGTTCTCGCATCTTTCGCGCACGCGAAGCCATCGATACAAACCTCGAGCCACTGCTCGACGAAAAACGCAGGTAATGAGTATGACTCCGAACGACAAAGAAACACTGTCTCAGCTTATGGATGGCGAATGGCACGAGCTTGATGCAGCACAGTGTGTCAAAGCGGCCTGTTCCGATCAGGCACAGAAAGAAACCTGGGCTCGATACCACATTGTTAGAGACGTTATTCGTAACGATGGCATTCGTGTCGATGGTGCGTTAACTGCGCGCATCCATGATGCCATTGCAGATGAACCGTCCTACAGTAACGTGTCGAGTATCCACGGTGATACAAGCCTGAACGATACGCCAAACCGCCTACAAGCGGAACAAGTTGCGTCGGCACCAAAGGGTGGCAACAAAACGCAAGCACGGTGGGGAACAGCGTTTGGCGGGTTCGCTATTGCAGCCAGCGTTGCGTTGGCCACTGTGGTTGGCTTGAATTTGTGGCAGGGTGCACCCGATGGTGGCCAGAATCGGTCGGCACTTGTTGCCAGTGCAACGGGCGCTGATAACAATGCGCAGGCAATCAGCTCTGTGCAGTCGGTGGTACCCGGCGTGGCCGTGCCGCAGCTTGAATTTGTGTCCAATCGCGGCACATATTGGGTTACACCAGAAGCCAAACGCAGTCCGGCAATGGAAAAAAGGTTGAATTCCTTTCTGTCCCAGCATATAGAGAATTCGCCTACAGCGGAGCGAAGCGGTATGCTGCCGTATTCGCGATTAGTCGGCTACGATTCGGTTACCACCACGGAACAGTAATGAACAGGACATCTTCGCGAGCGCTGCCATATCTGGCGTTGCTTGCTGCGCTGCTGACACCGGCAGCGCAAGCGCTCGCAGGCGAAACGCTATCGCCAGAAAAATTGATCAAGAACATGTCGACCGCGTTAACTCAGCTTAACTACGACGGCAGATTCGTGCATGTGCGTCAGGGACATGTAGAAGCGATGCGAGTTGTGCACAGTAGCGATGAGCGGGGTGAGTTGGAATACATGCTGTCGCTTAACGGTGAAGCGCGCGAAGTGTTTCGTAACCGTTCTTTGGTCACGTGCATTTGGCCTGACTCGCAGTCGGTTATAGTCAGTGATTCCAAATCGCGAAAAATTCTGCCAACGATCAACGCGTCTCTCGCAAACAGCCAAATATACGAATTGTCGTTGGCCAGTCCCGACAGGGTTGCCGGTCGGCGTACGCATGTTGTGAATATCAAACCGCGCGATAACAAGCGGTACGGTTATCGATTCTGGATTGATCAGGAAACGAAAATGTTGTTGCGTTCGATGTTGCTCGATAATCAGGAAAACGCCATTGAGCAAGTCATGTTCACCGAAATCGAATATCCGGAAAACATTGACCCTGGTGTGTTTGAAACACCCGGATCTAAAATCGACACCTTCAAAGTTCAAAAACCTGTACCCGTTGCGTTACAGGCAAGCGAAGATCGGGTCACCTTCGATTCGTTGCCGCTGGGCTACGAAGAGGTATCAGAAACTTTCCAACCCATGCCAATCAACGATGGCCCGATCAGCCACGTCATGTTGTCTGACGGTATGGCTTCGGTGTCGGTATATGTCGAGTATGTTGCCAAGGCAGACCAATCCGAAGTTGCCGTCGGGGTATCAACCATGGGTGCGCTGAATGCTTACACCCACAGCACCGATCATGCGCTGATTACCGTTGTCGGCGAAGTGCCGGCTGAAACGGTGGAGCAAATTGCAATGGCGGTTCGTCTCATCAAGTGATTAGAACGGGTACCGTCAGAACAGTTCTTGCAAACGGCGACATGCAAATTAGTCTTGATGCGTTGACTGCCTGTGGTAGCTGTCGACAATCCGGTGGCTGTGGTATCCAATTGTTACCAAAGAAAGCCGATACGCCGGATGTTGTCAGCGCTCGATTCAGGGGTGATAACAACGCCGTGGATGGGAAACTGAATCCTCAAATAACCCGTGGCGACCGGGTGACTGTATCGGTGGGTGAGCCTGATTCTGTGTGGTTGCAAGTCGTGCTGATGGCCTACGGAATTCCCACGACGGGGCTGTTATCAGGTGCAATCACTGGGCATTTGCTGGCGTTTTGGTCAGATGCCCCGGCGTCTGCCGATGCCTACACACTGGCGGGTTTGGCCGCTGGTCTGGCTGGTGGGTTAATTGCATTGAAATGGCATTATCAATCTACGCAGGCGCAGCGCTGTTTTGAATGGAGTGTAGGCTCGGTGTCGGTTATCGATTTCGTCACCAGCACAAAAGACGCCGCCGAAAAAAACAGTGCCATAGTCAACGAGCGGCTACCTTTTAGTTGCCGCTAATGTCGCCGAAACCAGGAGAGCATCCATGAAAAACGTGTTGATCAGACTCATTGCGGTTGCAATGCTGTTCAGCCCTGCGCTTGCTCAGGCGCTCACGGGATTGCCCGATTTTCGGAGCTTGGTAAAACAGAACCACAAGGCGGTAGTGAATATCAGTGCCCGCCAGTCGGCCGATGCCGATAGTGACTTTCCCGATCAGCGACTCGACGAGTTGCGGCGTGACCAGGAAGGTCGAGGTGCTCCGCGTTCGCCTTTTGAGGGCAATGGTCTTGGTTCCGGATTCATTATTTCTAACGACGGCTACATACTCACGAACAATCACGTCGTTGAAGGCGCAGATGACGTCATTGTGCGAATGCACGATCGTCGGGAATTACGCGCATCGATTATCGGTACCGATCCACGATCAGATGTTGCGGTGATAAAAGTTGACGCAGCCGATTTGCCGACAGTGGTTATCGGTAACAGCGATTTGCTCGAAGTCGGTGAATGGGTGTTAGCCATTGGCTCACCGTTCGGGTTTGATTTCTCGGTTACTGCGGGTATTGTCAGCGCAACCGGGCGGGCTCTGCCCAACGAAAGCTATGTACCATTCATTCAAACTGATGTTGCCATAAACCCTGGAAACTCGGGTGGACCCCTGTTTAATCTCAACGGCGAAGTCATTGGCATCAACAGCCAGATCTACAGCCGCACGGGCAGCTTCATGGGATTGTCGTTCGCGATTCCGATTGAGCTCGCCATTGATGTAGCGGACCAGCTGAAGAGCGTTGGCAAAGTATCGCGCGGCTGGCTAGGCGTTCATATTCAGGAAGTCACCATGGTGCTGGCAGAATCGTTTGGGATGGAGACTGCCCACGGTGCGGTAGTGAGTTCAATTCTGCCAGACAGCCCGGCATCGCGATCGACGTTGAAAGTGGGCGATGTAATAACCCACTTTGACGGCCGCAAGGTTGAGAAATCATCTTCCTTGCCACCGCTGGTTGGGCGAGTACCGGTAAACAGCAATGCGCGCTTACGCGTCGTGCGTGACGGTGAACAGATCGAACTCACAGTCAATATCGGCGAGTTACCCGGTCAGGCTGAACTGGCTCAGGCTGCTGGTGCTGAACCGCGTTACCAGCCGAATCCACTACAGATTGACGTCGAAGCACTCGATGCAGCAACACGCAGCCAGCTTGGTATTGATAAAGGCGGTGTCATGGTGAATCGGGTGATTGCAGACGGCCCTGCCGATGTGGCTGGTATAGAGCCGGGCGATGTCGTGTTAATGGTTGATAACAAACCGGTGGATTCACCACGTGACTTTGCCAGTGTGGTGTCGAAACTCGAAAGCAACAAGTCTATTGCTGTGCTGGTTCAGCGTGATAGCGGGCCGGTATTTCTCGCCTTGCAACTCGAGTAGTTCAAGCCTTGTGTCGGCTCTGGCGTTTCCGCTCACCTTGTATGTGCGCATTGGTTGTCATCTGTGCGAGGACATGCGTGAGCAGATTGCTGAATTGCTTGAGCCCGGCAGTTTTACCTTGACTACGGTCGATATCGATGAGGAACCGGCGCTGGTACAGCGATATAACGCATTGGTGCCGGTGTTGGAGCACGACTCACAGGAAATTTGCCACCACTTTCTTGATCTGGAGGCGCTTTGGCGTGTGAAGGCAGGCTACAATAAGCGCATCGGTCGCAAATAGTGCGAATTTCAATTCACGTTTAACCCTCATTGCCTTGCGATTGCCGGCGGCTTCACTCATTACATGCAGCAAAACATCCGTAATTTTTCCATCATTGCCCATATCGATCACGGTAAGTCGACGCTTGCCGATCGATTTATCCAGGTTTGTGGCGGCCTGAGCGAGCGGGAAATGTCAGAACAGGTGCTCGACTCAATGGACATTGAGCAGGAGCGCGGCATTACCATCAAGGCGCAAGCTGTGTCGCTCGACTACAAGGCGCGCTCTGGTGAAATCTATCATCTGAACTTCATTGACACACCCGGGCATGTCGATTTCTCATACGAGGTATCTCGATCTTTGTCGGCCTGCGAAGGGGCGCTGCTGGTAGTGGATGCCTCTCAGGGTGTTGAAGCGCAAAGCGTGGCTAATTGCTACACCGCTATAGAGCAAGATCTTGAAGTGCTCACAGTCCTGAATAAAATCGACTTGCCGGCCGCCGACCCGGACCGGGTTGTCGATGAAATTGAAGAAGTCATTGGTGTTGAAGCGCACGATGCTGTGCACGTCAGCGCTAAAACAGGGCAAGGTGTTGAAGATGTGTTGGAGCAAATTGTCTCACGCATTCCCGCGCCCGTCGGCGATAGCGAAGCACCGGCAACGGCGCTGATTATTGATTCGTGGTTTGACAGTTTCGTGGGGGTCATTACGCTGGTGCGCATGATGGAGGGCACGATTCCGCGGCGGTCGAAAATACAGATTATGTCTACCGGGCGTACGTTTCAGGCAGACAGTGTTGGCGTGTTTACTCCGAAACGTGAGCAGCGAGATGCGTTAAAAGCCGGTGAAGTGGGTTTTATTATTGCTGGCATCAAAGAAATTGAAGCCGCTCGGGTTGGTGACACCATTACGTTGGCCAGCAAACCGGCCGCGGAACCCTTGCCGGGGTTTAAAGAAGTGCAACCACGCGTGTTCGCTGGCATGTATCCGATCGATGCAGATGACTACGAAGCGTTTCGCGAAGCACTGCAAAAGCTCAGATTAAACGACGCCGCTTTGCACTTCGAACCGGAAACATCAACAGCGCTCGGTTTTGGTTTTCGTTGCGGCTTTCTTGGCATGCTGCATATGGAAATTGTGCAGGAACGGCTGGAACGTGAATACAACCTCGATTTGATTACAACAGCACCGACGGTGGTTTACGAGATACTGGGCACGAATGGCGAGCTTACCTATATTCACAACCCATCAGGGCTACCAACAGTCAATAACATTGCAGAAATTCGTGAACCGATTATTCTTGCCAACATATTGTTGCCGCAGGACTATGTTGGCGACGTTATAAAACTGTGTGTGGAAAAACGCGGAGTGCAAACCAACATGCAGTACCTGGGTCGTCAGGTATCGTTGTCGTACGAATTGCCACTGAGCGAAGTGGTACTCGACTTTTTTGATCGGCTTAAATCCGTTAGTAAAGGGTATGCATCGTTCGACTACGAATTTAAGCGTTTCCAGGCCGCCAGTCTGGTTAAGGTCGATATTCTGATTAATGGCGACAAAGTTGATGCACTTGCCAGCATCATTCACAAAGACCGATCGCAGTCTCGCGGGCGCGACCTGACTGAACGCATGAAAGAAATCATTCCACGGCAAATGTTTGAGGTGGCGGTTCAGGCTGCTATCGGTTCGCATATTATTGCACGCACGAACATCAAAGCACTGCGCAAAAATGTAACGGCAAAGTGCTACGGCGGCGATGTGTCAAGAAAACGCAAACTGCTGGAAAAACAAAAAGCCGGTAAACGGCGTATGAAACAGGTGGGTCGCGTGGAAATTCCTCAGGAAGCCTTCCTGGCGGTGCTGCAAGTGGATCGCAAGTGATCGGAACTGCTAGGCTACTACAATGAACTTTCCACTGATTCTGGTTATCATCACATTTGTCACCGGTGCATACTGGTTGATCGATGCCTTGTTTTTCGCGAAAAAACGCGAGGGCGATGAACCGCTGGCCGTTGAGTACGCTCGCTCGTTTTTTCCGGTGCTGTTTCTGGTATTGATCTTACGATCGTTTCTGTTCGAGCCATTTCGGATACCGAGCGGTTCAATGCTGCCGACGCTGTTAGTTGGCGATTTCATCCTCGTTAGCAAGTTCAGCTATGGCGTGCGCTTACCGGTAATCCACACCAAAATACTCGATACGGGTAAGCCTGAAACGGGCGATGTGGCCGTTTTTCGATTTCCCGACGACCCGAAGCTGGATTTCATCAAACGCGTTATAGGGCTTCCGGGCGACAAGGTAACAATACGGGGCGATAGCCTTTATGTGAATGATCAAGAGGTCGAAAATACCGACTTGGGCGCTTATGTTTTGCCCGGAACGGACGACAAATTGTCTGGAACGAGCCGTCGTAGCGAAACGCTGGGCGACATCGTGCACGACATTTTGGTCCGAGACGCCAAGTCGGTTATTGTCGATCAATCCGGGCAACAAGTACAAATGCCTGAGGTAGAGCGCAGTTGGGAAGTGCCTGAAGGTCACTACTTCATGATGGGCGACAACCGCGATCACAGTAACGATAGTCGCTATTGGGGATTTGTTCCCGAGGCGAACCTGGTGGGTAAGGCCAAATATATTTGGATGCACTTGAATAAGGGCATCATTTGGAGCCGACTAGGAGACCGAATCCAATGAGTGATTCACCACACACAAATCGAGTTTCAACGGGTTTTACATCCATGCGTGCTGGTTCGCCTAAAAAGCAGGCTGGCCTGTCATTCATTGGCGTTTTTGCACTTATTGGCGTAGGTATGTTCCTCGGTTTGTTTGCTTTCAAAGTAGGTCCAAACTATTTTGAGTACATGACGGTAAAGAATATCGCCGATGAAGTGCAGGCGAACACTGAATTGCTGCGAAGCCCGAAGAGTAAAGTCATGGCGCACATTGGGCGTGCGTATCGAACCAACAACCTTTGGGATTTGAAACCCGAAGAAACCATTACGTTGCAAAAGGACGGCAAGCGTGGTTATCAGGTGACGGTTAGTTACGAAAAACGAGCTAATCTGTTCTCAAACATCGATGTGGTTACGGCTTTTAATGCTCAAGCCGGTAACAACTGATCTTTTTCAGGTCGGGCAGGATCGATTGAACGAACTCGCCCAACTTTGTAAAAAACTCGATTATCAATTCAGTGACGAGTCACTACTGATCGAAGCACTGTCTCACCGTTCGGTGGGCAGCCCTCACTATGAGCGACTCGCATTCCTTGGCGACGGACTG
>Ga0114957_1005522_pt1 | contig 10460 bp, 6 predicted proteins | sample BantaG_FD_87175 | JGI IMG/M metagenome (GOLD analysis project Ga0114957, IMG submission 87175) | Marine algal microbial communities from Bantry Bay, Ireland - BantryBay_4 metaG | ecosystem: Host-associated > Algae > Red algae > Unclassified | place: Bantry Bay, Ireland | collected 2014-11-21 | reverse complement strand
ATGCACAAGGGAATTTTGAAACGCGATTCTGGTTTGAAGCATTATTTAGTCCTGGTGTGTTAGATAAATTCATTACGCGCTACGTTGGTATTGCGTTTCAGGATACGAAAACGACAGCAACAACTAACGATGTACCACTCGATATTTCCGCAGCCAACGTCATCTCAACGGAATACCCAACCGTGGTAACCATTCGAATTTCGCGAGGACTGGCAGCCGCGAAACGAATTCTAAATGCAGCAGCGCTTGCTGTATCGCTTGTTGCGCTAACCAGTTTAGTTGCGAGCCTGCTGGTGCTAGCTAGTGTGGTTGCGGCGAACCGGCAAAGACAGTTGCAGGAAGCGGCGATCCTTCATGCCATCGGTACTCGCCATCGTAGCCTGATGAATGCACTTGGTATAGAGTATTTGTTATTAGGTACAGTGGTTGCTGTCTTTGCCAGCGTCATTGGTGGTGTGCTCGGAACCCTTGTGGCTGTGGGTTGGCTTGAATTGCCCGTGGACAAGGTTACCTGGTTGAGCGGTGCTGGCGTTGCGGTTGGTATTGCCGGATTGTGTTTAGCCGCTGGTGCGATATGGGTGGCGCGATCCTTATCGGTCTCTCCTGCAACTTTATTGCGCGAAGTCGTATAGGCAACCCTCAATGGTGCGACAACAGCATCGGTGGTGTTGTCAGTATGAGCCCTACCCGTATAGATGATGTACCACTCTTTGGAGCTCTGATAAATTCGTGTGTTGAGATTCGGGAAAACTATACGCATGCGTTTTCGTATTTTGTGTGTTATTCCGCTTGGTATCGGAGCAATATTAGCTGGCTGTGGTGGCAGCTCGAGTTCATCTGGTGAGTCCGCAAACAGCGGAACTACCTCTGCCGGTGGAAATTCTGTTGTGGTCGGTGATTTTGAAGTTTTCGATGCCGGTGATGGTAACAGTGTGCTACCTGCTGTTAACCAGTCTGCTGAACGGCTTTTTAGTATCAGCGCAACTGCCAATAAAACTGGTAACGTCGCTGGCAACATCAGTGATCATACAGTCGCTGCCGATTATGAATTGCTTGCCAGATTAACGGCAGTTTCTAACGATGATAACCAATTAGCGCTTTACCCGTCGTTAAATGAATTCACTGGGCAGATCAATGCAATGCCTGCAGCAATACCCGGTGCCTGGTTTCGATCTTACAGCGATAATGGCGTTATTGTTGGTGGAAGTAACTCCGACACAACAGGACTTTTTTCCCTCGAAACGCAACATGTTTTCACCGTTCCTGCTCTGGTTCTGGCAGTGCCTGCCACTCGACTGGGTGAAGGAGCAACCTGGAGCACTGAATCACCAATTAGCACGGAAGCAGGCGCGTCTTTGGGTGTATTGCGGACAACGGGCATAGTTACAGCGTTAACCACAACCGCTTTAACTGTCAGAGTAGAAACAGTTTACGTCGCTCAAAATCAGGATGACGGTGCAATGATGGAGTCCATCGTTGAAGCAACCTACGACACGAACACGTTACTCATTCGCAACGGCAATGTCACCAGCACAATTGCATTCATCGACCAGGTAAAGCGAAACGGTGAGCCGGTAACCATTTCATCCACTCATCACATTGTCCATGAAATCGATGAGGCATCACCATGAACAAACTCGTGCCAGTATGCAAATGTTATATCGGGTTATTTCTGTTCGCCTGCTTGTTAGTACCGCTTAAAGCATTGGGTCAGGGGGGAATAGCTCCGCTGCCAATAATTTGCGAAGCGGGTGAAATTGGCAAAAACATCACTGGTCACCGAGTACATGAAACAATTTGCGGCACAATTGGAAAATTTGTTGCGGAGAAAGCCTGCACTCAGATGAATCCGTGGATTCCAGCCGATCCTTACTGGAAGAATTGTGTTGTGTGTGTTTGGGACGGAACTGAATGCGATACCACCTACGGTGACCCGCATTTTATCTCGGGAGATGGTTTGCGATTCGATTTTCAAGGAGAAGGAGACTACGTGGTCGCTATGGCAGACGGTCTTGAGGTGCAAGCGCGATACGTAGGTGCAGGAATATCGGTCCAAACCGGTGTTGCGGTGCGTTCAAACGAAAGCACAGTGGTTATTGAGAATAGCGGAAAGCAAAATGAACAAATATACGTTGATGGTCAGCCAATTACTCTAGAAGACGGTGATTGGTGGGAGTTTGATAATGGTGCAGGTATTGTTCAAACTTATAAAGCATGGACGCGCATAGAGATTACAGACAAGGTGTCACTGGCCGTTTCCGGCGACAGACTCATTATGGGTGTTGATTCGTCGTTGCAAGCAACCCGGCAGGGTATTTTCGGCAACGGTAATGATGACCCGACAGACGACTTGCAAACTATAGACGGTACACTGGTTGACGCAAGCGACAGAACTGCCTTATATGGAGAATTTCTACAGAGTTGGCAACGCCGGGCTGATGCCTCTCTGTTTATAACGGAGTTCAATTACTCGGATATCGATCTGGCTACGACAATTCGATCTCTATCCGATTTCGATGACGGTGCGCGCACTGCCGCTCGGCAGCAATGCCTTGATGCGGGGTTGCTTCCCGGGCAAGGCCTTGAGGAATGCACATTCGATGTTCTGTCTACGGGAAGTAATGACTATATTGACAGTGCGCTGCAGGTCGCCGGTGATGTAAAAAGGAGCGTTTCGGCTTTGGGAATCAGGAAAAACCCGATACAAATTAACACTTTTGATCTTCAGGGTAGTGCTAGTGTTTCGGCCGGTGTTCCCGGTACAGGGGCTGGTGAACTCGAGGTGCAATACGAGATTGATCGTTATAATTTAGGTGCATCCGCAGATGCGTTGCGAACAATCAAAACAACGGCGCCGTGCAACGATGCAAATGAATTGAAAATTCAAATAGAGAGCAGTACTCTCGGTACGGTCGAAGCAGCGCTAGATTGCACTCAAATCACGATTCTGCCAGCAGACGCTGATTCAATTACCGTTTTCAGCGCAGCGGGTGACACAGCGATCTATGCGTTCAACATCACCGAAGCAACCAGCACATCGTTAGGTGAGTTGCCTGTGGGTAGAGTGTTATCGGGGGCGATGCAAAGCGATATAGTGACCGGAGAAATTCCATCGATTGACGGTGGTCGTGTGTATGTTGGCGCTGCTGATGGTGCGAGCTGTAGTGCGTCATGGCGTGTGCAGGATGATAACGGCAACCTTCTTACAAATAGTGTTCCCGCATGTAAAGATCTCGGTGTCGTTGATGCCGCTGGTGATTCAACATTAAGCATCGTGTTGGAGCGAAGTAATATTGAAGACCGTTATGCGATGCGCTTAACAGCACTACAAACAAACGGCGTACCTGCCACCCTTGATGCACCGGCATCAACCAATGTGGGTGGTACTATCACAGTCACGTGGGCTGGACCCGGTAACATGTCAGACTTTATTGCTATTGCAAAACCAGATGCGGTCGATAACGAATTTCTCATTTCCCAAACAATTAATCTGGAAAGTAATACGGTACAAATCCGCCTACCCGGAATTGCCGGTGACTACGAAATTCGTTATATTCTGAATGCTGGCAGACGAGTAGTTGCATCCATACCTATTACGGTGACACCGGGAGTAGCGTCTGTTGAGGCGCCGGCGAGCGTGGTGGTCGGCGCTACGATCGACGTGGAGTGGACAGGGCCAGGCAACCCGCGAGACTTTATTGTTATTGCAGAGCCAGGTGCGATAGACAACGCCTTCCTGGTTTCGCAAACGATTAGCATTGAATCCAATACCGTACAAATCCGTTTACCCGGAATTGCTGGTGAGTATGAGGTTCGTTATATCGTCGACTCCAACCGACAGGTGGTCGCATCGGCTCCCATCACCGTACTGCCGGGTATCGCCACACTTGACGCGCCTGCGAGTGTCGTCGTCGGGGCCACTATCGATGTTATGTGGACAGGACCAGGCAATCCGCGAGATTTTATTGTCATCGCAGAAACCGGCGCTATAGACAATGCATTTCTGTTTTCACGAACGATCACTGCCGAAAGCAATATGGTCGAAATACGATTGCCAGGGATACCGGGCAATTATGAGGTTCGTTATATCGTTGACTCCAATCGGCAAGCGATAGCGGCAGTGCCCATTATTGTAGAAGCGGCTGAAGCACAGTTAAGTGCGCCAGCAACCGCTATTGCGGATGGCACTGTCACAGTGACTTGGACTGGTCCTGGCAACTTGAGGGACTTTATTGTTTTCGCGAATCCCGGAGCAATAGATAACGATTTTTTGACCTCACGAACCATCAACGCTGAGACGAACACGGTCGATATTCGCGTTCCAGCTACGCCTGGCAACTATGAGATTCGATACATTGTCGATTCAGACCGACAAAAAATTGGTAGTACATCAGTTACGGTGATGGCGGCAAACTGATAAGTGCTTGAAAATTGGCTTTATTTGTCATTGATATGGACTGCGGTATAAATTGTATGCCTGTTTGAGCGATATGGTCTTTTTTGTGCGTTATTATTAAGATATGAATCATTTAGAACCCAAGCAAGCCCACGCCCTTCTAGAGAGGGATTCAAATGCGCTCTTTATCGATTGCAGAAGTGATGCAGAGCACTTCTTCGTTGGTAATCCGGTGGGTTCTATACATGTTCCGTGGCAAGATGGTCCAGAGTGGGATTTGAATCCTCAGTTTGTCGGTGAAGTGAAACGATTGGCAGGTCACTCGAATAATCGTACGGTGATACTTATCTGCAGAAGCGGCAATCGCTCAGTTGATGCAGGTAAGGCATTAGAAGAAGCGGGTTTTGTTAATGTGAACAATGTGCTGTTCGGGTTCGAAGGTGAACTGAATGACACGCATCACAGAAGTGCGGTGAATGGCTGGCGTTATGAAGGTCTACCTTGGCAGCAACTCTGAATGGTAAAATTTGCTTTGCAATATTGATTAATAAATTGATCGGATTTTGGCGTTAACGTACTTAAAAAAATTTGGCTCAAACACACGCAATTGAATCTTTTCATTGTAGCGTTGCACTATTACCCCATCTTTTATTGTGAACAGGTACAGCCGGTTTCATTGCACTAGAACATCATCAGAAAAAATGCTCAAATGCTTAAATGATCAATAGCGGTGAGCGACCCAACCACCTATAACTACATAATCATAGGATCCGGTGCTGCGGGTTCTGTCGTCGCAGCCCGTCTGATGGAGGCAAGAGCTGGTTCCATTTGCGTAATCGAAGCAGGAAAGGACAATAACAAGTGGGTTGTTAATGTTCCAGCAGGCTTCGTCCGCGTTCTGCATAACCCTGAAATCATGTGGCAGTTCAAAAGTGAACCAACTGAGTTCACTGCTGAACGCAGCGTATATATTCCTCAGGGAAAAATTCTTGGTGGTTCAACGTCAATCAATGGACTTGTCTATAATCGTGGTCAGAGAGAAGATTTCGATGGGTGGGAGTCACAAGGCAATTCCGGGTGGGGCTACCGAGATGTACTGGGGTACTTTAAGAAATCAGAAACGTTCGATGCGGATACATCCGAGTACCGTGGAGATCGTGGCCCCCTGCGCATAGGATATCCCGACGACAAGCACCCAATATGCGATACATTCATCGATTCGGTTGCGGGCATTACAGGTGTAAAAAAACACAACGATTACAATGCCGGATCGCAAATGGGTACCGGTTACTATCAAAGATTCATCCACAACGGTAAGCGAGAGAATGTAGCCTCCCGTTATTTGAAACCAACATTAAATCTCAGCGGTATTAAGTTAATGACGAATGCGATGGTTTCGCGTATCAGATTTAACGACGACAAACGCGCCGTTGGTGTCGACGTCATTCAAAATGGTGTAAAGAGAGAAATAAACGCGAGCAGCGAGGTTTTGGTGTGTGCTGGTACAGTGAATAGCGCAGCGTTATTGCAACGCTCCGGTGTGGGTGACGGTTCGTATCTGCAGTCTTTGGGCATTGATGTAACACACGATTTGCCAGGTGTAGGAGAAAACTTTCAGGATCATTTTTTTGCGCGTTTGGCATTCCGTCTTCAAGATGATGCAAAATCACTGAACATGCAGGCAAGGGGTTGGCGACTTGCCCGGGAAATTTCCCGCTGGGCATTGGGTAAGCACAGCATTCTTGCCTGGAGCCCGTCCATTGCCTATGCCTTTCTCAATGCTGAGACAATGCAAGGTCGAGAAAACCACACTAATGAGCGACCCGATTTCCAGTATGTTTTCAGTCATGGAAGCTATCGTCCGGGACGAATATACGAGCTTGATTCTTTTCCAGCAGTCACGTGCGGGTTCACACAACTGCGGCCCTATAGTTCGGGCCATGTGAGAATAACAAGCAGTGACATAAACAGTAAACCGGTAGTACAACCTAATTACCTGCAAGATCCTCAAGATCAGGCGCTTGCTGTGCTGGGTGTAAAATTCGCACGCCAGATCATGAGTTCGCCACAGTTTAGCGCTATGGTGAAATATGAAATGGTACCCGGAGAGAATGCCAAAAGCGATGACGAGTTACTGGATTTTGTTCGTCAAACTGGGAACACCGGTTATCATCTCGTTGGTACGTGCAAGATGGGACCCAAGCATGACCCGATGGCCGTGGTCGATGCCAATTTGCATGTTCACGGACTCAAAGGTATACGCGTAATCGATGCGTCTGTAATGCCTAGCGTCACATCATCGAATACCTGCGCCGCTGCAATTATGATTGGCGAGAAGGGTGCTGATATGATTTTGTTTAACAAGCATTAGCTATCACGTTTTACCGTTGCACTAAATGGCTTCAGTAACGACTTTATAAGCTGCAGCCGTTGGTTTGCACCCTTATCGTTACATACACCGAGAGTTACAAAAGAATACAAAACGATACAATCGTACATGCGGTTACATTGTATCGATACCTTACTCGTTACTATTCTTCTCCTGTTGAACGAAACGAATGAGGAGAAATGAATGGTTAATTTTAAAACGCCGCCGTTTGCAGGTGTTGTGGCTATTTTGATACTGAGCGCATGTTCTTCTAGTAGCAATACACCGGCCGCTACCAGTGAGATAAGTTGGGAAAGTTGCATAGATATCCCCAGTCTTGATTGTTCCAGCATTGAAGTTCCGCTTGACTACAATGACGAAGACGGAGAAAAAATAAATATTGGTTTACGCCGACGTGCTGCTGATAACGCAGAGTCGACGCGTTTACTATTACTCAATCCGGGTGGCCCGGGTGCACCGGGAATCAGGCTCCTGAACGATCTGGTAAGGCAGAATCAGTTGCCAGAGCGCATACGTGAAAATTTTAATGTCGTTGGTTTTGACCCTCGCGGTGTCGGAGAGAGCGGGCCAGTTGACTGCAGTGAGTTTGGCTTGTCCAGTCAGTCATCATATCCAACCGATAAGGAAGATATTAGCGAACTAGTGATAGCAACTACCAATGCAGCCAACGCCTGTTCAGAAAAATACGGTGATTATCTGTTACATCTTGGAACCAACAACGCAGCCAGCGATATGGAAGCAATTCGCAAAGCGTCCAACGCGGATAAGCTTGATTTCCTTGGTTACTCCTATGGAGTGCGTTTGGGTGCGGTGTATTTACAGAATTTTCCGCAAACAAGCGGTGCGTTTGTGCTCGACGGTGTACTACCACCCACTTCAAGTGCATCATATTTGTCCAGCGGTTCAGTTACCGCCATGCAGCGCAATCTGGATGAGTTGCTTGCAGGTTGTGCTGAATTAGATGAGCCTTGCGAGCCGGCATTGCTCAAGCAACAGCTGCAGGCAAGGGCCGACTACTTTGTGCAGGTTTTTGAATCTGAAACGCTCCCGCCAGAATTTGAGTCGGCGGACGCATTAGAAGAAGAGGTTGACCTGCTGTTGTATGTGCTTACTGTGGTTGGTACTGAAGCGAGTTTAGCCGAATTTGCTCTGTTGCCACTGGTTGGTTACCTGCAATCCTATGACAGTCAGTTTCTTGAACAATTTGTAGAATTTTTACAAATGTTGCAGGGAAGCAGCTCTGACGAAGAAGATGGTTTGGGTGATGAAACTGCGACGATTGCAGTGCAATGTGCTGACGATGCTGAACGACCCACGGTAGACTCCCTCTATGCCCTATTGCAAGACATGAATAACAGCAGTGACTTGTATGCTGAAACCGGGATTTCATTAGCGGCAATTTGTGCGGGTTGGCCCGATGCCATTTTACCTGTTGAACCTATTTCGACAGACACAGCTCCGCAGGCGCTGTTGATTGGTGGTACCACCGATGCACAAACACCAATAGAGTGGTTGCCTGAAATGACCGTGGCGATCGGAGGTATTTCAATCACGTCTTCTCACTTCGGCCACACTGTGGTTTTTACTGAAGCTAGCAGCTGTGTTGATAATCAAGTAATAGATTTTCTGGTAGACCAAACTTCGCCTGTTGATTTTACTTGCTAGTGTTTAGCAATTGCACGTGTGGCTATGCTTTAAAATAATATACTATTTTTTTGGTTAGTATCTTGAGCTTGCCGGTGTTCTCACCGGGAAGCCATATATAAAAACTAATCCGCGTAAGCGCTTACGCTAACATATTCTCTGGTTTTCCCCTCTCTCCACTTTAACCAGCCTTCCATTACACTAAGCGCTGGTTTAGCGCTTGTTTGTTCTGAATCTGCCCCGTCATTACTGCCAGGGTTCGGCGTGGTGTACCTGATCTTCATCCAATCGCCTTTTATCAGCAGCGGTGTTATTTCAAAGTCGTTGGAAGGTTGAATGACCAATAGTGTTTCGCTTGCAGTGCTGGGTTCAGTTCGTAATCGGTGTGCACGCTTAACCGATATGACATTGCCATGCAGCATAACTTCTTCTCGACTAAAAACCATACTTTGCAGACTCATTGGTAGTGATGCCTTATTGAACCATGCAGGTTCTGCCGGATTGCTTGACAGGTTTAGCCATTGTCCTTCATAGCCAAATACCAGCAGTAGCGGATCATCCTTCTGCCGGTAAAAAATTGGTGGTGTAGAAATCACTTTGTCGTTGTGATCGCAAAGTCGAATATCGGGGTCGTAAGTTCCAATTTGATTTGCTGAACTGCTCAACTGCATGTGCCCGACCGCATTTCCATGAGGTTGGTCGAAAAGTGTCATTCGGGTTTTTGGAAATTTTACGCCAAGGTGTATTTCACCTTTCGTATTGGTGTCAGAGAATATTGAACGTGTATACGGATAAGCACCAAAATCGAATAGTTGACAGTGTACGTTGGCTGATTCCCCGAGTATAAACTTTTGTGTTGCAAAATCGTAGAGCCCACCAGTACTATCCTCACTAACAAAGTCAGTACCGTTGAAGTAAACAGAAACAATCTGACCTGTAAAGTAACTTCCTTGCTTGACTTTATGTACAATTTCTAGCGTATTTTCGTCCAGAATAGTTATTGACCAATAAGCGTCTTCACTATCAATTTTCAGATTATTATCGTTAAATGTAAGCTCTGAAAATGTGTAATAGTCAGTAAAGTACTTATCGCCGTAATATGCAAGGTTTTTAGAGAGCACATTGGAAAAGGTATTCAGGTTGAGTTTTTCGTACAGTGCTTTTGGCGTTGGTTTAGTGCTGGCGTATTGAGCCATGGTTAATTGACGGCTCAGTCTCGACAAACCTTCTTTGTACCAGAACGCAAGGCATTCAGTACTATTGCACTGAGCCTCTCGCGTTCGCAATGCCACACGCGCATCTAATTGAATGCGTTCATGCAGTTGAGGCGTTGGTTTGGATTGTTGTCGAACTGATTTATATAAATTACTGTACTGCTCATCCAGGTTCGAAATTTCTGGACTGCTACAAATTAATACTTCTGTTTTCGTTGTGGCCTTGGCGCAGTTGAAGCTGGCAGGGTATGCGATCGGTATATAAGAACACAAGGCCAACGTTACAATAGTCCTTTTTATTACCAACATAGCGCTCGACAATATCCATTACTGTTTATTGCCTCATCGGCCAATGTGTACTGCGCTTAAGCGGTTCAAGCAAATAGTGATGTGTGTACTTGTTTATGGGCGGAAATACTTGATGCATGCCGGCCGGACGATTCCCCAAGCTTCATCGAAAACAGCCAAAACAGCTGGAGGCAATGCTGGTGCATTAAGTGCAGCCAGGTTCATTTCAAGATGCTCAATAGAGCTTGCTCCGATGATGACACCGTGTTGTGTCCAATCTGTTGTCTCCAGTGACGAATGGTGTTTTAACCAGCGTAGGGCAGCCTCGGCAGGCAGTATGTTGTTTCTTTTGCATGTTTCGCTGATCGTATTAATCGCCTGAAAGTAGCTTGGTTTCCAGTACCTGTCCGCATATCCATTAAACGTGGCGAATCGACCATCGTTAGGCATAGCATTGATGTCCTGATGTTTTCCAGACAACAGACCGCCTGCGAGAGGATTGTACGCATTAAACGCAATGTGATAGTTT
>Ga0114957_1005521_pt1 | contig 10462 bp, 7 predicted proteins | sample BantaG_FD_87175 | JGI IMG/M metagenome (GOLD analysis project Ga0114957, IMG submission 87175) | Marine algal microbial communities from Bantry Bay, Ireland - BantryBay_4 metaG | ecosystem: Host-associated > Algae > Red algae > Unclassified | place: Bantry Bay, Ireland | collected 2014-11-21 | reverse complement strand
TGTCTTTCATTAATAATTATTTTATTAAAGTTATGTTTCCTGTAAAAAGTTCTTCTTGATCATTCGAAAATAGAACTTTGGCTACAAAAACATAAACACCTGGACTACTTTCTTTTTCTTTAAATAATCCATTCCATGCCGCTTCTTCTGAGGCAATTAAAATGTCCTCCTTCGAAAAAATTAAATTTCCCCATCGATCATAGATGTATAGGTATTCCGCCACCGCGTTTATATCATTTGAGAATATTTTAAAAAACTTGTTTTGACTTTGATTATCTGTACTTATAATATTAGGGATATAGACATTAGGATTAGTTACTTGGATTTCAATACAGTTAGTCAATTCGCAATCTTGATTGTATTGTACGGTTGCACAAAGAATTCCGGGTTGTGATATGGAAACAGTTTCGGATGTTGATAACAAGGTACTGTCATTAAAGGTCCATAAAACCCCGAGGATATCTGCTGGAGGATTTACGATAACGGTATAGGCACTTTCTAAATTATAAGAGATAAGCAGATCTCCATTTATTTCAAGATTATAATCTATGGAAGGATTTATCTCAAAGCTTTCACTAGTTTGACAAAGATCATCATTGATTACAGTAAGGATATGAGATCCGACTTCGAGGTTTATTTCTTGACTAGGATCTATTATTTGATTATCAATGAGGTACTCGTATTCTGGAAAGATAGTGGAGCTAAATATAAAACTGCCTAAATTGTCATCTGCACAAGGAGGGGAGGAGAAAATAAAATCAAAATTAGGAGGGGATATAAATTCTATTTCTGTTTCTGTAAAAAAACTGCAATCATCTTCGTCTATATAAATAAGTGTATAAGTAATTATACCTTCCGTAACCTGAGAGACATCTATTACTCCGTCCATACTAATTCCAGGTCCATCCCACATTAAACCAATGGATAAGAGCTCAGTATCAAATAATCCCGTGAGACTGATATTTTGTAAATCATCATCTAAGCAAAAAACACTTTCCGTACTTGTAATGCTAAGTAGATTTTCTGGGCAAGGTATCGTGGCACAATTGATAACAATAGATTTAGAATCACAGATGCAAATGGAATTATTTATTATTTCGATTTGATAATCTGTTTCTAGTTCTAAGTTTTCAATGAGTAAATTATTGCTTATATAATTTTCTTCAATGATCACATCGTTTAATAGAATCGTAAAATTACCGTTGCATTCTGAATCTGCTACTGACCAAATTAGATTTATAAAGTCCGTTCCTGGAAGACAATTTATCTGTGGTGTTCTCACGGAGTCTAAAACGGTAACTGTGGTAGTTACTGACTCTGCAAAACAATTATTATTATCAGCATAAATGGTAAAAAAGAATGATCCCGGTGTATCAAAATCTATAATATGTGGCCCTAAATCTGAAAGGGAAATATTAGAATCTGACTCCCATGTGATTACATAATCATTATTTATTTCTCCACTATAATTTAATTCCCATAACTCATCGATGCAGACCTCATCATTAGCGGTTAAGCTTAAAACAGGAGGTGTTTCAATTAAAAAAGTGATAGTTTCTATATAACTACAATCGATATAATTTAATGAAGCGGTTAAAGTAATAGCACTTAAATTGTAATCTGGAGTAAACATTCCATCTTCTGTAACTCCAGGTCCTGACCAAATTACAGTTTCTGTTCCATCAAACAAACTGTTGTCGTAGTCGAGTAGGAGCTGGGCAGAACCATTCATTACTGTACTACATAAAAAGGTATCTAAAGGACTTATGATTTCTACATCTACAGGTAAACAGTCTATTGTAAAGCAAGTGATAGTGTCTGGTAAAATGGGACATACAGCGCTTTGGCTGGTAGGAAGGATTGAAAAAAAGATTGTACTATCTATAGGTAATCCAGAAACGGTAAAGGGAGGGGAGCTCGAGGTAGTTTCAAAAACTCCGTTCAAACTGATATCGTAGTTATTATAAATCGGATCAGTAGTCCAGCTAATGGTTATGCTATTAGTTGTCTGAGTAAAACATATTAGCTCTAAGCTTGGTAGTGATTGTACTTCTATGTTTACCGTTTTAGAATAGGATCCGCAGTATGGGTCTTGGATTTCTAGAAGTATCATTTTTAGTCCAGGTTCTTCCCAGCTTAAGGAGTAATATCCTACCGAATCCTCATTGACGTAAGTCGGATTATCAAAAGATTCTAATACTGTAAAATTATTTTCAAGTCCAGTTAAATTTAATTGGACTGTATCATCTATACAAATAATCATCTCATCAGCAGTGAGACTAAAAATAGGTTCCTCCATTATTTGAATGGTATCAAAAACTTTAGAGATGCAGTCTCCATTATTTAGGCTGTAGATAAAACTTATTATATGTTGTCCTGAACCAGCTGCTGTGATATCAAAGATTCCGTTTATAGTATCTGTAACTCCGTTTCCGCTAAAACTTCCTATCCCAGCATTTCCTAAATTGTCAAAACCTGTAAGGTCGTAAATCTGTTCTGTCGCATTAATACAAATTGTGTCTGGAATCATGTTTTGAAATACTAAATCTGTACTGGGGCAATCAGGTATATCACAATTAGTCATAATCGAAAAAGGGCCACAAGGTCCATCTGCAATTATTTCCAGTTGTACAATATCACCGGGATTAACATTAGTTATCTGGTAGGAGCTACCGATAAAAGTTCCCGTTTCTCCTGAGATTGCGTTAGCGCTATAGTTTGTCACATTAGGAATATCATCCCAATCGATAGTGAGAATATCTCCTTCCACTAAACAGGTATAAGGTGGAAATATAGGATTAGTAATTACTTCTACGGGTATCTCTATATTATATTCCTGACAACCATCATTTAGAAGTAAAAGAATATTATAAACTCCAGCAGAAGACCAATAGATCTCCAAACTTGTAGGCATGTCCAAACTTCCACTTACAACTGTTCCAGGCCCAGTAAATGACCATAAAAAATCTTCATAAATGGTCGGAATATTTAAAGCAGTTGCAGTTACTATTTCATCAATGCAGATGATCATCGTATCTAAAGAGATTTCAGGAGCAATAGACCCCAGAACATTTACTTCAAAACATTCTTCCTCACTTGTTGTACAAAAATTAGTAACAGTATAACACACTTGTCCTCCGGATCCTGTCCAGTCGACTTCTATTATTGGGGTGCCTTGTCCCATGGTAATAAAAGCATCTGGAGGAACTGTCCATACGACCGTAAAGTCACTGGCATCATAAGGAGCAAATAATAATTCGTAGGTAACAATATCTAAATCACATACATCACCATAATCTTCTACGGTATCAAAATCATACGCATAATCGTCAAATGAAAGGTCTAGATCTTCTATAGCGATACAATTAGTCCCCAGATAAGATATATTATAATTCACAGAATAAATGCCTTCTAAATCCCCAAATATGGAAAGAGCATTGGTCGTATTTAAAATTAAATCACCTTCGTAATACCAGTCCCATGTAATAATCTCTGAACCGTCTAAGGGAGGATCTGAAATAACTGTTGGGTTTAAAACTAGTTCTACGCCTAATCCATTTACGCATTCGCCTAATTCCATCATTTCTAGATCGATATCGATCTCATAAATGATAATATCTATGATACTATCGCATCCGATTTGATTTGTAATCATGTCTTGATACATACCTCCTGAGCAATAATTAGTTCCGAGATAATTTTCACAATCGCCGGCACAAATAGCAAAAGCAATATCCGCTATGGTACTCTCTGCGACTATTACTTCAAAACATGGACTGCTTAGAGGACCCGCCTCACAATAAGAAATTCCCGCAGCGCAGATTTCATAAGTGCCTACTCCAGAAGGATTAAAATTAAATTCTTCTGACGTCGATTCTAATGTTCCGTCTACATACCATTCAAATTCAACTGCTCCTATAATATCATTTGTAATAATGTACGTTCCAGATTCATTATCACAAAGTAGGGAAGGACCATCTATGATTGGAATATCTGTGATAGGAGGTGCTCCCGTTATACCATCGGTTACTTCTAGGGTAAAAGAGCAATGCTGGCCCATAGCACTTGTAGCATCAAAAACCATCCAGTAGTATTGACCGATTACTAATGGAACGTCATTAGCTACCACATCTGTATCTCCAAGTCCTATAGCAGAAAAGGCACCAAAGCAATTACTTACAGAGGTGGCATTTGTACAATCAATCGCCTCCATAATTAATATTTCTACGGCTGAGTTACCTACGCAAGAATCAGTAGTAATGGTCAGTTCTATATCTTCTGAGCCTGCCACGAATCCAAACCACTGAATCTGATGTTCCACAAATGTGCAATGTTCATCTTGTGCGTCTCCTGTTGAAGTCATAGCCGTACTATCTACGAGCGTTGTAAACTGATCACACATTAAACAATCAAAATCACAGGTAGAACAACCTTCTCCATCATAATCATCTTGGCACCAAAGAAATAGTGGTGCAATTATTAGTAGTAGGATAAGGATTATTCTTTCCATGTTGGTTTTCACCTTATAAGATAGTTAAAACAACTAGGATTAAGAAAAGAGTTTAATTATAGAATCGAGAAATTATTTTTAAACCACGATATCAAACTTGTTTTTTAAATCTTTTCGGAGTTGATCCGCATTGATAAAATGGATAACTTTCATGCCTAAGAGATCAGCGGCTTCAATATTTCTCAAATTGTCATCGATAAATAATGATTCGCTTGCCGCTAATTTATATCTATCCATAATAAGATTATAGATAGCTGGATCTGGCTTCTTTAAATGCTCCTCTCCTGATACAAGAATACCCCTAAATATATTTAGGAAATCATATTTTTTTCTTGCGATTGGAAATAACTCTGCTGACCAATTGGTCAATGCATATAATCTATGTTTATTATAATTTTCTAAGTGCTGTAAAATTTCTACCGATTTATAAATAGGACCGCTTAGCATTTCTTCCCATCTGTCATAGTAGGTAAGAATCTGTTTTTCCCATTCAGGATGTTCTTTAATTAATAGCTGATTTGCTTCTTTTATGGTTCGTCCGCCATCTTGCTCTTCATTCCAGTGTAGCGTACAAATATTGTTTAAAAACCAATCTACTTCCTTATCTGTATCGAATATTTCACGATAAACATATTTAGGGCTCCAGCCGATTAAGACGCCTCCGAGGTCGAATATTATATTTTTTACCATAGGCGTAAAAATAAAAAAACCCTAACCTTTTAAAAGATTAGGGTATAATATATTAACACAGTACAATTTATTTCTTTTCTATAGACTTGATTTTAAAGCATCCATCGCAGGGAGCATCTTCATACACTACGATATACTCTGCTTCTATTCTATTAAGGATGCTGGCCAAATCTTCTTGAAGGTTTAAAGCGATTGTATTATCACTAGAGGGTTTACATTTTCTAGATTTGGAAAATTTATCTTTCTCAACATGTCTTTTGTCTAAGAATGAAAAAACATCTTTTAGCGTATATTTTGATAGTAAAACGTCTTTTTTAATGTCCTCTGATTTCTTTTTAATGGTTGTAGTATTTTCTTTTAAATCAGGAAGAGTGTTATCAGGAGTTTGGACAGCAACAACTTCTTGGGAATTAGATCCTTGCTGTGCAGATTTCTCTTTCTCTTTTTGAATACGCTCTAACTTTTTAGGATCTGCTGGTATAGCCGTTTTTACAACTTCTATATCCGAAAATCCATTTTCGTCAAAATACACACGATTCCCTTTTTCAAGAACTATTTTCCTACCTCCACTTTTTGCTATCGCGGAAACACTACCCTCATGTACGCTAATACCCTTATTTTTACCATTTGATTCTATTGTAAAAATGGTTCCTAAAACAGTTGTTTCAAAATCATTAGTTTCTACAACAAAGGGTTTCTGAGGATTAGAGACTACTTCAAATTTTGCGTTTCCATCTAGTAAAATTCTTCTCTCCTTAAGATTTGTAAATACCTCATCGTATTCTATGGTACTTTTAGGATACAATAAGACTTTAGATTCATCAGGTAGATTAATCGTCATACTTTGGTTTCCACTATTTATTAATTTCAGAGGGGTATCTTCATTTAATAAGAGTTGAAAACAAAGTAAAAAGGCTGCACATGCGGCCGCTGCAAAATAGAATATTTTCCTTCGAGAAATAGATTTTTCAATTGGTTTGAGAGGTTCTGATTTCTTTAAAAGAAAATGATTCCACTCTGATTCTACATCTACGTGGACATATGTCTTTAGATGATTAGATTCAAAATGAACGGTCAACAATTCTTGTAAATATTTTCTGTTTTTTGGAGATGCCGATAACCACTGCTCTACTTCCTGTATTTCTGCAGGAGTAGCAGTTTTATCTATGTACTGGAATAATTTGTTTTCTAATGGCATCATTTACGTATAACTAATATAAAAACGATAATAAGTGACTATTCCCACATTTTTAGTCAAAAATATTTGGGTTCTCACTAATTATTTCTCTCAGCTTGATTGTTGCTCTAGCAATATTGTCCTCTACAGACCTTTTAGAAATATTTAGATGTTTTGCAATTTCTTCGTAAGTAAGGCCTTCAAACTTACTTAGTCTAAAAATTTCTCGATTCTTGGGCTTTAATAAGTCCATCGCTTTAAAAATTTCCGCTCTAATAATAAAAGGGGATAAAAAGGCATCGTCAGAATCAGGTAGATTATTTATGATGGAAGAATCATGATCTGAAATGATATCTAGTTTTTCATACTTACGTAGATAATCGATCATAGTATTCTTTGTCGATCTATAAAGGTAATTTTTAAAGGAAGAGGTGATTTGTAAAGTATCTTTTTTATCCCAGAACTTTAAAAAAGTGATTTGAACAACTTCTTTGCTGTTTTCAACATTATTGAGGTATTGATTTATAAAATTGACAAGAGGGCCATAGTACTGCTTGTACAATGCTTTGAATTCCTCTTCGGAATTAATAGAAATACAATTTTTTTGGTCCTGAGGCACAGTTTCTTTACTTCCTTAACGCTTTATAAAGATATAATTTAAATTTCATTGATCTTTTAAGCTGTTTCTACTAATGAATAAACGAATTTAAGCAGGATTTATACTCTCTTAAATGAAAAAAGGCTGTTTAGAATTCCCAAACAGCCTTTTTTATGATAATATTAATTTTTTACATCATTCCAGGCATTCCGCCTCCACCATGCATGTGTCCACCACCTGCACCGGCTTCTTCAGGAATATCACTTATGACGCACTCTGTAGTAAGGACCATACTTGCAATAGAACCCGCATTTTGAATAGCGACTCTTGTTACTTTAGTAGGATCGATTACTCCTGCTTTCTTTAGATCTTGGTACTTATCTATTCTAGCATTATATCCTTCTGATCCTTTACCATTCATTACATTTTGTAAGACCACTGATCCATCTACACCTGCATTATCAGCAATTGTTCTAATCGGAGCTTCTAAAGATTTGATGACAATTTTGATTCCCATATTTTGGTCTTCATTTTGTCCGTCTAATTTTTTCAAGCCTTTAATAGCTCGTACTAAAGCAACTCCACCACCAGCTACAATTCCCTCTTCGATAGCTGCTCTTGTTGCATGTAAAGCGTCATCAACACGATCTTTCTTTTCTTTCATTTCTATCTCTGTAGCCGCTCCTACATATAAAACCGCCACTCCACCAGATAATTTAGCGAGTCTTTCCTGTAGTTTTTCTTTATCGTAATCAGACGTCGTCGTCTCGATTTGAGATTTTATTTGATTGATACGACTATTTATACCTCTTTGAGATCCGCCTCCATTTACAATGGTAGAATTGTCTTTATCTACTACCATTTTTTCGCATGATCCTAAATGTTCTAATTCTACTGTTTCTAATTTGTAGCCTTGCTCTTCTGAGATAACTGTACCACCTGTTAGGATAGCAATATCTTCTAGCATCGCTTTCCTTCTATCACCGAATCCAGGTGCTTTTACCGCTACTACTTTAAGACCACCTCTTAATCTGTTAACCACAAGTAATCCTAATGCCTGAGAATCTACATCTTCAGCAATCATTAATAATGGTCTACCTGCTTGAGAAGCTTTTTCTAAAATAGGAACGATGTCCTGAACGTTAGATATTTTTTTATCGTGGATTAAGATCAATGGATTTTCATACTCCGCAATCATCTTTTTAGAATCAGTAATGAAGTAAGGAGATAAATACCCTCTGTCAAACTGCATTCCTAAAACTTCGTCTACCGTAGTTTCTGTACCTTTTGCTTCTTCTACTGTGATCACTCCATCTTTAGAAACTCTTTCCATTGCATTAGCAATAAGAGAACCGATTTCATCATCATTATTTGCAGAGATAGCAGCAACTTGCTGGATCTTTTTAAAATCTGATCCGATAGACTCACTTTGTTTTTTGAGAGCACCTACTACATTTTCTACGGCAGCATCTATACCTCTTTTGAGATCCATAGGATTTGCTCCAGCAGCCACATATTTCATTCCTGCAGTTACCATGGCTTGCGCCAATACAGTGGCAGTAGTTGTTCCATCACCAGCAAGGTCTGCTGTTTTAGAGGCAACTTCTTTTGCCATTTGAGCTCCCATATTTTCTACAGGATCTTCTAATTCTATTTCTTTTGCTACAGTAACACCATCTTTAGTAATAGCTGGGGCACCGAATGCTTTTTGGATTATTACATTACGACCTTTAGGTCCTAAAGTTACTTTTACTGCATCTGCTAATGCATCTATTCCTGATTTAAGCTTTGCTCTTGCATCAGAATCGAAGCTAATATCTTTAGCCATTTTTCTTTGTTTTTATTGGTTAAATAAAATTTCGAATTAAAGAATTACAAGGATATCATCCTCTCTCATGATCAAGTAGTCCTCACCTTTCCAGTTTAGCTCTTGACCTGAATATTTGCCATAAAGGACTTTGTTGCCTACTTTAACGGACATTTTAATGCCGTCTTTACCAGGTCCTACAGCAATAATTTTACCCATTTGTGGTTTTTCTTTTGCCGTTTCAGGAATGATAATTCCACCTGCTGTTTTTTTATCAGCTGGAGCTGGTTTTACTACCACTCTGTCATTAATTGGTTTCATATTAGAAAACTTTGATTTATCATTTATTGAAAAAAATAATTACACTAATAGGTAATCACATTTTGTACCAATGCCTTTAAGACTGACATATATGCACAAATAATATTTTAAAAGGGTAATCTCTGAAAAATTGACTTTTTTGGCTGAAAGATGCTTGACAAAATGACAATTACTGTTCTATCATCATTCTAGCACCATCGCCCATATTTACTATGATTGCGGTGATTATACATAGAATAAATAAAACTATTGCAAGCCCCCATGTAATCTTCTCTATAAAATCTGTAGATTTTGCTGCACCGAACATCTGGTTTGCTCCTTGACCACCAAATGTCGAATCTACACCACCACCTTTTGGGTTTTGGATTAAAATGACAAAGGTCAATAGAACACAATTAACAGCAATTAATAAGGTCAGAAGATTTACCATAAGGCTTTATTTCTTTTTTAGCTTTTCGATTTTCGCTGCAAAGAAACTACTTTTTTGAGGATTTAACAAACGTAAACGCTGGTATACTTTAATCGCCTTTTTATTATGCCCTTGCTTTACTAATAATTTGGCTAATGATTCTGTGGCAATTACATCTTTTTTCACTAAACTCGCATTAATCTGTTTTTTAAGCGAAGACTGTTTAGGTTTCTTTTTTGAACTCTTTTTAGTCTTATTTTTTGTCGTTTTTATCGACGCAGATTTTTGTTCTAACCAATCACTAAAATTTAACTTCCCCGATTTTGACTTTTTAATAGGGGTTTTAGACGCTTTATTTATTGTTTTTTTAGGGGTTGCTTTTTTAGCAGTTGTTTTCTTTACTGATGCTTTTTTAGGAGTTGCTTTACGTGTAGTTGATTTCTTAGGAGTTGTTTTTTTAGCGGTTGCTTTCCTTTTAGGCGCTGCTTTTTTTATCGTTGTTTTACGTGTGGCTGATTTCTTAGGCGTTGTTTTTTTAGCGGTTGCTTTTCTTTTAGGCGCTGCTTTTTTAATAGTTGTTTTACGCGTAGTTGTTTTCTTAGGCGTTGTTTTTTTAGCGGTTGCTTTTCTTTTCGGCGCTGCTTTTTTAATCGTTATTTTACGTGTAGTTGTTTTCTTAGGGTTTGATTTTTTAGCGGTTGTTTTTCTTTTAGGTGCTGCTTTTTTTACCGTTGCCTTTTTAGGCGTTGATTTTAAAGAATTACTTACTAGTTCCGTTTTGGCTTTTAAAGCACTTATATTTTTAACATTGATCTTTTTTACGGCAGGCTTTTTATTCGTAACTGTTTTAGATTTTCTTTTTGATGGGGTAGTAGACTTAGCTTTTTTTGCAGTGGCATTCGTGACTGCTTTGGTTGTTGTCTTTGCCGTTTTTTTAGGCGCCGCTTTTT
>Ga0114957_1005518_pt1 | contig 10464 bp, 7 predicted proteins | sample BantaG_FD_87175 | JGI IMG/M metagenome (GOLD analysis project Ga0114957, IMG submission 87175) | Marine algal microbial communities from Bantry Bay, Ireland - BantryBay_4 metaG | ecosystem: Host-associated > Algae > Red algae > Unclassified | place: Bantry Bay, Ireland | collected 2014-11-21 | reverse complement strand
TCTTGTCCTTCATACTCAATAATTTTATTTAAAATAAATCTGGTTTATTTGCTGGTTGACCTATTAACAAATCAGAAAATTTCTAGTATTACGATCATCAACGTTTTATTTCATTTCCTCCGGTACTCTTCGATCTTCGATTCCCAAATGGTTTTCTATTTCCTGTTCTAAATACTTTGCTTTGGAAATGGTATCGACATTAACCAGATTTACGTGCTGTTGACCTTTCGTACCGTTGACAATCATATTAAGCATGTAATAACCCATACCTTCGGAGTATTTTATATATATCTGGTCAATATCTTCCGCCGGAAAAGACAGGTCTTTTTTTAGATTGTTAGGTCGATGCTTGATCGTCAGGGATTTTTCGTTAATGTCTACGTAGGTTTTCGCTTTAAGATAGGTAAACATTCGGAAGATAAAAAACAACGTACTGATTCCAAATAAAACTGGCCAATAAATGGAAATCCCTTTTTTAACATATAACATGGTTGCGAGAGGAGCTATTATTACTGACATCCCCAGTAAAAAAGTTTCCAGGCCGTGGATATTTTGCTTTAAGGTTATTTCCATCTTGCCTTTATAATAAAATAAATCGATTCCTACCGGTCGGAAAATTTCCTGTCTCGTTTCCTTTTTTACTTTGAGGCTTTCCACATCTTCTGCAATCGAAAAGATGACGTGACAGCTACCACATTTAGCGACTTTGTCGGGCAAGTCCAGATGTTCCGCGTTAAGTGCTTCCGCACAAGAAGGACAGGAAACTCTTTTAAAAACTTTCGGCAACTCCTTTTTTATCCTGGGGAGTTCAAGTTGCTCGGCGGGTTTATATTGTTTAATGGGCTCTTTCATGTAAGGAAGATAAGGAGATTTTTTAAAATTTCAGGAAATAAACCGACTAAACTGGCTATTTTTTCGATGAACTAATTTCTTGTGTCTTTGTGCCTTCATTCCTAATAGAAAAAGGCCCCACTTTCGCAGAGCCTTTCCCAATCATTAATTAATTACTTAAATACACAAAAATCTTATCTATTGAGGTATCTACGATCCACACATCAAACAATCCGGATCATCCAGATTACACGCCTGTCCAGTATCGGTATCACTGTCCTTGACCGGCATTTTTTCAGCACGTTCTGCTAGTGCTTTTTTATTAATGCCTACGGCCTCTTCGACCACATGTGCTTCCGTTTCCGCAGTTTGTACCCGCTGGTGCTTCTGTGCCAGGGTAAATTTAATTGGATCAACCGCTGCTTTAGAACGCAGGTAATACATACCCGTTTTCAGGCCTTGCTGCCATCCGTAAAAGTGCATAGAAGACAACTTACCGAAGTTAGGATTTTCAACAAAGAGATTCAAACTTTGGCTCTGACAAATATAGGCACCACGGTCGGCACTCATATCGATGATTACTTTCTGACTTAGTTCGTAAGAAGTCTTGTATAAATCCCGTAGCTCCTGTGGAATTTCTTTCAGATGCTGAATAGAACCGTTGGCCGCCATCACTTGCTGCTTCATATCTTCGTCCCAAAGGTTGAGGCGAATCAAATCTTTTAGTAAATGTTTGTTGACTACAATATACTCTCCGGATAAAGTTCGTCGAGAATAAATATTGGCTGTGTATGGCTCAAAACATTCGTTATTACCTAATATTTGAGAAGTAGAAGCGGTTGGCATCGGCGCAACTAACAATGAATTACGTAATCCATGCTTTTTCATGTTCGCCTTTAAGGTAATCCAGTCCCAGCGATCTGTTGGTGTTACTCCCCAAAGATCATACTGTAGTTGTCCTTTACTCGCTGGAGAACCTGGATAAGATTCGTAATGACCATCTTCTGCGGCCTGCGCAACTGATTCAGAAATAGCACCAAAGTAAATCGTCTCAAAAATATCTTTATTCAACTTCCGTGCTTCCGGACTATCAAACGGGAAACGCATCAGAATAAAAGCATCCGCCAAACCTTGCACACCGATTCCTACTGGACGGTGACGCATATTGGAGTTTTTAGCTTCCACAACTGGATAATAGTTTACGTCAATTACCTTGTTCAAATTGCGGGTAACTACGCGGGTAATATCATGCAGTTTTTGAAAATCAAATGCTCCATCCACCACAAATTTGGACAAGTTGATCGAAGCCAGATTACAAACGGCTACTTCGTCGGGAGAGGTATATTCCATGATCTCCGTACAAAGATTACTGGATTTAATAGTTCCAAGATTTTGTTGATTGGACTTTTTATTAGCAGCGTCTTTGTATAAAATGTAAGGAGTTCCAGTTTCAATTTGAGAATCCAGAATGGCAAACCAAATCTCCTGGGCTTTGACCACTTTTCGGGCTCTTCCTTCCTGCTCGTATTTATGATACAATGCTTCAAATTCGCCGCTGTGACAATCATCCAGTCCCGGCGCTTCGTTCGGACAGAACAACGACCATTCGCCATCTGCCTTTACACGCTCCATAAATAAATCCGGAATCCACATCGCATAGAATAAATCTCTCGCCCGCATTTCTTCTTTACCGTGGTTCTTTTTCAAATCCAGGAAGTCAAAAATATCCGCATGCCAAGGTTCGATATAAACCGCAAACGCCCCTTTTCGTTTTCCACCACCCTGATCTACGTAACGGGCCGTATCATTAAATACTTTTAGCATCGGTACAATTCCGTTGGAAGTTCCGCCGGTACCTTTAATATAACTTCCCTGCGCCCGTACATTGTGAATGCTCAGACCGATACCACCGGCAGATTGTGAAATCTTCGCACAGCGCGTAAGGGTTTCAAAGATACCGGGAATAGAATCCTCCGTCATGCTTAACAAGAAGCAAGAGGATAGTTGCGGCTTTGGTGTTCCGGCGTTAAACAGGGTTGGTGTGGCGTGAATAAACCACTTTTCGGACATTAGGGTATAGGTTTCGATGGCAGCATCCAGATTTTCGCCATGAATACCGATGGCTGCACGCATCAACATGTGCTGAGGACGTTCTACTACTTCGCCGTTCATACGCAACAAGTAAGAACGTTCCAGTGTTTTAAATCCAAAATAATCAAAGCTATAATCCCGATCATAAATAATCGCACTATCAATTCGATCAAGATTATTTTCAATGATATTTAATGTCAAATCACTAATCAGACCAGCTTTTTCTCCCGTCTTGGGATCAATGTAATCGTATAGTGCCCGCATGGTCCTGGAAAAAGATTTATCGGTATTTTTATGTAAATTGGAGATGGCAATCCGGGCGGCTAATCGCGCATTATCCGGATGTTGGGTAGCCATGGTCGCGGCCGTCTCGGCTGCCAGGTTGTCCAGTTCGGTGGTGCTTACACCATCGTAAAGACCTTGAATTACTCTTCGTGAAATCTCAATGGGATCAACGTATTTTTGATTCAGACCGTAGCAGAGTTTTTTCACTCTGGCGGTAATTTTGTCAAAAGATACATTTTCCTTTTTTCCACTTCTTTTTATTACTTTCATATCAAGAATTAGTTAGTTCGGATTTTAACAAGCTTTTTTTGAGTTAACATTTGGTCCTTGGTACTAAAACATTTTGGTGTTAGCACCCAGGGTTTAATTCGTGTTATTAGCAATGAATCCGTAGGTTATGTAAATAAACAGTTTTTTTCTAAAAATCTTCGTCCAGTGAAAAAGTTTGCTGGTCACGGTTGGCCATTACGCCTGACTTTTGGTAATCTCCTACTCTTTTCTCAAAGAAGTTGGTTTTTCCTTGCATAGAAATCATGTCCATCCACGGGAAAGGATTTTCTGAATTATATACTTTATCGCTACCCAGAGAATTCAGGAGTCGATCCGCTACAAATTCAATATACTGACACATCATCTCCGCGTTCATTCCGATCAGTTTCACTGGTAAAGAATCAGAAACAAATTCCTTTTCAATTTCTACAGCGTCCATAATAATTTTCTGTACAACTTTGATGTCCAGTTTATTTTCAATATGGTCGTTGTAAAGTGCACAGGCAAAATCACAGTGCATACCTTCATCACGGGAAATCAGCTCGTTAGAGAAAGTCAATCCAGGCATGAGTCCACGTTTCTTTAACCAGAAGATGGAACAGAAAGAACCAGAGAAGAAAATCCCTTCGACGGCAGCAAAAGCAATCAGTCGTTCGGCAAAACTTTCTGAATCAATCCAGCGTAAAGCCCAGTCTGCTTTTTTCTTAACACAGTCCAGTGTTTCAATGGCGTTAAAGAGGTAATCTTTTTCCTTGTTGTCCTTAATATAAGTGTCGATCAATAAGGAGTACGTCTCGGAGTGAATATTCTCCATCATAATCTGAAATCCATAGAAAAACTTCGCTTCCGTGTACTGAACTTCGTTGACAAAATTTTCGGCCAGGTTTTCGTTAACAATCCCGTCGCTGGCTGCGAAAAATGCCAATACGTGTTTAATAAAATGACGTTCATTATCGTTCAACTTTTCCCAATCTACCAGATCCTGAGACAAATCAATCTCTTCTGCCGTCCAGATACTGGCTTGTGATAATTTATACCATTTCCAGATATCATCGTGTTCAATTGGAAAAAGTACAAATCGGTTGGGGTTTTCTACCAAAATTTTTTCTACCGCTACAGTCATTGTAATAAGATTTATAAAATTTTTAAAATTAAAGTATTCTAAACAGGATAAAAGTGTTTCCTCGGGGCATAGTTTTGGCCCGCAACGAATGTTCTTTTCGTCTCTAAAGGGTTCTATCTATTCGGGGTTTTCTACTAAAACAAACAGCAATCAAGTATACAACTACACTACCATTTGAGGAACCAAAATGGTCCAGGGCATCGTATTGCGTCGATTGGTAAAAGCAGAAAACAGGAGGTGGAGACCTTTCTCAAGCTTGAAGTATGTTAAAAAGTAGGCTGTTTTTTGTCAAAAATGATGGTTATAATGTTCCATCTTTTTCGATTCTGTATTCTGCAAACTAAGATACGGAAAACATTAAAATCAGGTACTAAAAGTTATCCACATCGTGTTAATAAACTACCTAAATCACTGATTATCAGTGTAAACTAATTGTTAACAACTTATCCACACTGTTTATAAGTTTTAGAAACCTTTTGCCCGTTTCCATCATCAAATTAGTGTAATTTAGTCAAATTTGTATTTACTTGGCATTGTAAATCAGGCGATTAGATTTTTTATAAGAATTGAAAAATGAATTTCAAAATTAGTTACAAGTTTTATATATTTTTATTTTTTTAAAATAGCCGTTTTCTCCGGAACCATAAAGCCAGGAGAATACTGATGACAATGGAAAAGATAATTATATAAAAGAATGTCTCGGGGCTTTCTTCCGACTTGAATGGCACATGCACATTCATACCATAAAAACTGGCTACCAGAGTAGGCACCATCAAGATAATAGTAATCAGGGTAAGTCGCTGAATAACAATATTAAGATTATTGCTGATAATAGATGCGTAAGCCTCCATCGTTCCATTCAAAATCCGGGTATATACATTGGACATTTCCAGCGCCTGGCTATTGTCAATAATGATGTCTTCAAATAAATCGGTCAACACTTCGTCTTGTCTTATTTTCAAAAAGTCCGTCCGCTTCATTTTCATTTTGAGTAGCTCATTAGAACTAAGCGTATTTACAAAGTAGACCAGCGATTTTTCAATACTCAATAATTGACGCAACTCTTTATTTCGACTAGAGTCGTAGAGTTCTTTTTCAATAATATTTCTTTTTAAATTGAGCTGCTTTAAACAGGTCAAAAAACGGAATACATTCTGCTCCATAATTTGCAGAATGAATAACGGTACATTTTCAGGATCAAAATTTTTCAGTTTATTTTCCAAAAATATATTGAGCACCGGATTTTCCTTGGGGGTAATGGTGACAATCAAGTTTCCAGTAAGGATAATTCCAATCGGAACCGTCACATAGATAGGGCCATTTTCATCTTCTACATCGTTCAGTATAGGGGTATTCAAAACGATTAATCGCTCCTCTTCTTCCCGTTCGTAGCGCGAGCGCTCGTCAATATCGAGAGAATCGGTCAGAAAATCGAGTGGAATAATTAATTCGGTGGCCAGTGCTTCCAGCTCCGCGTGACTAAAAGGAGGAGAGATATGTATCCACCCCGCTCCGTTTACTTCATCAGCTACAATTAAGGTACCCTTGCTTTTTTTGTAAAACTTTATCATAATGTAATTTTCCTTGGGAATGAACTGGTAGGCGAATTATTTTATATCAATCAGAGAGCCAAAACGGGCGTTATGTCTAAGGAATGGCGATTAAAATCGACTTCCTGCAAACATACGGAAAAACCACAGAAACTACCGCCAATTTTGGCGCTGGTGCCTCAGGATCAAAGTAGATGATACCGTAGGCGAGACTATTTTGGGATCAAACGATGCACGAAGAAGTGTGATCTCAAAATAGGCCGTATAAGGTGTTAGGTATTTAGTTCCCGACGCGCTAAACCGGAAGGTTTTCGGCAGAAGCATCACCCGCTTTGCTTGCTCCGATGGCTGGCTGTACCACGGCAGCGTAGATAGCCAGATGTTTGGTTTGACCATTGCCCCACGCTGGTGTCTCCCCGTTTTTTATTCTAAAATAATCCGCCACGATATCGCCTTGTTGCTCTAAATTGAAGGTCCGCAAATCTCCAGCTATCTCCAGCGCCTTCTGTAATCCGTACACACCGCCGTAATCGTAACCCGGACTACTCGCCTGCGCCGCCAGTGCACTCGGCATATAGAGGGCGCCCATCTGTTCGTATTGCCAGATGTGAATCAACTCGTGAATCAATAAGGCATCAGACATTTTACCCCAACTATTAATCAGATAAAAACTAACGTAACATATATTTTGCTGTTTTGGACCCAAATAGGCGTAGGCGTCCAGGCGGACCCGACGGTAATTGATTTGATCCCCGTAAATACTCCGTGCAACGGCAATTTCTCTCTGCGTCATGGCCCGGGTATTAAATTTTATAAAATCCATGATCGTCTCGTAGACTTCTCCGATGCCCACTAACTCCAGTAAGAAAATAAACAGGGTTACGTTCCAGTTAAATATTCGATGGAGCAAATTATAACGCTCTGGCCATAAATCACTCCAGACTTTGGGCCTTGTTGATTTATAAAAGAGCGCGCTAACATGAATAACTATCCGGTAAAATCTGACAGGTATTAAACGGATAAAATCCATCAACCTAAAGCAGATAGCCATAAGCTTTAGCCCCAGTTGTTGAGCAAACCAGGTTGCCCAGAAAATATTGTTGTTTTCTTTTTTTACCAATGATGTCAAATTTGTGCCAGAAATATACCTTTGTAGACGTCCTGTTTTAGCAGTTTACAAAACTGTACTTTTTAATCTATCTTTTGGGTGATTTTCCTATTTTAGTTATCCACAACATTTCCACATTCCAAAGTTTCTATCGCAATTTAAAAAAATAGATCGATATGTCACCAACTTACATCGTTTTGTCACCAACTACTATAAATATATTCTAACTTTGTCCGTATATAAAAGGAATGTTAAATATTCTTGGCTTGATCTTTTACAAAAAAAAATTCTGAAATTATGATTAGAAATTTTCTAACGATCTCAATACTTTTATTCTCTATTGCTACCCTTTCGGCACAACTGAACTATTCTAAAGTAAAAATTGACCTCACTCAAACGCCGATTACCCAGATTGCTGCCCTGGGACTTGAAACCGACCACGGTGCTTATGCACCCGGAAAGCACCTGATCAACGATTTTTCGGAAGTGGAAGTTCAAAGGTTGATTGCCAATAATATTCCCCATGAAATTTTAATTGAAGACGTCATCGCCTGGTATCAGGAGCGCAACCTCGAAGGAACTCCCGCTAACGTTCGGGACGAATCCTGTAATGGTCCCACCGCCCAGCCTGGTGATCAATACGCTACTCCCGCCAATTATCAGCTCGGCAGTATGGGTGGTTACCATACTTATACGGAGATGTTGGAAGTACTCGATCAAATGCAAAATCTATATCCTGAGCTAATTTCTGCACGCGAACCCATTCCTGACATCACAACTCACCAGAATCGGCCTATCTACTGGATGGCTATTTCTGATAATCCCGCCGACCAGGAAGGAGAACCCGAAATAATGTATACCGCACTTCATCACGCACGGGAAGCAAACAGTTTGAGTCAAATGCTATTTTATATGTGGTATTTATTAGAAAATTACGAAACCAATGATCAAATCAAATATCTGGTGGACAATACCAGGATGTATTTTATTCCCTGCGTCAATCCGGACGGTTATATTTTTAATGAAATAATCGAACCCAACGGCGGTGGTCTTTGGCGCAAAAATCGAAAAGACAACAATGATAATACATTTGGCGTGGACTTAAACAGAAATTATGGATACCTTTGGGGGGCAGATGATATCGGCTCTTCTCCGGATACAAATAGTGAAACTTATCGTGGTGAAGGTCCTTTTAGCGAACCAGAAACACAGGCCATTGCTGCCTTTGTAGAAGACAAAAACATTGAAATTACACTTAACTGTCATACCTTTAGTAATTTATTAATTCATCCAGAAGATATTCATCCTGCGGATACGATTACTTATCAGAATTTTGGAGAAATATTGACTGCAGAAAATGGATATATATTTGGAAATGCCCTGGAAACAGTCGGCTATTCCGTAAACGGGGATAGTGACTCGTGGATGTATGTTGAAGAAATGAGCAAACCCAAAATCTTTGCGATGACTCCAGAAGTAGGCCCGATTAATTTTGGTTTCTGGCCTCCTTCCAATGCTATTATTGGTTTGAACAAAGCAGTGATGTCCCAGAATATAATTTCCGCAAGTCTATTGTTTAATTATCTGGAAGTACAGGATAACAATTCTTTTACAATATTAGATCTTTCTGGAAGTTTTGAATTTTCTGCTAAAGAATACGGACTCCGTCCCGGTCCACAAACCGTAACGATTAGTGCTGCTAGTAGCAACCTGACAATACCGGTTGTCTCAGAGTCTTTTACGCTTAATACTTCAGAAATCAAAAACATCAGTGCTCCCTACACGGTTACGCCTATTGGAAATAACGAGTCGGAAGCAGTGGTGATCGCTATCCGTATTGAAAATGATTATTTTACCCGCCACGACACCATCACCAAACAATTTATTAACGGCGTATTAGAAGATATTGTCGAGGAAGACAATAACAGTTTAGAGAATTATTCTACCACTGGAGACTGGGCAGTATCGATGGACGAATTTGTCAGTGCACCTTCCAGCATTACGGATAGTCCAATGGGCAGATACCAAAATGGTACGGACAGCGAAATTATGCTTACCACTCCGCTTGATTTAACTACTTCCAGTCAAGCAATTTTAAAGTATTGGGCCAAGTGGGACATTGAAGAGGCCTATGATTATGTTCAGATAATGGCTTCCGATGATAATGGTAACTCGTGGACACCACTCTGCGGAAAATATACCAATCTCGCTTCTCAATTCCAGCCCGCAGGAGAACAATTATACGATGGTGTACAAAACGACTGGGTGCTGGAAGAAGTCAATTTAAACGCGTACCTGGGCGAAACAATACTTTTAAAATTCAGCTTTTTCTCGGATGACTTTGTGGATGCAGATGGATTTTACTTTGATGATTTAAGCGTTACCGCTTACCAATTTGATATTACGCCAACGGAAAATCTGTTTTCTCCCCTCACGGACTTGCGGGTTTCACCCAATCCGTTTTCGGATGACTTTTCTGTAAAATTTGATTTAGTCAGTTCCGCAAATCAGGCAACTGTTTCGCTAATTAATGCTCTAGGTCAAACGATCGAATCCAAAAATTATGGTAACCTCAGCGCTGGTCGTCACCGCTTTGACTGGAGTGGTTCAGCCCTTGGCAATGGTATCTATTTTATTCAATACCGGGATGCAGATGGACAAGAGAAGACGGTTCGATTGGTAAAGTAAGGAATGTTAATTAGACTTGTTACCCTTTAAGAATTAAGATCTATAAATAAGGATTTTGTTCTTAGATGAGTCTCATTTTTCGCCTCATAGCCTAGCTATGGGGCGAAAAATAGACGAAATATAAGGACAAAAGGCTATTTATAGAGCCAATTTGTTAAAGGGTAACAAGTCTATTAAATAACCGGACATATGGATCAACGTAGGAAAAAGGCAATGCCTTCTTCCTACGTTGATCTGTTAACTCAACTTTCTCTGCGGTCAAAACCAGTTAAAATACAAGAAATTTCCATTCCCGTTTTTCTCCGTATATTACCTCGAATTTCTGCCTGCCAAGGCATTCCAAGTATTCGAAACAAACTACTATGACGCTATCTGGACTCGACTGGACCATCATCGCTTTATTTTTTATTGTCTCTCTCGGGATCGGACTTTTAGTCGCCCGACGCTCGGGAAAAGACACCGCAGAATTTTTTCTTTCTGGCCGTAATATGCCCTGGTGGTTACTGGGTGTTTCGATG
>Ga0114957_1005517_pt1 | contig 10466 bp, 14 predicted proteins | sample BantaG_FD_87175 | JGI IMG/M metagenome (GOLD analysis project Ga0114957, IMG submission 87175) | Marine algal microbial communities from Bantry Bay, Ireland - BantryBay_4 metaG | ecosystem: Host-associated > Algae > Red algae > Unclassified | place: Bantry Bay, Ireland | collected 2014-11-21 | reverse complement strand
TCGCGACAGGGACCGTGCACCTGGACGGGATTGTAACAAGGAATCGCTTGTTCAGGCCTTGTGCCGTGACGAAACCCTGAACGGGATTTCCTCCCGTCCAGGCTGCAGGTTATTCTGACGATCCGACCCGACGGGCGCCTCCGTTTACAGCTGCGGCGCCGCGACGCACGCTGCGTCGGCCGCCCCAAACACCGTGGTCGTGGTCGTCGGGAGGGGGGGCGAGGGGGGGGTGCTTGTGGGCGCCACGTCGCGCCCGCCGCCGGCACCCCACCGGCTCCGTCACGGCCGCGTCGGCCGCGCGCGCGTCGGCCGCGTGAACCCCGCCGCGGCGGTGCGAGCGGCGCCGGCGCGCGGGGCGCCGCCCCCGCCGGCGGGCTCGAGGGCGCCGCGCCCCGCCCTGACGCAACCCGCACGCAGACCGTCGGGCAGGGGGTGGGGGGGGCCCGCCATCGTCTCCGTTGGAAGAAAATCCCATCAGGGCCCCATTTCTATGGGGCTCGACCGGGCCATCGAAAGGGGTTCTCGATACAATGCTGTTGCAGATCTCGATGAGCTATCATGTGCTCGAAAAAACGGCTAGCTAGAACTGTGACTCACGCGATGAGGCTCCCGAGCTAGAGAGCATCCAATGAAAACATTGTTCTTCAAAATGCCAACGACCAATGAAATCACCGCTGGAGAGAGAGCCACGGGATGACAGCAGCGCCATAAAAAGAGAGATACGCCGCGTTGCTGCTACTTTCTGCGCGTCGCTCAATAGCTACAGCACCCTCGGGTGACCACGCACAATGAACAACTTCTGCACAACGTCCCTGTCAAACAATGCTACCATCTCGACAAGCCCGACAGCTACCCTACCAGCCTCAAAGAATGAGGTCCGCCTCGTCGAATGCGAGGTCATCCTCGTCATTGCCCTCTTCCCCGCTCTCCCAACCACCTTCGGCCTCATCTGCGTCCTGCACCCGTCTGCCCCCGTCTCCCCATCGGTCCCGATGTCTCCACCATGCTCTTCATCGTCGGCCGCCCCCTCGCCGTCGCCCTCCTGGCCGTGGCGCACCGCGGCGGCGGTCGGAGAGGGATCCAGGTTGGCGTCGCCGTCGGTGTCGAGACCGTCGACGAAGGCGGCAACCGCAGGTTTAGCTGGTGCTTGACCTTCAGAAACACCCAAAGCAGCACCCGCGGTAGCCTCACCACCATCGACTCGGTTCGCCTCTGACCCCACGCATTCCACAGTCGCAGTGGAGGTCGGGGCCCCGCCGGTGCTCGATCCGGACCCGGACAGCTGACAGGCGGGGTTAAGGACCATGTCAAAGCGGCGCGGGTCGGAATAATCAGCGATGCTAATACCGTTAAAGACGGAAGCGCTGATCGGCACGATGGTGCGCACCGGCCCGGCCTCCTCGCACGACCACTTGAAAGTACAGTCAAAGCTACCCTGGCGGTGCCGCTGGAACAACCCTGCCGCCACCATGAGCTCGTGCCAAGCAAAGCTACCAAGCATCATGACGTGCCCTGCGGTCATGGAGACATGCTCGACGCCGCCGGCACCCGCCAACTTGATGATGCGGTTGTGGGCGCCAGTGTGGCGGAAGAAGGCCATGGCGGCGGCGCCATCCGCTTGCTGGCCCTTCGTGGACAGCATGAACTCGTCCTTGTCGAGCCACGTCTCCGCCACCTCCTGGTCAATGTTGTCACCGTCGACGCCAAGCACCTTCCAACAGGTTGGGAGAACCCACTTTCGTAATTCAGTGAACATGTGCGACACGTGCCCGCTGAGGGGCTTCTGTATCTTGAAGAACTTCGTCTTGGTCGGTTGGTTGTGCACAGGGAACAGTGTTAGGTGGCACAGGTAGTGCTTGGCCGCTGCAGCGTCGTAGTTGGGCAGGCACTCCACCACCCCCGACGTGATGACCGTTAGCCGCTCCACTGAGTAGAAAATCTGGCGGCTGCACACCGTGTGCGCCGTCTCGTGCTACAGCACCTTGCGTAGCTCTGTGCGCACGATCCGCTGTAGTTTTTGTTGGCCTCAGCGAGGGCTTCCACATCGAAGGGCGGCTCGTTGGGATCGATGACGATAGACGGCGTGACGGCCGCCTCGGTCTTGACGCCCTCTGGCGCTTGGTCGCGTAACTGGACTACTGCTTTTGCGGTCATTTCGTGCCCCACGCCTTGTGCCTCGACCTTCTTGGACAGACGGCTATGGTTGGAACGGAGGCGCTCAACGTCCTTAGCGGACTCGACGACCTCGACCAGCACCGGGTGCAGCGCCTCTAAGACCATCTTCATGATGGTCTCGTGCGACTCACGCTGGATGAGTGCGGCGTCCGGCGTGGTGGAGGCACTGCCAACGTTGTAGCGCACGCGCGCGGCCATGGAGGTGGCAGTCCTCGCGGCCTCCTGGACAGCTTTAGTGAGGGCACCCACCGTGAGAACCTTGATCCTGTTAGTTGCTGCCTGGCTCGCCGACTTGGATGCCGTTCCCTCCTTCTTCTTGGACGCCACCACCTTGCCCCTGTTGGCCGTCGTTGCCATTCCGACGGCGGCGGCAGGCGGCTTTGCCTTCTCGGACGGCGACGGTGTACCCGCGTCCATGACGTCAGACTGTGACGCCGACAGGGCGACGCGCGGCAGAGAAGACGGGAGAGACGCAGGTACCGCCACGGAGGAAGAGGGAAGCAGGCCGAGCGGTGACAGGTCGCCTCAGTCCAGACCCAACACCGGTGCTGCCGACGTTGATGCCGACTACCGTGGAGGAGGTCGGTAAGGGCCAGGCGTTGCCACAAACTGCGACTGCGGCAGCGGGGGGGGCGTTGATGCCGGAGGCGTCTCAGGGAGAATGTAGTCCGGCGAGGCCGGCGTGCCGTAGCCCCGGTCTCCCCGCGCCCTCATCATGGCCTGAAGGTTATACACCGACTGCGACTCGCCGCCGTTGGCCACCGCCGCTGCCTCTGCGACTGGAAACAAAGCAGGGGCCGAGTACGCTGCCGTCATGTGGTGCGCGTTTGTAGGCGCCCCGGCGTCAGCGTCCCCAGCAATGCGGACCCGATGAGGCAGCTGCGGCGGCCTTGGCGGCCGCGGTGCGGGTGTCGCTGCCACCGTTGCTGCAGCAGCAGCCGCGGCCGCCCCCGTCACGACGGCCTTGTCCTTGTGCGACGTCGATGGACGCACGGAAGACCCGCGCGGTCCAGGAGACGCCGCCGACGCCGCTGCGCTTCCGCGGCACTCGGCGCGTGTTCGCGCAGCGAGGGCCTTGCATTAGGCCTTGCGAAATATCTCGTCCTCCTGGTGGTCTCGGGCGCGTTCTTTGGCCGTCGAGGGCACAAACTGCCTGCGGGGGGCACCCATGGTGGCCGCGTTGGTGGGGAAGACACAGGGCGTGGCACAGCGCCCGCCACACAATTGGGAGCAGGTGCCTCGGCGAATGGAGGTGGTCAAGCTGGGCCGTGGGGGCTGTCGGGGTGTGGTGGGGGCATCGATGAGACGGTCCCCGATGGTCGTCGTTGCCCTGTCTTAAAGCATGGTCGCATCCGCGTCGGCGCGCGGCTCACGGCCCCCCGCGCGAGCACACCGCCCTAGCAGCGCTCGCACACGCGGTTGGGCTCCACCAGCGCACTCTTGCGCCACGCACCCCCGCTCAGTGCCCCGGACCAATCACATACCGCAGCTGGTGCGACAGCTGTTGAGCATAAAGGATAGAGAGGCGAGGAGCGCGGGCGCCAAGGCACGCAAATCGTCATAGAAAAGAGCGGAGGGCATGGTGCAGAGTGGTGTCAAAACAGGCGGGCGAGCGGGCGACCGGCCAGTTGCGGGAGGGGGCGGACCATCCGACTCCGGAGGTCCACGACACTCTCATGGCGAGAGACAGCAAACGAAAGTGGGGGCGTCAGAACCGGTCTCCACTCCGACTAGCGCGGGAAACCGAGACTGGCCCCCGCTGCGTCGTGTGCCAGTCTCCCGCGCAGTGGTCGACTCTTTTCGACGCGGACCCGCCACGCGGTGGGGGCCCCGATATCCGTCCCCCCGCGCCGCCCACCTCCAAACCAACCCCCCTCGGTGCCTGGCCGCCCCCAAATCACTTTCAATGGTATCCTGGCAGACCACGCCGGGACTATCACGCGTCGGCCAGGGGCACCAAAGCGCACCGACGCCTTCGTGCAAAGGGGCAAGCAGCAGATCACGGGGGCCCCACAGGGGTGCCCAAACGGGATCGGGAAGCGTGAAGTTGGAGTGTGGCGACTGCCTGTGCGCCCGCGGCACGGGTTGACCCCACGGCGAAACTGGCCGAGGCAGGCTGACTGTTGACAGCCGCCCGCTGGAAGCGACCGAGAAGAAGTCCTGCAGTCATTTTTTAATGGGATATTTGAAACACTCTTGACGGGAAATGCAATCTCGCTTAACACTGCCACTTACCGGTGCAGCGCCTCACGCAATGGGTTGCTTGCAAGCTCGACAGGCGGCGTCCAATCGGAGCACCATTCGTGTCTGCAGACAACTTAGCTGTTGGTTTTGAAGAGGAGTTTTCTGCACTGCAACACCCGCATAAGGTCTAAATCTTTTAATTTGTGATCACATGTGTAGAAGTTTGTAGTTGGTATGTGGCCCGCGATCTCGCTGCACCGGCGAGCGTGTTCTCGCGCCCCGAACGGGCAGCCGCCGGCTTCCCCAACGGGCCTCATCGACGGATGGGTCTCGAGCGCTTTGCTCGTCGTCGCACCCTCTCTTCTGGCACCTCTGCTTGGGCGCACGGGCGGGCCTTCAGAGAGCCTGCGGGGGCTGTTCTCCGGCCCCCCCCTCCGGGCGCCGACCATTATGGACCTGGCCCCGATGGTAAGTGGGCGCCCCTGTGCTTTGCAAGATCCCGCCGGGCTTGAGTGGTCGGAATGGATGCTTTGGGCGCGCGTGTTGCTGGTTCTGGTGAGTGCTCCTTGCATGGTGGGTCATCTGTGGTGCACGGCCAGCGACACCGCCTTGCCTAGCCCGCGAGCAGCGCCGACAGCTGGCCGGCCGGAGTCGCGTCATCGTGCAAAGCTGGTGTGGCAAATGGGGTGTGGCTGCAGGGGTCTCACCTTTTAGCGAGCATGGCGCATGCCGCATGGCCTTTCAGCGGCCGCGTGGCGTGTACGCTGATCACCGCGGTGGTCGCTGACTTGTTTCTCAATCGGGCTATGTGTTGTCTGACGACTGTTTGGAACACGACTGTTGGGGGGCATCATGTCGGACTTGCCACTCCCCGCGGGCAGGCTCGAATGCATCATTTGCAGCTACAGAACGTTCGACTTCCGCAACCTCCGGCGGCACCAGCGGGCGGCTCATGGGCGCGTCTCGGGGGACGGTCCTCACCGCCAGAGGCTGCAGGAACCTTCTCCCACTCTGCTGGCCTTGCAATGCGCTGTGGGGGGAGAGGCGTTGTCGGCCAGTATCGGCGTAGGCCGTCCAGTCGGCGGTGGCCAGGGCTCTGGCGATGGGGTGGGTGAGGACGAGGGAAGCAGCAGGTGTGCCGGACCTGTCACGGACGACCCAACCGGCATGGCGGCCACTGCCGGCGAGTTGAAGGCGCTGATTGAGATGACGCGGCTGCGTGTCAATGAGAAGGCGGCCGGCAACGATTACGGTAGGGGGCTGGGCGGTGCCGGTGACGAGGACGAGACACCCGAGTATACGTACTCGACAATCGCCACGCACGTGCGAGTGTTGTACGAGGAGCTTAAGGACGTGCAGCGCTCCACGCCGTTGGCGTCGGTGCGCCGCAAGACCCCTCATACAGGTAAGTTTAAACCATTCCGGTTGCACGCTCTGCAGCAGCACGTGTTGGAGGCCGGCTGCGCTGGGCTCTCTCTCAGCGAGCAGTCCAAGATTTTTGAGTTTCTAGACGTGTGGGACCGCACTAAGGAGGGCATGCCCAAGGATGCTGGAAACTACTAGCTGCTGCGGGACGAGTTTCTCGATATTGGTGCCTTCCGTCGCGCACTGGAGGACGACATCGACCAGGCCGTCAACCAGGCCGGCTGGAAGAAGGTCACGCGGCGTTCCGCGAGTTCGAGTCGTGCAGCCACATTGGGATGAGGGTGAGGTACCGGAGTCGGACGCTGCAGGTGTTTGGCCGGGTGCTTTGCTAATTTTGTGACCGCCCCGAGGAGCGCGCGTTAATGGCCTTGAAGTCCGGTCAGTGTGAGTTTTCGTGCAGCACCTGTATGTTGCCACTGGCTGACGCCGGCGCCGCGGTGGCGGCGAGAGCCGCCGACCGCGTCGTGATCGACTCACTTCCCAAGCAGCTAGAGGCCGCCGAGCACCTGCAGCGGGCGTGACAGAGGCCGCGATGTGTTGCTCTTGAAGCCATCGGCAGCTTGACGAGCTTCGTACCTGTCTTAGCGGGGATGGTGGGGCTTGCTACTGAGCCCTTTCTCTTGTACAAAATGATCGGATTTGACATTTGGCACGTACGTTTCTCACATTCTCTCCTGGACTGCAGTCGGCTGCTGAGTTTGTGATGGTGCCAGCGCCAGAGCGGGCCAAGGCCACACCACTACGCTCCTAGTTGCGAACTGACGCACGTCTGTAGTGTGGAGTGTCCACCCCTGCGCGTGCTCCATTGTTGTGCCCTGGTTGCATGTGTGACAGGTGATGGAATTGGGTGTCACCCGCATGATGACGCAGCGGCTGGTGCGCGTGTTTCTCTTTATCTGCAATAGCGTTAAGCCAGCGACGGGGTCTATGGCGGCGGGGAGACGCTTGTGCAACCTCCGCTTCCAATGGCTCGGCCGACGAAGCAAGGCCAGCAAGGCACCGCCAGGGTAAGGGCCCTCTCCGTCTTGCGGCTGAGGGAGTCTCTGTCCCATCTGCTTGTGTGGTATGACCGCGTTGCTTTTTTTTTTTTTTGTCAGTCGTCGCTGATCATGCTCCCGTGCTCTTTCGTTAGTTGCCATCGTCATTGAAACTGCATGCTGATGGTCGGTGCTTTGTCTTCAGGTACTTCATCACTTCAAAAGAGAAGCAAGATGTTTTTACGGCCCAAGAGCCAGCGCGATGTCACTCCTTGTGTTCCGTTTTTCGTTCCGGGCATTTTCGGACCGGTACCCGACGGTGAGCCGCTGGGTCCGGAAGAGGCCGGAACAGGCCTTGACGGTGGACCTACAGCAGACGGCAGAGCGGAGCGGAGCGGTGGGGTGGACGATGACACCCTGGCGGACGATGACGGCGAAGACGACAATGTGGACAAGAACTTCCGGTTGGATTGGGCTATACCGCAGCGAGTGGGGCGACACGCCGGTAGACGTGGCTGTCACGACCATGTTCGTTGAGTACGCCTTGCTATACGCCCGCACAGTCTGGCTGACGACGTCCTCCGTGCCGCTCCCCATGACGATGTCCGAGGGCGTCTCCATGGGGCAGCAGGCGAGCAACTTCGTGAACAAGTTCATCACCCCAATCCTTCGAAAAGTTACGAGCACAAAGGTGCACAAGCGTTTATGTCACGTCATCGACGTCGAGCGCATGCACGGAAACCTGCAAAACTGCAACACGGACACGAATGAGAGCCGGAACAAGAGCGACAAGCCCTTCTCTTTTCACGCACAAATGGGGATTGGTCTACATGCACCCAGCAGCTCGTGCGGCAGGCGCGCGGTACCCGCGCCCAGCTCGCAGATATTGACAGGGAGGACGCGGCTGCTGTCGCCGCCAACCACGCCGAGCTGCCCCGTCGGGCTGCTGATGCTGCCGAGACTGCAGCAGAAGCAGCAGCTAGGGCCACAGATGCGAGAGCGCTTGCTGCTGCGCCGAATGCGGGCAGAAGCTCTTCCAATATTTACGCTGCTCGCGCCGCGGCGGAGACGGCAGATGAGGTTACGGCAACAGCGGCAGCTGCCTCTGCGTCCGCCGCGGTGGCCTTGCTGGCAGCCAACGCGTACACACGTGGTGGGCCCAGTGGCGCAGGTGCGACTCGTCGGGCTGTCGGAAGCCAAGCTGGCACAAATGCCAACAAGCCGTACCACCTGGAGCTGATCTCTGTGTCGGAGTTGTGCAAGCGACCGGGCCTCGCGGGTGCGGCGGCTGCCTTGGGCTTGTTGGATGACAGCCGGGTACGCCTTGTCAAGCGGCATTGCATCACAGTGCGATTTGACTGCGGGACAGAGACCAAACAGATGGTGAGAGCGGACCACGACTTTCGCGGTTCCCCTTGGTTTGATGCTGTGGTTTTCCGCGCGCCAGCCGACCCCACCTCCTCTCGCCTGGCCAAGCTCCGGCCCATCGTGCGCCGGGCTGACGGTGACTGGGCCCTCCTGAGCCTGCTCAAGCCGTCGGCGCGCGACCCTGGTTGCCCACTGGAGTGTCGCGGCTGCATCCGTCTGCAGTGGCCTGTGCGAACAGGGGCCTCCGACGCAACACTATGTGTCGTGCCCATGACCTCTGTGACCAGGCTGGTACACATCGTACCGGACTTCAAGGAGTTGGCCGAGCGGGAAGGGTATGACGCCGTGCCCCCCGCCTTGGACGCTCCAGTGGAGAAGCGCCTAATCATGCGTTACTACTTGAATGCTTTCTATTCGTGGCAAGTATAAAAGACGTCCACCTCACTCACTCTCACGCACGCACCGCCAATAATCCGCCGCGGGTACAGTAAGCAGCGGGAGGGATCAGAGCCTCAAGTCTTGCTGTTCACGCTGGCCCAATAAGACAGTGGGAGCGCCCAGCTCAAGAGTGCACTCACGGGACAGAAACGGCAGCTGGCCATGTCTGGGAACCCTCGAGCGCCGGAAGCTCGTCGAAAAAGGCTGTCGATGGTTTATCTCGATGGGGTGAAAACTCCCCATCGAAACCCCATCTCGATGGCCGCCAGACGCGCGCCCGTCGGGTGGCCGTTGGACGTTGCCTGCGGCGGCCGGCCGTGCCAGGTTTTCCTTTTTTATTTTTTGGGGAGGGAGCGCGCGCCTTTCAGGTCGCGGGGGGGGGGGCCCGTGCGGGGTGGTCGCGGGTGTCCCCCAGATCCACCACGCCCGCCCGCCCGCGCCGACGGTGGCGGGTGGCGGCCGCCCACCCGCCGCCGCCGCCGCCCCCCCCCCGCCCGTGCGCGCGCGTGTCGGCGCGCGCGTGCGGGGCAGCCGCGGGGGGGATGTCCCGGTGCAATCCGCCACGCGGCTCGTGCGCAGGTGCGGGGGGTAGGGGGGGCAGGAGAGTGGGGCACGCCCCTGGGCAGCAAACCCGCTGCTGCAGCCGCCCGCGTGCCCATTTCCAGGCGCGCCCCGGCCGCTGGGCAGCGCAGGGCCGTGTCCCCCCGCCCCGGGGCGCGCTATTTGACGCGCCACCCCACAGTCGCGGTCCCGACGTCCCTGCTAATAGCCGTTGGTGGTTGTTCAGCGTCGCTCTTTTCCCGCCCCGCCCTCGAACCGCGCCACCGCCGGCACGCGCCCGCACCGCCCGCAGCGAGCCGCTGGCGCTTGCCGCTTCCATCTGCCCCCCGCCGTACGTCGCCCCGCCGTTGTTGCATCCACTTGCCCGCGGTCGCCTCGGCGCCCCCCCAAACACTGCACCATGGGTCGCGTGTCGTTCCTGGTCGTTGCCGCCGCTCTGGTGGCGGTCGCCTCTGGCGCCGCCGCGTCGGCCCCCCCCCCCGGCCCTCGGCCGACGCCCAAGACGATGAAGATCACCAAGGAGTCGGGGCGGGAGTGCATCTCCAAGTGGTACGTCACCGGCCATGCCGACGGCAAGTGGGTGTGGGCCGACGTGGACAAGTGCTGCCCCCCCCGGATGCCGACCAAGACGATGACCATCTTTAAGGACGGGAAGCGGTGCGTCTCGACGTGGACGCAGTGCGACCGGGTGCTCAACGCCGCGGACAACTGCGTCTATAAGTGGTGCGACGTGACCAACTGCGCGAACCCCGTGTGCCCGCCCAAGCCGATGGAAATGAAGAAGCGGTACGTGAAGAAGAATGGGGAGCGCTGCGTCACCCGCTGGTACGCGTGCGGCAAGAAGATTGAGCACGGCAAGTGCACGTGGAGGGGCTGCGACGTCGTCTCGTGCAAGCTGCCGTGCCCGCCCAAGCCAATGCCCAAGACGATGCGGACCAAGACGCCCGGCAAGGTGTGCGTCTCGCACTGGTGGGCGGCCAAGCTCACCATTGACAACAGCACCGACGCACAAAAGTGCGAGTGGCAGTGGAAGGACGTGGAGAAGTGCACGTGCGATACGGGCGCCAAGAAGTGGACCGCGTGCTAAGCCGCCGGCGAACGCGGGGAGGGGGGGTGTACCCGGTGACGTGCGTGCCCCCGCGGACAGGAGAGAACCGGGGGCGACGGGGGAGGGAAGGGGCCGTCCGCCACCGGCCCCGCGAGCACGACTCCACCACAGGTGGGGGCGGTGCGTCGCGCTCACAACGGGCCGGCCGTGTACAACGACCCGTCGCTCGTGCCAGCCTTAACATGAACCGTAAAGCAAAGCCATGGACGTCGCCGTTGTACTGGGAGCTG
>Ga0114957_1005516_pt1 | contig 10467 bp, 3 predicted proteins | sample BantaG_FD_87175 | JGI IMG/M metagenome (GOLD analysis project Ga0114957, IMG submission 87175) | Marine algal microbial communities from Bantry Bay, Ireland - BantryBay_4 metaG | ecosystem: Host-associated > Algae > Red algae > Unclassified | place: Bantry Bay, Ireland | collected 2014-11-21 | reverse complement strand
GCCGCACGGGGGTGGCAGTGTTCCGTCGTTGCTGACGGGAACGCCGGCTGGGTCGTGTCGGCTCGTGGCGGACGGCCGCGGCCACGTCGTGCGGTGGTGTGTTGGGTTCCCCTGGCTTTGCTGACTGCCTTGTTCCTGCCTTTGTTCTCCCTCGCTGCCTAGGCGGCAGTGCGTGGTGACGGCCGGGAACCCGGTGTGGGGCGGGTGACCGGCCCGCACCGGCCATGGCGCAAGCGCCACATTTTGGTATTCCCCCGGGGGGCGTGCGGCCGCCCCTACGGCCCCTGGCGCAAGGTGCAGGATCGGCCGCGGCGGCGCGACCGGCGGCGCTGCACCACGGCATGCCGGACATGCCGAGCGTGCAGTATGCAACATTGCAACAGCGGCAGATGCAGCAGCATGGGCACGTGCAGCAGCAGCAGCTGCTCGCTCAGCAGCAGGCGGCGCAGGTGCAGGCGCAGCAGCAGCAGCAGCAACAACTGCAGCAGCAGGCGCAGGCGCAGGCGCAAGCACAGCGCATGCAGCACCTTCACCAGCAGCAGATGCAGCAGCAATCGCAGCAGGCTCAAGCACAGTCCCAGCAGGCGGCACAAGCCCAGCGGGGCTCGCTCGGTCTCGCGGCTCACCCGTCGCAAGCCGCGCAACAAGCGCGGCAGCTGCAGCACCAAGCTCAACACGCGCAAGCAGCGGTGGCGGCGCAACACTCGCAGCAGCTGGCGCATGTGCAGGCGCAGCACGCGGCGCAGCAGTCGGTGCAAGTGCAACAGGCGCAGGCGCACGCGGTCGCGCAGCAGCAGCACGCGGCGCAGCTGCACGAGGCGGCCTATGCGGAACAGCAGCAAATGCTGCATGCGCACGCGCAACAACTGCAGCAGCAGCAGCAGGCGCAGCAGATGCAGCAAGCGCAGCACGCGGCAGCGGTGCGGGAAGCCAACCTGCACGCGCAGCAGGCGGCGGCGGCGTCTGCCAAGATGTCTCCTGAAGTGGCGGCCGCCGAGACGCGCCTTTCCCAGGCCAAGGAGCGCCTCTGGCTGCGCATTGGCGGCATGCGGTCGACCTTTGGGGACGCGGACGGCGCGCTGGAGGCCTTTCAGGCAGTGTTGCAACACAACCCAGTCAACGCCACGGCGCTGACCCAAGCCGCGACGGTGTTGGCCAAGCAGGAGCAGTATGGTTTGGCGGAGAACCTGCTACAGCGGTCCCTCGCCGTGCAGCCCGCGTGTGGGGAGGCGTGGGCGGTACTGGCCCACTGCTACGTGATGACTGACCAGCTGCAGCCGGCCTATTTGGCGTACCAGAACGCGCTGTCCTACCTGCCAAACCCCAAGGACCCTACACTGTGGTATGGTATTGGTACGTTGCGCGTTGTATTGGGCTCTATTCATTGCTTCTCGTGCTTTGTTTTGTGGTGTTGTTGCTTCTTGTCCGTTGACGCCTCCACATGCTCGTGTTTGACAGGGTGTCGTTTGTTTCAGTACTGACATCTGTTCTGTGGATCCTGCGCTTATTATGTGGCTCTCCCCCCCTCCTCTGTGCTCTTTGTTTGGGATAGGCCTCTTGTACGACCGATACGGTTGGCTCAACCACGCATTGGAAGCCTTCAAGTCTGTGCTTGACATCGCCCCCGACTTTGAGCGCGCCGACGAGGTGTGTTTCTGCATGGGCATCATCTTCAAGGAGCAAGGTGACTACAAGAGCGCGCTCGAGTACTTTGATCGAGTCGTTGCGGCTGCATCACCGCCACCGCCGCTAAGCAGCGCCGACGCGCTTTACCAGATTGGGCTGGTGCACGACCTGACGGGCGACAAGCCGACGGCCGAAGCTACTTTCCGCCGGGCGCTGGAGGCCAACCCCTCGCACGCGAAGTCTCTTAATCAGCTCGCCTGGTTGAGGCATCTTGCTGGGGACGTGGCGGAGGCGTTGGAGCTGCTACACCGGTCGGTGGAGGTGGACGGCAACGACGGTCAGGTTTGGTATCTCCTCGGCCGCGTCCGCATGACCCGTCGCGAGTACCGAGAGGCGCACGAGGCCTATCAAAAGGCCGTCTTCAGCGACAGCCGCAACCATGTGTACTGGTGCTCGATTGGCGTGCTCTACTTCCAGATGGGGCAACACAAGGACGCGCTTGACGCCTACACGCGAGCCATACGCATCACCCCGAACGTTGGAGACGTATGGCTGGCGCTGGGCCGTTTGTACGAAACATGCCACCAGCCCAACGATGCGCTGGACGCGTATGGCCGCGCCTTGGACTTGTCGCCGGGCGACACGGCCATCAGCACGCGGCTGGACCTCATCCGGAACTACATGGAAACTGGCGGTCCCCCGCCGGCGTTGCCCGACCCGCCTGCGGACGGACCGTTGGCAATGTCGGCCATGATGGCCGCGCGCACGGCGGTTGCATTTGGCCCAGGCGGTGGTCCTGTGCCTGGGGCTGCCGTGGGTGGTGTGCCTGCGCCGGCCGCCGGCTTTGGTGCGCTGATGCAGTCGCAGGCAGCGTCAACACAGGCCGACCTGGCCCCCGTGCAGGCCCTTGCGGGCCGGTCGGACGGGCCAGCGACCGCTGGCGGGGCCGACCAGGGTGATGATAGCGACCGCGATGCCGAGCACCAGGCTCCTGCTTTGCGCCCCTTGGGTCGCCAAGACCTGTCCCGTAGCGGCTCCCTTCACGCCGCGGGTGATCGCGGATCGGCGTCGGCCAACGTGCAACAGCGCGGACCTGTGTCGGCTGTGGGCGAGGATTCGGATGTTGTTCCGGTGGCTGTCAACCGTCACCCACCGTTTGCTCTTGGGTCCACTGGGCCCCAGAACGACCATGGGCCTCCACCTGGGCCGATGCAGCGTCGAGAGGTTCCGCCACCTCACGGGATGCAGGCGTTGCTGTCGCCGATGGGTCGGGAGCACCGGCGACCAGAACGGCAAGAGCCGTCTCGACCGGACGCCTCGGCTGCGGAGAAGTCTTTCCGTGGCTCCGATGTGGACGGTCGGGGGGCGCGGGCACCGGACGGACGGCGGCGGCCAGAGTCGATGGTCGATGCCAATGCTGAAAACCAAGAGCGGCTGCCGAGCCTGGCCGGCTCCAAGCGGGGATCCCGGTCGGACCTGCGTGACAGGACGGTGCCGCCGCCGCCAAGCCAAGCTCGGCGACCAAATCACGGCGACGCGGAACCGCCCATGGCGGACGAGCGGGCGTCTCCTGCTGCCAGGCCTGAAGGGAAACAGAGGGTGGATGACCGCAACCGCGTTCGGCAACGTCGTCGGGAGCAGCCTACAGAGGGGCGGGATGCCCCTGAGCGCGTCGGTCACGGCGCGCGCGAGCGGAGCTGGGAGGAGAAGGAGGCTGCGCGGGACCAGCGGCGGCGCGATGGCGGGCGGGATGGGGGCTCCAAGCGCGGTCGCTCGGACGGCGGTCGCGCTCGTGAGCCTGTTCGGCCAGCAGAGGTGGGTGAGTCGCACTCGTCCTCCTCCAAGTCTTCGCTTGGGCAGCGACCGGTGGCGGCCTCGGCATTACGTGGGCGTTGCGCGGACGTCGTGCCGTCGGACCCGACTGCCCGTTCGCTGCCGCGCCTGCAGTCGCTGCCCGTTGCGCCTGGCCGGCGTTCCCCAGCCGCAGATGCTGAGACCGTCGCTCCTGGCGCTGTCGCTGCCGGTCGTGTCTCGAATGCGACACGGCCAACCAAGCCATCCGGCGAGGCGGCCGGTGCTGACGATAAGCTGCGAAACATGGACGCGCCTCCTTCCCACCGGGCCAAGCATGGCGGGAGGAATGCGTCGCGGCCAGCTGAACCGTCTGTGCCAGACGCCACCGCTCGGGAGGATTTACCGGAGCGTGCCCGTCGCACCTCGTCGGGTGCCGCGGATGACTCCATGACGTCCTCCCAGCGGAGCGGTCTAAGTGCTCTATTGCTGTTTGGGACAGGTAGCCGCCGTGGAGGTCGTTCACCTACGCGGGGCCCTATTTCGCCACCGAAGACGACGACGGAGCACGCGCAAGCGGCGGACTCGGATGACGAGGATGAGGAGGACACGCCGCTTATGGAGCGGCAGCGGCAGCGGCACAACAAGCAGCAGGGGCACTTGCCTGAGCGGCGTGTTCCCCCGGTCGAACCCGCTGCTTGCCGCATGGATCCGAACGGGCCTGAGAGGAGCCCGCCCGTGATGGAAAAGGCATTTGGTGTTGGGCGTCTCTCTGGGGGTACGGGGGTCAAGCCAATCTCTCCCGGCCACTCCCGGGACGTGTCGCCGCGGAGCGGCACGGCCTCGCCTCGGCCGGCTTCAGGCTTCGCTCCTTCCGGCAAGGATTCTCTGGACAGGGGAATGGGTGTCGAGCCTTTTCGCCCAGTTGGTGTCCCGGCCAAGGTATCGTCTGGGCAGACCGTGCTTGCAGAGCCATCAGCGCGCGTCAAGGGCAAGGGCGTTGAGCCCCCGTCGGTAGCTGTAGCGGTGCCTCCTAAGCGGGTGATGGGTGGCCCGGCTGCGGCAGACGGGCCACGTGCCAAGGTGGCACTGCCCGGCAAGCCCGCTCCTCCTCGGCGGAAGAGCCGGTCCCCCACCAAGCCTGCGGACAAGCAGCCTAGCAGCAACGACGACCGGATCGACGATGCCCCCGGCGCTGCCTTCAAACATCCCACGGAGATGTCGCTTGCGGAGGCTCCGCCGTCGGCGCCCGAATCCCCTCGCCGGCGCCGGCCACCGGTGAGTCCGCTGCAGTCGCCGGCCATACGGCCAACGGACGAGGCGCGCAGTAAGGAGCAAGCCGCGCCTTCCTCTGCTGAGAAGTCCGCACCCGGGCTGGCCGACATGGACGACTCGGAAGCCCACGTCGCTTCGGATGACGGTGCGGGAGCTGCTGAAGCAGACGATATCGACGTTGAGCGGTCCCCGTCGTCGCCGGCCCCCGCTGAAGGCCCTGATGTGCGGCCTGCCGAGGCAACGTCGCCCGCTACCGGTCCACGTGCCGATGCGGCTGGCCCCCCGGCGATGGAGTTGTCGGTGCGGTCGCCGCCTGCTGCCATGCTCAAAGACGCCACAGCTGCTACTCCGAAGCGCACGTCGACGTCTCCGCCCAAGCGCAAGACGTCATCACCGGCGGCCGCAACTCCTTCCTCGCTGAAGCGTTCGTCTTCTCCACCAAATCGCGCAGCTGTGGTGATGCCACCTCCAAAGATGAGTCGCTCTTCCTCTTCTCCGGGCCGTGAAGCTGGCGAGATGGTAGAGTCACCAGAGAAGGGAGCTGCGTCAACTGACAAGGAGGCCACGGCGGCGCAGACGGCGTCTATTGGCAAGACGGCACTCCGTGGACCCATCTCGCCACCCAAGTCTGATGGGAGTGAAGTCGACTCTCCAGACAAAGTCGCGTGTCATGCTTCGTCCGCGTCGCCGTCAAAGGCGGCTCCTGAACCGCACGCCTCACCCCTGGCCACTGGGTCCCTCGCGGACAAGCCACCTACCAAGAGGCGCAGCCCACCGCGGTCGCCATTGCCGGAAGCTGTGGGGACACCGTCTCCGCGGGCTGGGCCCGCTGATGTGGCCCCGAAGGCCAACGGGCGTCTGGAGAAGTCGTCCGCCTCGCCGCCGTCAGGTGCTGTCGAGGACGCACCCGCTGTCCCGGTCGCGAAGAACGCGTCTCCTCCGAAGGCTAAGAGTAGTGCAAATGCCTCCCTTGGTGTGACTGTCGGCGGCGCGCCTGGCGCCAAGGGTGCGGTCAAGACCGGCGGTCACGCACCGAAGGAGTCCCTGTTGTCTAAGGCCAGGTCGTCCGCCGACCCGGCGCCGGGGACCGGAGCGCCGGCTTCACCCGAGGCTTCTAAGGTTGGTGCACCCGATGACCAGACCGATGCACCTGACGGTGTTTCAGCCAAGGCTGTTGATGAGTCTGCTAAGGCCAACGGGCCTGCCGTGTCCAAGTCCGTTGGCGCGGCGCTAGATGGTACCGTGTCTGACGAGCCGAGCACCTCCTCGCCGACGGATGGGCGGTTGCCGGAGATACGCCCGGAAGGCACCAACGCCGGGAGTGCGGCTCGGTCTGTCGCTCCCCCGCTGCCACCGCTTCCCCCAGCGCGCAAGAGTATGACGTCGTCGCTCCGCCCGGTCCGGTCCCCTGGTTCATCCAAGAACGCTTCTGCAATCAAGACGCCCTCCCTGCTGCTGGGCGCCAGCCTGCCTGCGTCGTCCGCCACGCCGGCCACACCGATCAAGCGTGCGACGCCGCCGCCGTGGTGGGAAGCGCCGTCGGGTGGCAAGAGCAAGGGCACAGGGGCAAAGGGCGGTGGTCTGGGTTTTGCGGGCCGAGCCGCCGGCGACTCCAAGGATGCTGCGGACGGTGACGCGGCGAAGATGTCTGCGCCAGTCAGGGCCGACGATGGCAAGGACAGCAGCAGTGGCGGGAGCTCTCGGCCGAGGCCAAGTCTCAGCTCCAGAACAACGATGGCTCCCCCCGCGCCCAAGGCGCCGCTGCCCCCGTTGACGAGCGGCGATGGTGGCAGCGAGCGGGGCCACAAGCGGGTCCGCAGCAACGACGGGGAGACCAGCGGCAAATGGCGCGACGCGCCTGCGGCTAAGAAACGGCCAAGCGGGGACCGGGACAGCGGCTCTGCCCACGGCGACGCGTCGGGGTCTAAGGACCGGTCTGGTGACGCATTCGCTGCAGCTGGGGGCTCCCCGACACGGGACGGTCGCGCATCCCCGTCCGGGTCCCAGCGTGACACACCGTCAATGTCAAACAAACCATCATCACCGTCGATGCGTGGCGCCTCCCCGCGTTCCCCTCGGCGAGACGGGCGCCGCGATTCGGATCGCAGCCGTGACCGCGACCGTGATCGCGGGGACCGGGATGGGAGGTCCCGGTATCGGTACGGGTCGGACCGCCCGTCTCACTCGAGCCGTCGGGACCGCGGACGGGGCGAGCGCGTGACGAAGGGGGACGCGGACCCATAATGTTTGTGGAAGCGGTGTTGTATGTGTGTCGCATGTGTGCCTCTGTGTCAAAAGGCTTCGGCCTCGTTGTTGTCTTGATTTGAAGCGAAGGTTGTTTGTTGCGTTTGTAAACTCTTGTTGCAGCAACGGCGCGCTTTATGTACACGTGAGTGGTTGGACCGCACCGCACTAGCAGGGGGCGAGCAAGTCACCACCGGGGAGCCTGGAGCTGACGCTTGGACAAGTCGGATTGGAGCGTACCGGCCAAGGCCTTGGCCGTTCGCGCCCCGTCCACGTCGAGCTCCCGCTGACTGGCGCGCTTCGTGTTCTTGACGATGCGGATGCGTGTCGTGACATCGCTGACGTCCTTTGCCCACTGCTCGGCCACCTCCACGCCGGCCGCCTCGTCAGCCGCCGTAAGCACAACGGACGTGGTGCCACGAGCGGGCGCAACCGCAGCCTCCCCCGATACTGATAGCACCCCAACGCGGACGCTGAGGATGGTGGCGGCGAGCGCGCGGTTCACCACCCCGCCGCCGTTGGTCGCCACGCCTCGCACGCCGTCAGCGCAGCCCGTCTGCTGCAGGGCCGTGTGCAACAAGCCGGCCGCCCCCCGCACATCGTCTTTTTGGGCGCACAGCAGCGATTGAGCAAAGGCGACGGCCGCCTCCACCTGCACGTTCTCGCCCGCCGGGTCAGCGGCCGGGGCGTCTGCCGCGCCGCCGTCCGCGTGGGCAAAACTGGCCACCGGCCGCCCCGTCAAAGCCGAACCGTGCACCGCCGCCATGCGTTGCGTGTCGAGCAGCACGCCCGCCGCGGCGGAGCCCTGCGCCACGACCTCCAGCCGCTCGAGCGCATCCGACGCTGCCTGCGAGTTGCCAAGCAGCGCCAGGTACTGCCCGTGCAGCAGGAGCGCCGCGGCCCCGCACGCGGCTTTGGCGGAACCGTCGGAAATGCATGCCGCGAGCGCCCCGGCGGCCTGCACAAACGGCGCCGCGGCGGAAAAGCCACAGCGCGTCAGCTCGCAGCGCGCAGCACCTTCGAGTAGGGCCACCGCCAGCGCCAGCTGGCAGTCCTCGTCAAACACGCCCAGCGACTTGGCCGCCAGCGCCGCCATGAGCGCCCGAGGCTCCTCGGCGGGGGGTGGCGCGGGCACGCCCACCGCCTTGAGCGCCGCCACGGAACGGACGGCCGCGCCCCGCGGGTCACTGCCACACAAGGCAGTCGCGGAAAAGTGCGTCAGCAGCGCCCGTAGCGGGCGCAGCGACAGCCACGCCCACCGCGAGCGTGGCGGTACCGCACCGCCGGCCGCCACCCGCTTGGGCTTGACGGCCGCCATACAGGCGTTAAAGGCGGCACTGTGAGTGGCTGCCGCGGCCACGACCGCGGGGAAGGCGCCCCGCCGCAGGTCGACCACCGCACGCAAGGCGAGCATCGCCACCCGCATCACGACCGCTTCCGCATCGTCCACCACAGCCGCCGGGCGCAGCCGCTTGGTCGGCGGCGAGCCATCCCCCTCGTCGGCTGCCGCCGGCGCGCCGACAGGCGGCATGACCGCGGGGGCGCCCCCCCTGGCGCCATCCAGAATGGCCTCCACCGCCGCCAAGTCGGCCGCCACCGCCACCATATCGACGGCCGACGCCGTCTGCGCAAGGCGCAGCTGACACAGGCCCAGCAGGAAGCCACACGCGGCGCGGTCATCGCCACGCCGCTTGCACTCGCCGGCCGACTCGGCCGCCACCGCCATGGCCGCCGCCGGCGCGGAGCGCGCCTGCACCGTCACTGCCCGGCCGCGGAGGTACAACCACCACGCCCACCGGTCGACGTCCCCGCCGCCACCGCCGCCACCGCCGCCACCACCGCCCGCGGCAGCCGCCGCCGCCGTCGACGGCGGGTCGGCGTCGCGCACCACGCGGTGGGCGCGGGCGAGGATGCGGAGCACCCCCCGCGCGTCGCCCGTGCGCGTGTACACCTCCTCGGTCAACGCGAGCGCTTCAAGGGTCAAGCCGAGTCCCCCCGCCACATCCCGGAGCAGCAGGCACGCTTGCTCGGTGTTGTGCCGCGCCCGCGAGAGCGTCGGCATCACACCGGCGGCGGCGGACGCGGCGGCAGCGGCGGCGGCCGGCCGAGAAGACGACGCACCACCACCGTCGCCGCCGCCGCCGACGGCGGGCGCACCCAATGACGAGTCCCCCCCAGGCACCGCCGACGGCGCGGCGGTGAGGGAGTGGAGGAGCACCTTGGCCGCGTCATTACGCGCCGCCGCCCGCGCGAGGGGCTCCCCGTCCCCGAGCGCCGCCGCCTCGTACGCAAGCGCCGCGGCGCGGGGGCGGCCGGCGGCGGCCAGCCCCGCCCCGAGGTGCACCAGCGCGGCGGTGCTACCCGCCGCCATGGCGGGGAGGGGAAGCGACGGTGCGCCGCGGCGGCCGGTCGGCAGGCATGCTGCTGCGCGGGGACGCGGTGCCGCTCAACGGGTTGGACGTCAGGCCAGCACAGCCGCAGAGCAGGACAGCGGCATGGTCACTCAGGCGCGGTTTGGCTCAGGGTTGCGAGATTCAACAAAATATCTGAGGAGACGTTTTCTTCAGGGTAAATTCAAGTAAACGTTCACATTGAATTATTAAATACTGATCGCGGTCATTATTGACTTGTGTGAGAACAGGCCTCCTGGAAGGGGGTGCATGGCCGGTCAAGAAGAAATTGCCTGTACAACCGGGCACCGCGACTGAACAGTTATGTGTTGAACTCAACCTCTGTGCTTCTGCACATAAATAATGAGTTCAATTTGGTTTGGTTGAAGGTAAGGGTCGACACCCTGGTTAGGCTAGCGAGCAGCGCGCCAGTGGCGTTAAATCGAGAGCTGTGGTGACTGGTTCGTATGAAGTATGTAATTATCGTAATAACAACCAAAATATATATAGCCGCTACATGCTAAGACTAGCCTACAAAACCAAGGGGACGGACGCGCGAGAAGAAACGGTGTCGCACCCGAGCACCGCCGTGTGTCGCTCGAGCGCCGACCCCGTCACTTGCCGCGGCCTTGACCGGCGGCCACAGCCGACGCGTCTGCCGTCGAGGCGGGTGGCGTGGCGCCCGCCGCCGCCGCCGCCGCCTGCTCCTTGGCCGCCTTGGCCGCCTCCCGCTCCGCGCGGCGCGCGGCGCGCCACGCCCACGGCTTGTCAAAGCCGTCCTCCTTGACCCACACGCCCACGTGCGCCGCGTGGGCGGCCGCCTCCTCCTTGACGTACCGCTTGGAGTAGTCGACGTAGGCGAGGGCGTGGCCCTGCGACACCATCCACCCGTTGAGGTCGACGACGCCGGGCTGGCCCGCCTCGGGCACCCCGCCGCCGCCGCCGCCGCCGCCGCCGCCGCCGCCGCCGCCGCCGCCGTCGGCGCCGCCAGTGACGGCCGCCAGCGGCGCGGGCGCCGCCGCGGGCGCGGGCGCGCCCTTGGCCGCGGGCGGCGGCCCGGCAGTGGCGACGGCCGTCGGCGGTGGCGACGGCGCCGCGGCGCCCTTGACAGGCGCCGCCCCCGCCCCCGCCCCCGCCCCCG
>Ga0114957_1005515_pt1 | contig 10469 bp, 6 predicted proteins | sample BantaG_FD_87175 | JGI IMG/M metagenome (GOLD analysis project Ga0114957, IMG submission 87175) | Marine algal microbial communities from Bantry Bay, Ireland - BantryBay_4 metaG | ecosystem: Host-associated > Algae > Red algae > Unclassified | place: Bantry Bay, Ireland | collected 2014-11-21 | reverse complement strand
GACCACGCGCCGGTTGAGCGTGTGGTTCATGGTATTGTTTGGGATTTTATGACACAAGATCAGAATCAGTGATCGGTAGTCGGTGATCGGTAGTCGAATTGTTAGCAAAAACAGTCGGGGCTACGAAGGTCCCAGATCTACAGACTACTGTTGCTGTTACTGTCACTCACGCCATTCCTTTTAGACGACGGCCAGCCATGATCTTACGGCTCCATATTGTGATAATGGGCGTGATCACCGCCGTTGGTGCAAGCCATAAAATAACAATCGGCTCGATATAAAAATTAGTTACAATGAACGCCGTGAGCGTTGCAATCGTTGCGCCCATCATGCGCTGTAGATGCGAAGCAATACGCTCTTTCCCTCTCAGGCCACCAGTTCGAAAAGTGCGAATATCGGCCAAACTAAATGCCGCCCCGATCGCGCCGAAGACAATAATTGTGATTCCCATACTCTCGCCACCAAGCAACCAATAGAGCCCAAAGGCTACCATCGAAACTGACGTGATGGCCATAATGCCAGCAATGATCCAATCAACTGTTTGGGGTGTACCGGCTCGGTTTTTTGCAAGTCGCCAGCCGCTCAAAGCCAAATAGAAGCTAAAGATAGCAATCATAAAGAGAAAGGGGTTTGGCTTTAAAATTGCCATGGGGATAGCGGTCAAGAAGACGGTCACCATACCGGCAAAGTAGACACGCCCGCTATAGATGTGCCATTTATGCGCGCCATCGACGATTTTTGAAATGATGGCAACAGATGCCGAAAACAGGGCAGCAAACCCACCAGCAATATGGATAAACAGAAGGGAACCGTAAAGTGTCATTTTATCTCCAAGAATTTTGCGTTGAAGCGCAAGTTAAACTGTGATGAAAGTAAAGAATGCACGCTTACTTTACGGGCGCAACAGTCACATCGACCAGTCCCCAAAGTCATACAGAGAGTCACATGGGCAACACATAGGCAAGTATGGAGTGTACGGTTTGGAATCCTAATCGCACGGCGTTAAAGCAATCCTGCTACAACGACAATGCATCATCAAACGACGAGACTGTTTACGACGAGACTGTTTACGACGGGGCATTTATGGGACCCCATCACCGCCCCGCACGCGCCAACACACGTCGCGCGGCGCGCACCATCGGCATATCGACCATCTTACCATCCATCTCAAATGCGCCCGTACCCGCAGCCTGATTTTCCTCAAACGTATCGATCAACCGCTGAGCCTGCGCTACCTGTTCAGGCGACGGCGTATAGACCCGATTAATCGTCTCAAGTTGCCCAGGATGGATCGCCATCTTGCCCAAATAGCCCATCTGTTGACTAAAGAGACACTCCTTTTCTAAGCCAGCTAAATCAGTTAAATTGACAAAAACCGTATCAATAGCCTGCAACCCATAAGCAGCGGCAGTCGTCACCACTGCACTGCGGGCATAGAAGACTTCCCACCCGGCCTCCGTACGTGTGGCACCAATATCGCCAGCCAGATCTTCTGCCCCAAACATCAGCGCATCGAGCCGTGGCGTGGCCCCAGCAATTGCGTTCAGGTTGAGAATACCAAGCGCCGTCTCGATCACGGCCAGCAAGCGGATCGACAACATTGGCCAGTGGTTATCCCGTTCGACCGCACTCAAATATTCGTCCACCGCAATCAGTTGGTACGGGTCCTCTAGCTTCGGCACAACATATCCATCGGGGCGAGCCTCGATCGTTCTTTCTATATCCACAAATGTAGGGGCAAAATCGGGCGGATTCATGCGGACCAAACGCTCGCGCTCGCCAAAATCTAGCGTGGTCAACGCATCCGAGACAACATCGCGCGCGGCCTCTTTCTGATTGAGCGCCACGCCATCTTCCAGATCCATGATCACGCTATCGACAGCAAGCTCTGTCGCTTTTTCAATCTTGCGCATACTATCGCCAGGCATAAAGAGAAGTGATTTACGAATTATTGAAGCAGTTTTGGGTGCAAGTGTCATAAAAGTTACTCAACATTAGTTAAAGATAAAGGGCATAAAAATATCTTGAATGCCGCTGCCAATTTGTGTTAGCGTGGCATCATCATTAGTCGTTGTGTCTGGGTCGTCAGAGCCTGTCTTGCGGAAAAAAGCGCTCTCTTCATTACCCAGCCCAGTCGGATCATCCGTACTGTAATAACTCACAATCGCCTGATTTTTCAGCGGCAAGCGCGAAAGTTCGGGCTGAACTTCGGAAAGCAAGCTAACAATGATCCGCTCATTACGTTGAAGCACAGGAACCACCACCTCCACGCGACTATCCGTTGGCCCATTACCCACTTCGACTATGCCAATATTCGTCTCCACCGTGCCTGCGATTAGCCGCGTCCGCGGATCTAGCATATCGGTAATGCGAATATTGTGTGCGGCAACAGTGCCCGTATTTTCCACCACAATCAAATAGAGCAGCGTATCATAAGCAGAGACTAATTTATCACCATCGGCATCCACAAAAAGCAGATCGCGATTCGTCACTTGCAAATTTGCCTCCGCGGCCAACGCAGTAAAAGTCACATTCGCCAACCCTTCAACATCCGGGTCATCGGTGTAAATTGGTTGCATACTTGGGCGGCGTAAAACACCCTGATTGGATATACCCGAAACGCGAGTATCGAGTTCGCCATTCGGCAGAGGAAGAGTAACCTGCGCCTGAAAACTAAGCCGCACTTCTTCACCATGCGGAATCGCTCCAAGTAAGACTTTAACATTTTGCGGACTCTCATTCGCATTAATTTCCACAATTCCCTGATCGGTCTGCACAGAACCAAGCAGCAGTACAAGCTTCGTGTCTAGAATGTCTTCAAAAACTACATTCAGCGCATCACGATTTCCGCTATTACGTATATTAATCTGGTAAATGATAATATCTTTATCAGAATAAAACCCATTGTTATCGGCATCGATGAGCAACAAATCGCGCTTGGATGCATCGAGTACAGCCTCTCCATTGAGCAAGACGATAGTGGGATCGCTATCGCCGGGCAATGTAGGGTCATCGCTAAAAGTAAGTGCCTCTCCATCTGCATCTAACAGCGCCTGCATCTCAATCCGCGTGATCTGCGCCGGAAGCGCGTCTTTGATCCGCACGGTGAAGCGAGCTGTGGCCGCCGCCCCAGGTGCAAGGGTACCAATAGCAAATTGAATCGATCCCTGCTTTTCGTTGCCGTCAGTCGAAATTTGGCCCTGTGTTGTGCTTGCACTGCCACGTTGCAGCAGTACGTATGCATCAATCGGCACCGTAAGCAGCACATTGTTTGCGCTAGCTGTACCGCGATTTGTCACAACCAGCCGATACTCGACAGCCTCACTGGGACTCACTTCACCGTCGCCATTCAAATCGCCAACCAGCGTGGCAACCATCTCTGCCAAAAGCAGCGGTTCTAGCCGTACGGTTATCTCGGTGGCACCATTCCCATCGGGGCTGCGGCTGGGCAGCGAGGGAAAATTATCGCCCGTTATAATTGCTTGGTTGGAAATTGCACCAACCGTTTCAGCAATATCATCCTTAACTTGCACATCAAAGATGAGCGTGGCTGATTGATTTGGCGCAATATCCCCTAATTCGATCCGCACAGTCAAATCTTCAACACTGTTTCCGCTTAAAATAGCGCCTTGCGTTGCCATAATCGATCCACCAACCAAGCGAGTGTTGTTGTCAATAATGTCGCTGATGCGTACATTTAGGGCAGATGCATTGCCGCTGTTCTCAATCAAAATTTTATAGCGCAGCAGATCGCCTGCACGAGCAACTCTGCCGTCAGAAGTTGGATCAACAGCGACTAGCTCAACTGACTTGATAGCGGCCAAAATCGGCTCGGCAACTAATACCGATATGCTAGCACGGGCTTCAGCACGCCCCCCATCATCATCTTCGGCAATGATTAGTATCTCATTATCTTGCACGCCGCCAATGTTCCCGCTAATCAGTGCAGTAAACTGACAACGATACAGCTGCCCAGGCATCAGCGATAGCGGGATATCGCAATTTGTGCGCAGCAGCAGCGGATTACTCGCATCGGTAAGATCTGCGTAAACAGAATCTCGCAGCGTGATAATCGAAATCGCATCGGCCATGCTTGTATTCTCGATGGTGATGCCAAAGACAACCGGATCGCCCACGCGAGAAACTGTTGTTTCGCTCGCTTCAATGGCAATATCAACGCTACTTGGAACGTCGCTAAAAGGTAGCAATGTAGTAGCGGTCGCATCGAAAAATTGGTTATCATCGTCAAAACCACTAACTGTCACAATATTTTCGTGCGGTACGCTAAAATCACCTCGAACAAAGCGTGTAAAGGTACAAACCATTGTAGTGCCAATTTGCAGCGTGGCGGGCAGTTCGGGTAAACACCCCTCGCCAACGGCCCCAAATTCGCTGTCGGTCAGCGTATCTACGCTAATCGCGTCAGCCGAGCTATTATTTGTAATTGTCACAGTAAAGTCAACATCTTCCCCACTTTCTGGAATGCTCAGTTGATTCGTCTGTTTGGTCACAACAAGCAGCGGCGGTACATTAGAGATGGCAACAGTTGTTTCGTCAACGCCCGAAATGGTGCGCTCTAACTGATCTACACCAGTAGCGACAATGCTATTCATGTAGGCATCATTTGCGTTGCCCTGAATGGCAACTGTATATGTACACTCGGCGCGCGCTGCTGGCTCGATCAAGATTGGTGTTTGGCAGGAGGTTGCGACAATATCCCCAGTTTCTCTTTCGCCCAGCTGCGCCACGTTGCCAAAATCGCTGCTCACTAACGAGTCGATTCGAAATGAAAGAGCCTCGCTCTCATTCTGCAAGGCAACGGTAAATGTGGCCACTCCACCCGGTTCTGGCACCGTTGCAACATCCACACCATGGGTCACCGCCAAAGCAGATTCTGCAGGCAAGACAACAACGGTAACCGAATCTTTTGCAGAAACTACTTTGCCATCGTCATCAGCGCCCGTAGCCGTCAATGCATTCACCTGCAGATCGCCCACTGCGCCAGCTATGTATGCCTTATAACTACACGAATAACTATCCCCGCTGCTACCCCGTACCGAAAGATATTGCGGCAGCGTGCAAGAGCTCCAATCATCCACATTTCTTACATCCCCGTAGATCGAATCGGCAATATCAGTAATCGTCACTGTATCAATTGTGCTTTGATTGTTTACGGTTAAATTAAATCGCACCGTGGCCCCGGGTTCCAAAACCGTAGCCGGAACAACTTCAAGCGCTACCTTGATTGCTGATGGAATATCGGTCACGTTTGCAAGCGTAGTGGCGCTATCAACCACTTCGTTGCCCTCATCGTCGGACGCCTTCACCGTAACTCGGCTAATATATGAGCCAGTGTTGGAATGCGTTACACCATATGAGCATTGAAGCGAGCCACCCGGTTCGATGGTTTGACCAGTCAACGTCAGGCACGCCTCGCTCAGCTTATACTTCCCAAAAATAGACTGGATTGTAATCGGCTCAGACGACGAATTTTCGACCATCACCCCATAAATAAATTCCCCACCCGGCTCTAAGCGAGCCGAAGGAGTGACGCTTTCTAAAATCGAAAGATGCGGTTGTACATCTACAAACGTAATGGCGCGATTGCTCTGGATATCTTCATTAAAGTAGCTGGTCGCATTGGCAAATACTTCGTTAAATGTATCTTTTGTCATTGTCGTTCTACAGCTGTAGCGACTCATTTCATTCGGCAGCAATTCTATCGCGGCATTGTCTGGCAAAATCGGTGCACATTTGTTATCGCTGAGAGAAATATTACGCACGGGAATTTCGCCCGTGTTGCGCACAATGTACGTATAGGTCACTTCTGTACCTGACGAGATCACAGATTCGCTCGCGCTTGTCTGTAGCGAGATGCTGGCGGGCTTTGCTTTATTTTTTACAAAAGCACTACTGGTTTGACCAATTCGAACCACCGCCGGCGAGCCATCGATTTCCACATCCCAAAAGTCGTTAATATTCTCCGTTACCGTATAGCGCCCCGGCAGCAATCCTTGCCAAACAACTGTGGATCCCAAGTAGAATGCAGATTTACAGTTAGCAATGGGGAAGGATGGGCCTTGGATACAAAGCTGGAATGACTGTAGCGGATCGGGTCCGCCGCTGCCCCAGTCCACAGTTTTTACGACATTTAGCGTACCAACGGCTGGCGTTGGCGTTAGTGTACTGGTTGGCGTGGGCGTAACGGTTGGCGTATTCGTTGGTGGAACAGGTGTCTCCGTAGGGGGAATAGGTGTCTTCGTCGATGGGATGGGTGTTTCTGTTGCTGGGATGGGTGTCTCCGTCGGTGGGGCGGGTGTCTCCGTCGGTGGGGCGGGTGTCTCCGTCGGTGGGATAGTACCCTGTGCGTTCGTGTTCTGCACAGGATTCATGCTAAGTAAGAGAAAGATAGTCATCCCTATTAAAGGGAGTAAAAGAAGCGTTCGGTTGGATTGATTCTGGGTGTGTGGATCCGACATGAAGGATTTCCTATTACGTTATATTTGCTATCGTCATTACAGAGAATCAAATATATGGCATGGCCGCACATTGCTACAGAAAAGCTGCTGAATTCGTATAATTATTTTTCTGGCTTAGCCATGAAGAGGTATAGGTACAATTAACCGTGGAGTACAATAGCCTACGGCAGCGTAGCCTGAACACGGAAAACCTGTTGCAAACAGGTTAAATATCGCACTTTTGGCGGATATAACAGGGCTTTTAGCCTGTTTCCCGTATCAAACGCATGTGCGCAGGCTACTGATGGTTTGGCTGCTCCATGATTAAGTTTACTATCCCCATGAAGAAAATGCCCAAGTAATTAAAGTTGTGCCAAAAACTGATGCATAATCTCGAATACCTGTACAGATTTCCGAAATATCAATGCGTGCATCTGATTGGGAATGATGTGTAGCGTGGCATTAGGAATTGCATCAGACATACTTTGTGGAATATAAGGTGGAAAAAACTCATCATTTTCCCCGTGGATAATGCAGGTAGGCAACAGCCAAGTTCTGAGTGAATCTAATGATAAATCCAAACCCGTATATTTGTCTAGCTCTCGGTACCCAAGCAAAAGCTCAGCATCGAAATACCCTGCGCCTTGATGCGGATCATGGAGTTTTGCAGTGGCATCAAGCCAGTTTGTGCCCATCTGAAATGCTTCGGGGGTCACCGTTCGTTCATTACCTGTTCGTTCAGGATTGTTGCTGTAAGTCGTGCTCACTAGTATAAGAGAAGCAGGTTGTGCAAAGCCTTCATTGACAATATGCTGCGCAATCATGCCGCCGCTACTGCATCCAGCTAGATGGCCATTTTCCGCACCGACATGCCGCATAAGCTGTGCAATCTGGCGAGCCATTTCCAGATGGTCATATGCATCGGGGTAGCCAATCGATCGGCCATGACCGGGCGAGTCGATTAGCAAAACGCGGTGGGTAGCGGTCAGCCTCTCGGCGATCCGCCCCCACGCAATACGTCCAGTGCTCATAAAGTTGTGCAGCAGGGTAATTATTTGGGCAGAAGAAGCAGAATGCGGGGGAGTATTTGCCCTTTTTTCGAGAATTTCATAGTGGATAAAACCGTCTTCTGTATCGAATTTTGGCATGTGATTTTTCAGGGTAATTTAGGGTGAAGTATAAGCATGAATATAGGGGCAGGCGTTATCAAAGTAGGTCCATTAGGATAGATATATTAACCGTTAATCACGGTGCCCTCGTCCAAGAGCGAGTCGCCTTCATCTGTCTCGGGTAAATCATCAGATCCGAGCTGCCTTACCGCAGCCTGATCCCGCGCGGCTAACTCTTTGCCGGTGACTGTGCGGCGATAGACAGTGGGCTGCATACCGGATGATGCAAGCGGCAGATCCTCATCAACGAAAGGCTCGTAGTCGAGCAACTTTGCGTGGATATAGCTGCCAATCGTACGTACGGTTGCAATAACGGGCGCGGCCAAAAACGCACCTAATATGCCCCCAATGCTGAACCCGATATAGACGCCGCAGATAATAACAACCGGGTGCAAATTTACGCTGTCGCCAATCACGCGCGGCACAATTATGCTGTTCTCAATCTGCTGAATCACAAAATAAACGCCGATGATGAGCAACGCAAACCCAAGGCTCCCCATGTTGCCCAACTCCATTAATGCGGGGTTCGTGCTGCCCTGAATCAGCGCAACAATTAACGCGGGAATCAGTGCAAGCGCTGGCCCCAAATTGGGGATGATCTCCATTGCGCCAGCGAAAATTCCAAGCACCAGTGCGCCAGGCATTCCGAGCAGATATAGCGTCGCCGTTGTGATCGATCCGATGACCAAACAGAGGACAATTTGGCCCCTAAAAAAGGCTTGCCAGATCCCGCCAATTCGTTTAAGCAACCCCATCAACTCGGGCTGATACGAGCGAGGAAAAAGATCTTCAACGTACATTCGGATCTTCGGCGCGTCCTTGGTCAGATAGAGGCTCACTACAAAGACCAAAATTGTGGTGACCAAAAACTGTACGATCCCGCCGACAACGGTAAAGCTAATTGCTGTGGCGCTGCCAACTACATTGGTGGCGGTCCCAACTGCCGTCTGAAAGTAATTAAGAATTCCGGCCAGCGTTGGGATGAAGGTAAAGCGTTGAATACTCTCTTCTACCTGTTTTACTGTTTCACCAACAGGAATCGTAAATGTACGGTCTCCCAGTAGCGTAATCACGATATCTTCTTGGGGTAAATTCGCCAGCGATTGCTCAATCCACGCCACTAGATCGCGCACAATAGCGTTGCGATCAAATGAGATCAGCAACCCAAGCTGCTCAACAAGAATTGGGGCAAGCACAATGGGCACAACAATAGAGGCAACCGCCAGCAGCAAAAATATTAGCACGGTCGAAGCGGCGCGTGGAATGCGAATCCGTTCAGCCAAATCGACAATTGGTTTCAGCAGATATGCCACGATGCTGCTAAATATCAGGATAGAAACAATTGGTCGGCTTAACCAAATAATGAAGATAAAGGCAATCAGCAAAATGCCCAGCACCATACGCTTTGTAGACGTATCCCACTTGGCATCTTCGTTGCCCAGCAGAGACATGGTGGACGGAGAGATCGATAGGTGCTGTTGCTTGTCTGCTACTGTGCTTGTTACTGTATCTGTTATTGTCTCTGCTTCTGTGTCTGTTTGTGTGGCAGGTTCAACACGGTTGGCAGACGATGGCGCTTGCTCATCTGAAAGCGCTACATCTGCCATCTCGTGATTTGGTATTTCTGATCCTGAAAGAGTAGTGGGCTTATTTGATTCTGTCATGATCTTTATGTTCTTTTGGCTAGCGGTCGCCGCCACTTATCGAGAAGATGCGGCTATCTCTACTAGCGTCGATTCTTTTTGCTTGTTACCTTCTTACTATACGTAAGAGAAGGCCAATTGTGTTCCTCTGCTAGTTGTTGATAAATTGCGTAGAAGCGTTGTCGATCCCGCTGACTAATCACGGCAAGTGCATCGGCAGTCTCGATTGCGTATGGATAGCCAGTGCCTACAATACATTCGGCACGCACAAGATCAAGCACTTTTTCGGCACGACCTTCTTCTATCAACCAAAGAGGCAATTCGATCCGGGCAGGTGGGTGATTTCGCGCCAATTTCACGTAAGTAAAGCCGACACTTTTGTAAAAATTTGCACGACTTTCCCCCCGCGCGGCCCACTTTTTATCTTCTCGGGTCAACGCATCGGCCCGCGCGCAAATAAAAATCGGGCTGCGTGCGCCCCACTCCTCAGCTGACAATAGGCGCAATAAAAAGCTTGCATCTGTTCCTGGGATCGCATCCGGTTGGCTCAGAAGCAAATTACTCATCAACGTAACGATATCGCGGCTGTATGGGTTATCCACATAACCAATCAGCGGAACACGCGTTTCCTCCGAAACGCGCAACAGTGTCTGCATCGCTCGAACATAGGGTGCAGCCCGACTCTCTTTCATCTGCCCCGCAAAGCTCACAATAAACGAACCGTCAAAGAAGCAGATTGGTTTCTCTACGTCGGGCAAATCTTTATGACGCTCCATCAATTCACAAAGTTTATGGCACTCACGTAAAAAACGTTCTTGATTGATGATTCGGTCCGCAAAGAGCAGTTCCGTATCGTTTGGGTTGTCCCCATCGGCAATTAACTCCTGTGGAGCCAGAATATCAAACTCGATATCTTTCTCATACTGCATGTCGGCGCGATGATAGTTAATAAACCAGCCAATTTGGATTGCGCCAACCGGCACGGCATACTCTTTTGTTGGGGTAATTTGGCTACCGTCTACAGCCAAAACGGGCCGATCTTGCAATATATTTAGTGCCCATTGGCGCGCCTCGCGGTGATTGCGCCAGTGGTGTGGAAAAGATAAGCAGAGATCCTCGGCCAGATCAAACTCTGGTGTTGGCAGCGCGCCAATCCATTCGTCGTTGGTTAGTTGAATCCGTTCCGCAATGTGCTCGCT
>Ga0114957_1005513_pt1 | contig 10469 bp, 8 predicted proteins | sample BantaG_FD_87175 | JGI IMG/M metagenome (GOLD analysis project Ga0114957, IMG submission 87175) | Marine algal microbial communities from Bantry Bay, Ireland - BantryBay_4 metaG | ecosystem: Host-associated > Algae > Red algae > Unclassified | place: Bantry Bay, Ireland | collected 2014-11-21 | reverse complement strand
ATTTAACAAAAATTATAAGTAGTTGATTGTGAGGAGTATAGAAGTGTTTGTATAAATATTTTTCTTTTTTATGCTAGAAAATGTGACCTAGTAAAGGTTCTTGCGTCTTAAGAATGGTTTTAATTGTATATTAAGTTAGAGTAATCTAGCATCCACTCATTTGTAATAAACACAAAATTATTTTTAATACTGCTTTTGACGGAGCAGTATTTTTTTTTGTCCTATCTATAAAATCAAGCTATAGTAAACCTTACGCTAGCATCTTTTTAAGGGAAGGAGCCAGAATAGGCTTTAATTTCTCAATTACTTGATCTATTTCCGCCTTCGTATTCAAATGAGAAAAAGAAAATCGGATATTCTTTCGCAACGGATCCACATTCAAAGCCTTCAACACATGAGACCCTTGTTCTGCACCCGAACTACAAGCACTACCTCCAGAAGCACTCACTCCCGCAATATCCAGACTAAGCAATAATAGCCCAGCTTTTGGAGAAGGAGGAAATGAAGCATTGAGTACCTTATAATGACAAGGTCCACCATCATCTCCCATAAACTGAATGTCTTCAAAAGAGGCGGTAAGCTGTTGCTTAAAATAATCTTTCACCCTACTGACCTGTTCCTTATGCTTTTCCTGATGATCAATGGTCAATTGTAAAGCATGCGCCAACCCCACAATTCCGGCAATATTTTCAGTCCCACCACGCATATTACGTTCTTGCGAACCTCCATCTACGAAAGGCTTGACGATGTTTTCATTATTGATATAAATAAATCCAATTCCCTTCGGCCCATGAAATTTATGTGCTGACCCAGAAAGAAAACTAATTTTATTATGGCTTACATCAATAGGATAATACCCAACGGTCTGAACGGTATCAGTATGAAAAAATGCCTGATGTTCCGCGCAAATACCCGCTACCTCATCCAAGTCAATCATCGTTCCCACTTCATTATTAGAGTGCATAAGACTAACCAGTGTTTTTTGATCACTTTCTGCCAGCCATTCCGCCAAGGCCGTCAAATCAATTCTTCCATGAGTGTTGACAGGCAATAACTTTACGTCCACGCCCATTCTTTTTTGGATATTCTCCAAAGAATGCAATACGCAATGATGTTCGAGTGGAGAAGAAATAATACGAGTCACGCCCAAATCACGGACAGAACATTTCAGCGCCATATTGTTAGATTCGGTGCCACCGGAAGTGAAAAAAATTTCGCCGATGGAAGCACCGAGCGCATTGGCCACGGTCTTACGCGCCTCCTCAATCGTTGCTCTGGCACTACGGCCTTCTGCATGTAGGGAAGAAGGATTTCCATAGGTCGTCGTCAAAACATCCGTCATCGCCTGAACGACTTCGGGAAGTAAGGGCGTAGTAGCGGCATTATCAAGATAGATTCTCATAATAAGTTTAGGTTAAATTTGGCTAAAAAGCTAGTCAACGGGAGACGGGGGAGTCCATTCGTTGAATAGCGTTATCTATTTTATACAAAGATAGGAAAAGAAGCGCTATTTATCTACCTCAACTGAATATATACTACCTCCCATCGCCACCATCTCCACCGTCACCCCATAAAACCGATGCTCTAACGCCAATACTTTATTCGCAATCACCTCCGCATTATCACCCGCCAGCAGCGGACAACGCGCCTGTAAAATGATATTCCCTTCATCATATTGCGCGTTTACATAGTGAATCGTAATCCCACTTTCCGTTTCTTTGTTGTCAAAAACAGCGCGATGTACATGTTGGCCATACATACCTTTGCCGCCATATTTGGGGAGGAGTGCGGGATGTATATTGATTATTTTATTGGGAAAAGCGGTGACCAGATAAGGGGGAATGAGCCAGAGGAATCCAGCGAGTACGATCAGGTCGATGTCTGCCGCTTTTAATTGAGTTAAAAAGTTTTTTGTATCATAAAAATTGGTCCGGTTAATAACCAATTTTTCGATCTGATGATTGTCGGCACGATCCAGCACGCCAGCCGTTGCCTTGTTGGAAACGATCAGTCGTACCTGAATGGTGGGGTGGTTTTTAAAATATTGGATAATGGCTTCCGCATTGGAACCCCCTCCAGATGCAAGAATGGCTAGATTAATCATAGAAATTGTAGACTGGCTAATTTAAAACGTTTTCCTCTTTCTCCGAAAAGAATCATCTCCCGTCGTCCGGTTTGTCGGGATACTTTTGGGCGGAGGATTAAACCATCCTGTTGGTTGTCAACTAGTGGTCGCATTTGTAGCGCACCTTCCCGATCCAGTTGGGCAAGTGAAATGATGGTGCGTTTGCCTGATCCATTAAAGCTATGCAGGCGGTCATCATCTGGATCATAATTACGAGAGTCATCATTGAACAAAAAGAATAATTTATCACTAACAATAGACATGGTATAAGAAGAAAAATAACCATTATCGTTTCGAGTTTCCTGTTCTTTGGGAATACGAGTCGCCCACTGAATCTCTCCGTTGGGACGAATATTGGCTACCACCAAATCATTATAATGATAGTAATAATCAAAATCGCTTTGACCACCACCACGGTTAAAAGAATTAAAGGAGTTAAAGTTATTTACCCGTTCCACAAAATACTGTTCTGCGACCAAAACAGCTCCTCCATCATTACGAAGAATCAGGTGATCCAATGAAAAAGATTGCAGCTCTGCTTGTTTTTTTATTTCTCCTTCTTCTTCCGCTTCCATTGCTTTTGATTTCTTACGGTTAGATAAATCGGCGGTGCGTAAGTTGAAATCAAAGTCTTTGGTACTATTCGTGTATACTTCTTGCGTCTTTGGATTGAGTCGGAAAAAGTAAGTGCCACGTGCACTGGAGGTTTGTTTTTGAGAATAAAATCCCGCACAAACCAAGTGACCGTCATTGGCAATTTTAAACGTAAGGTCGGTGATAAAATAGTTGTCCAGTTTTAGTGGAAAGGTTTCTCTGTGTTCCCCATTTTCGGTGTAGGCCAGAATACGATATTGATAATTGGCTGTTCCTTTACGAATAGATTTGGATCCCTTGTCAAACACTAAGGCCAGCAAATATACATTCCCTTCATTATCTACTTCATAACTTTCAATCTCTACATTCTGATCGGGAAAAGGCAACTTGATTTCTTTATCCCACAAAGGATTTAATTCCTGATCGTACACATAGACCGAAAAGGTTTCTTTCGCTTTTCGGCGTTCTGGGTTTTGGTTGTAGATAAGGAGTTTGGAACTATCCTTAGAAATATTAAATTTAAAATAGCCTTCTCTTGCCCGATTTTTAGTAGGATTTTCGGCTACTTTTATGAGCTTACCTCTGGGCTGTAATCGTCGATAATCAACCTCTTGTGCAAAAAGGTAATTTATTTTTTTGGCTTCATTATTAAAGGAAGTAAACAGGTATAATTTTCCATTAAACGGAATCACATCTTCCAATTCCACTCGTTTCTTTTTAAACTTCATTTCCAGTTCACTAGACTTGCGCAGTTTTAGTTGAGGAGAATAATGCTCCAGATAAATCTTGGATGGCCCTTCAAAACTAGTCTTTGAATTTTTTTGCCGAAGGGCATAAATACCGGCTTCATTGGAGGTAATGATCTTGGCGAGGAAGGTGCCTGATGGTTCTTTTAATTCCTGTCCCCAATCGAGTTGCGTATCGTTATTTTCTTGCGCAAAGAGGCCAGAAACATTGGCGAATAGTATGGCTATCGCTAGTATTAAAATGTTAATTCTCATGGTTTTTGTTGTTTTCTCCTAATAAATTTATCGGCCGATAGCGCGATACTTCGCTGCATTGGCTGCATCTAGTTTGGTCATTACTCGTTTGACCGTATTTTTGGTTGTACTATCTGATACTTTAAAGATGTCAATGATTTCATTGGATTTTGAATTGGCGAAAACCTGTAGCGACATAGAATTCGGATAAGATTTTTCAGATTTACCAATGTCTTCTAATACTTTTGCCATTACCAGCTTTGCAGTTTCCTGGTCATTGTGCATCAAATCCAGTCCGCGAATATGGTAATCGTACATCCCTTGTCGGTAAGGACGTAATCTAGGGTTGAGTATGCTTTCGGTCATCCAGTAACGGTTGCGACTTCCATCATTTGCACGCCATCCTTTGTATTTTCCAGTGACGCTTGTTGGAATTGTATTGACAATTTCCTGCGCACGACGAAAATGATCTTCTCCTCCAAAAGGCGCAAAGCTATCTCCATCCAAACCAAGAATAAAGTAGACATAGAATCCTAATACAGAACTTAGATTATCTTGATAAGAATTATTGCTAAATTGAATAGGAAGAAACTGTTCATAAGAAAAAGTAAAATTTTTATCATTATGAGAAATCAGCACCGTTTCAGATACACTGCCATAGATCGGGCGCGATGCCTGAACCTGTAAATCGGCTGAAAACTCGGTAGGAGAATTTTCGTTGGTAATATTAATCTGAATATTGGCATTAATTCGTTCCGTAGGTTCATATACCTGATCTGTCCAGGTGCGCGTGTTCAAAAACTGCTCTACGGCATTTTCCAGGTCTTGAAAAACTTTAGGATCTACCGTCTGAATTTTAGGTGTATTGACCTTTACGGTAAAATTCATTTCTTGTGCCTTTGCAGCAACGTAGACAAGAAAGCAGATAGATAGTAAAATTAATTTTTTCATCTGTTGATGGTTTTGACCAATTCGTTAACAATATCAATTGCAACGGCAGTTTTGGATTTTAGTTCATAAGGGATAGGCGGCTGATCGGCGCGAATGATAGTGATTTTATTGGTATCATGCTGAAAACCGGCACCGGAATCCCGTAATGAGTTTAAAACGATGAAATCGAAGTTTTTCTTATGAAGTTTGCCTTCGGCGTTGGATTTTTCGTTATTTGTTTCTAGCGCAAAGCCGACAATGACCTGCTTTTTACGCTTTTTTGCTCCTAGCGAGGCAGCAATATCTGTCGTTCGTTCAAGCAGGATAGACATATCGCCTTCCTTTTTCTTTATTTTTTGTTTGGCAACTTCCCTCGGTCGGTAGTCCGCAACGGCTGCGGCAAGAATGGCCACATCTGCTTTCTTAAAATGCGTAGTGGCGGCCTTAAACATTTCCTGAGCAGAAGTAACCGGAATCGTTTGAATCGCAGGATGAACAGGGCGAAGGGTAGTAGGCCCTAAAACCAACTGAACCGTCGCTCCTCGCATTGCCAGTTCTTCCGAAATAGCAATCCCCATCTTCCCCGAGGAACGATTGCCGATAAACCGAACGGGATCAATGGCTTCATAAGTAGGCCCTGCTGTAACGAGTACCTGCTTACCTTTCAAATCCTGTCGTCGCTCGCTATAATCTCCGAGTAATTGGACAATATCCTCCGGTTCTGCCATACGTCCGGCACCCACCAGCCCACTGGCTAATTCGCCATGACCTACGGGAATCAGGTGGTTTCCACCATTAACGAGGGTATCCAGATTTTTACGGGTGCTAAAATGTTCCCACATATCCAAATCCATTGCCGGAGCAAAAAATACGGGACATCGGGCAGAAAGGTATACCGCTAAAAGCATATTATCGCAAATCCCATTCGCCATCTTAGCAAGCGTATTCGCAGTAGCAGGAGCAATGACGAGATAATCGGCCCAAAGGCCCAGTTCTACGTGATTGTTCCATCCTTCATCAGTGTGTACGCTGGAGAAAACGGGACGTCGGGAAAGGGTAGAAAGGGTAAGCGCGCTTACAAAATCGGTCGCACGAGGCGTCATGACGACCTGAACTTCCGCCCCGGCTTTTATCAAAAGCCGGGTAAGCAGCGCCGCCTTATAGGCGGCAATACTGCCAGAAATGCCGAGGATAATTTTTTTTCCGGATAAGCGCATGAATGATTAGAATAAAGCTGAGGAATGTCACGTCTACTTGTTCGGTAGGCAGGCACTCAAAGCTTATTGATCCGGTTAATATTTAGAGTCGGTCGTCTCTTCGCGGTCGTGGTAGTGTACCTCTCCGTTGCTAAACTCATCACTTGCGATCAATACCGGATTAGGTAATCGTTCGTAGAATTTAGAGATTTCAATCTGCTCTTTGTTTTCGTGTACCTCCTCGATGGTATCTGTATTGACGGCAAACTCTTCGAGTTTGTTGTGCAATTCGTGCTTGAGGTCAACAGAAATCTGTTTTGCTCGCTTAGAGATGATGACGATAGACTTGTAGACATTTTCCGTGTCTTGGATCATTTCGTGGATGTCTCTTGCACCACAGTTAGGTTCGAGGCCCTGTACTCTTGATTTAATATCTGACATTGGCGATAACTTTTAATTGCTTTTGCGATTTATTGATAATATCCTCCAATTCTCCCTCGTATTCACTGTTTTTGTGTTTGCGTTGAAAATTTTCGGCGTATTTAACGGTATTAGAATAACGTTCATTTTGTTTGGCAAAGATGCTATTCTCTGCCCAGTTGAAGTATGATTTTACAATCAAAAACCTCACCCTTTCTACATAAGGCGAATCCGGAAAGTCTTTCAGCAAATTTTGAAAAGACTGGGTAGCGGACTGGTATTCTTTTAAATCATAATAAAGCTCTGCTTCTTTATACGCTTTTTGCTCCAGTTTGATACGCATTTCTGTAATTAGACTAGTCGCCTCTTTCACTCTTTCGCTATCGGGATACGTATTGATAAACAACTGTAGTCCATCAATCGCTTTTTGAGTATAAGTTTGATCCAAGCGATAAGAAGGGCTGAGTTGATAATTGGCGTAATGTTCCATATAATTTCCTTCTTCCCGATAGATACTATTTGGAAAAGTATTGGTAAAGTTTTTAAAATAATAAGAAGCCAGGAGATACTTTGCCTGATGATAGTGAGTATAAGCGTAGTAAAAGTAGGCACGTTCTGCTTCTGGTCGTCCCTTGTAAGCACCGATGACGAGTTCAAATAACGTTTGTGCTTTTGCCCATTCTTTCTGCTCGTAGTATTGATTGGCTTTTTTGAGTAATAAATCATTATCACCGCTGGTACGCAGCTTTTCGTATTCACTTCTACAGCCTGTTCCCAGCACGAAAAAGACACTCATTATTAAACCAAAGATCAATTGTTTATTCATAGACCCGCAAATTTACGATTTTTTTACCAAAATTAAGGTTAAATCTCCCTATATGACCAAACGTTTCAAAGGTCGATATTGGTATATCTCCTTATTGTAGGCTAGACGAGGAAAAAGAGGATTGGGTTGGGTAACTCGAATCGTGGTTCCCAGAATCAACAAAGCCGGTGTTGGCCGGCTCTGTTTAGTTGGGAGTATCTATGCCTCCATAGTGTTATTACGGTAGTTTCCCCAACTGTGTATAGAATAAAATAGCCAATAAGGCTAAAAATGAATTGCAAGTGAGCGCAAGTTAAACAGGTTTTTTATATAATCAAAAAATATTATGTATTTATTTTTTAAAAATTTGATTAACCCAACGGATTTACTGCTTTTCGGATTTTAATAATTACTGATTTATAGGCCGGCGTATAGCTTCTATGTGCAAAGCTATTAATCGGTACCAATACATTGGCTTCTGGAAAATAAGTAGCGACCGTCCTTTCTGGAATTTCATAAGCAACTACCTGAAATTGCCGTGCTACGCGTTCTTTATTTTCAAAATAAGAAAACAAATCCACCTGATCGCCTGCTGCTAGTCCGGCTGTTTTAATATCTTCTTTATTCATAAAAACGATTCGACGTCCATTCTTGATACCACGATAGCGGTCATTATTGCCATAGATAGTTGTATTGAATTGATCATGACTTCGGATTGTTGTCATGATATATTCATCCGTTTGAGTGACAATGTCAACTACCGGATTGACAGAGAAAATAGCTTTTCCTGTTTCGGTTTTAAATACACCATCACGAGCCGCATTGGGTAAATAAAAACCGCCGTGATTACGGACCCGTACATTGTAGTTTTCAAAACCAGGAATCGTAGCTTCAATCAATTCACGAATCAATTCATAATCTTCTGCAAGACTTTCCCAATTCGGTTTCTCGTATTTATCTCCCACCACTACTTTTGCTAATTGCGCAATGATGGTAGGTTCTGCGAGCAAGTGTTTTGAAATAGGATCAACTTGTCCCCGCGAAGCCTGCACAACGCCCATTGAGTTTTCACAGCTGATAATCTGCTCTCCTGCGGTCGTAATAATTTTTTCAGTACGACCAATACAAGGCAAAATAATAGAGGTTTCTCCTGCGATCAGATGGTTGCGATTAAGTTGGGTAGAAATTTGAACAGTGAGTTTGCATTTTTTAAAAGCTGCGGCGATATGTTCTGTGTCAGGGCCAGCAGATAGCAAATTACCACCCAGTCCCATATAGCATTTTACCTTTCCGGCAGCCATTGCGTTGATTGTCTCCACCGCATGATAACCATCTTCTCTTGGCGGGTCAAATTCAAAATTCTTCTTAAGTGCATCAGCCAATTCCGGCTTAAGTTTTTCCCACACTCCTACGGTACGATCCCCTTGTACATTGCTATGTCCACGCACCGGACATGCGCCCGCGCCCGGCTTGCCGATGCTACCTTTGAGTAATAATAAATTGACGATTTCTCTGATCGTATTTACACTGTTTTGGTGTTGCGTAACGCCCATTGCCCAGCAAATGATGATCTTTTTATTACTCTGAATCATCTCTGCTGCACTACGAACAACTGCTTCCTCCAGACCAGCAGAAGCGACCAATTTGGAGAAATGCTGCTGGCGCAAATCTTTAATAAATTCCTTGTAGAAACTAGTATTGTTTTTAATAAAACTTTGATCAAAAATAGTACCTGGCGCTTTATCCTCTGCTTCCAATAATAGCCACATAATGGCCTTCATAAATGCCAAATCGCCATTGATTTTAACGGGAACATATAAATCCATCAACGCTGTTCCCTTTAAATATCCTTTAACATTCTGTGGGTTTTTAAATCGTTGTAATCCCGCTTCTCGTAACGGGTTGACACCCATAATTTTACCGCCTCGTTTTTTGGTAATCTCCAATGCCGATAACATACGGGGATGATTGGTGCCGGGATTTTGTCCCATGATGATGACTAAATCTGCCAGATAGAAATCCTCTAGTTTAACCGTCCCTTTACCAATTCCAATGGTTTCAGATAAAGCTACTCCGCTGGACTCATGGCACATATTGGAGCAGTCCGGCAAATTGTTGGTACCGTATTGTCGAACAAATAATTGGTATAAAAAAGCTGCCTCGTTGCTCGCTTTTCCAGAAGTATAGAATACTGCTTCATCGGGTGTATCCAATTTATGAAGCGTATCAGCGATCAAATCATAAGCCGCCTCCCAGGAAAGGGGTTCATAATGATGACTATTGGCATGTCGAATAACGGGTTGAGTGATACGTCCACTTTTACCGATTTTATAATCTGTCCAAGTCGTCATTTCTGCAATGGAATGTTTTTTGAAAAAGGCAGGTGTCACCCTTCTTTCCGTCGCTTCCTCCACGATGGCTTTTACCCCATTTTCGCAATATTCGCCAAGCGAAGAACGCTCGTCATCTGGGTCGGGCCAAGCGCATCCTGGGCAATCAAAGCCTTCCATCTGATTAACTGTAAATAAGGTGGTACCACATTTCTTTGCGCTCATCTCCGCACCTACATGACGGGCCACGGCTTTGAGCGCAGCGACGCCGGCAGCGTAGTTGTCTGGCGTGGACACTTCTATTTTTTCTTCTTCTGGTGGTGGAACGGCATAGAGTTTATCAGGAGGTGTAGGCATGGTATTATTTTTTTGTTTGTAATAGTTTGCTATTACTTTTAGTTATTAAACTTGAAAACGAAACCTAATTTTTTGATATAAGAATATCGACAAAAATGCTGGTGATAAGGTAAATATTTCAAGAGGAAAGGTAACAAATAAAATAGGGTTATGTTAAATTTTAATCAATTTTCGTTGACTTTTTTATGTTCATTTTATAGTTTTTTTGATCAATAGGCACAAGTTAATAAGAATTGCTCTTACTTCCTTCAAATTACACTATTTTATCCCGCTTCAACAATTATCTGTCCTAACCGTTACAATATGAATCTATTTACTCAAATTCGATTCAGGAATATTTAAAAAAAAAATCTAATACACTTTGAAAGAACACTTTATTGCCTATGCTGCTTTTGGTCTTGCAACGCTCATCATGGCTTGGCTTCCTTCTATTTCCAATAAAATAAAAATAAGTTATCCAATTTTTTTAATCGGGATTGGTTTGTTGATGCATGCCATTGGTGTACCGTTACCGTGGCCGGATCCGTTTTGGCCGGACTTATGGGTGATGAGTATTTCTGAAATTGTGGTGATTATTTCCCTGATGGGAGCAGGATTGGCGATTGGGAGAACGTTTGACTGGAAGAACTGGACGATCCCGCTGCGAATGATATTGATTACGATGCCTTTGTGTTTGGTGGCGATATATTTATTGGGTAATCAGTTTTTGATGATGAGTGTACCTGCGTCTAT
>Ga0114957_1005511_pt1 | contig 10472 bp, 8 predicted proteins | sample BantaG_FD_87175 | JGI IMG/M metagenome (GOLD analysis project Ga0114957, IMG submission 87175) | Marine algal microbial communities from Bantry Bay, Ireland - BantryBay_4 metaG | ecosystem: Host-associated > Algae > Red algae > Unclassified | place: Bantry Bay, Ireland | collected 2014-11-21 | reverse complement strand
TTGAGTTGATTTTAAGAGAAAGGCAATGTTTTCAAATTGGGCAATTAATAGAGTGAGCCTGGATGCAATAAGTCGCGCAAATAGTACGCCTGCGGATAGCCATAACGCACGCTTCCCTAGCCCAGCCCAAAGCGCGAGAAACCATTCAACTATCGACAGGCTTTCTTCTTCTGGAATCGATTGGAGTTGCATCATGCGCGCTTGTTCTGGCAGATCGCTCTTTTCTAAGGACGCTGGCGGTTGGCTTACAGGCTTTTGGGCTGGCACTGCATAGAGATGCAAGAATACACCAATTGTGACAAGCAAGGTGATAATCCCCGATACGAGATCGACGCTCGATCCATTCCACGTTAAGCCAATCTGTGCTGCACGAAAAAATTGAGGCAGCAGTGTGCCCTGTATTGCGCCGATAGTGGCTGTTGCTAAGCCAACGCCAAGCAGGATGGCTACAGGGATAGTTGCTGTCCTATATATTATACGGCGAATGAGCGATTCGGATCTGTCGCGTCCGCTCTCTTTTGTTTGGAAAATGCGAATTGACCCGCCGAATAAGAGTAATAGCCCCAAGAGCAGAGGAACAACGAGGGTGAAATCTATGATGCCTGCCTGCATGATGGGCTGAAACAGCTGAGGGCGCAAAATGTCTTGTATGGCAATTACACCTATGTAACCTGTGGCTGCACCGACTAAAATGTATTGGGCAAGCCGCGAGAAGATGTTCTCTCGAAAAAGTATACTTAGGATCATGAGCGACAGAATTAGCCCCACCCACCCTTCTATTGTTGTAAGAAATTCAGGCACTCTAGGCATTTTTATGCTCCGCTATTTGCCTATCTTTTGCCTGTCTTTTTTCGGCGCTGCGGTTGCTTAGCATCGAAAAATTTCCTAATAAAATGAGGAGAAGTATAGTGAGATGGCCCCAGTTTTGGTAGACTTGTTGGCGAAACTGTTGTGGCGATGGCATTGCGTCTGCGGCTGTTGTGTTTGCCGAGGCAGAACGATTGTAAAGCTGTTGGTACGCGATCCCTCCATCAAATCCGCTGACGATTCCGCTTAATTGACCACTATCTAAGAAAGGTCGTAAGTATGGATCTGCGGCGGCGCTTGTGACGGCAACGGTAGTTGCTGGATTTAACGGCTGCCCTTGTTCTAGCCACTGCTGTACCTCTTCGGCTCGGGCAGATGCGATCAAAACTAAGTCTAATGGACTGTTTAATAGTGCCGATGGGGTGCGCTCTTCGGGTGGTAGTATCATGCCTCGATCTTGTCCCAGCAGCGGCAATACGGCTGATCCTCCGGGCAAGTAGCCGAGATCCAGCAATGTGAGTAGTCCATTGCGTCCTTGTCCATTATGTACGTCTCTTAGCATTCGCCGGGCTGTGGCGGGTCCTGTTGGTAGGGTGCTAGCCAGCACTACCTGATACTGCCGATCTTCTAAGTGGCGCAAAACTGGCTCAACTACTTGGTCTAGTTCCCCGGCGGTTGCGGGGTCGTACTCCCATAGAACAAGGGCAATGGGTTTGTCGAGCCGGTCGATAGTTTGAAATGCTGCTGCTACGCCTGGCAATTGGTTGCCGACACCACTTGGGGTGGAAAATTCTAGAAATATTGGGATGGCTACTGCAAGCGCTAAGAGTGCAAAGATCCATGGGACATGGACGGAGGGTGTGATGCTGAAATTATTCTTTCCTGCCTCTACTCTCTGGCTAGGCTCAGAGGTCATTAAGGTTTGAATGCGCCGTAAATCAGCATCATCTATCAATTCGCCCGTCGCCTGTGAGCGCGGGATCTGTTCGATATTTTCACCGATGATTGTTTGCGGTTCTAGCAGCCCTGGAATACCGCTGCCTACACCTCGTTGTGGCAGGACGTTACTGGATAAAATTTCGCTGGATGAAACGTTGCTCTCTGCTGGCTTTCGGATCGGTGCTGGTTCGATCTTATCATCGGATTGTAGGTGGCTCTTTTCTGTTTGTCTGCCTTGAACTTTGGGTGGGGGAAGAGCGGGTGCATCTTTTTCATCTCCCGAAGACCTTTCCTCTACTGTACTGTCTTTTGACTCATTTGGAGATGGATCTATCAATTGACGTTCAGCCGATCTATCTATCGGCCTCATTATGGATTCAGAATCCGCCGCTGGTTCGCTGTATGTAGACTCGTTTTTATGTGGTTGTCTTTTTTCTTGCGGATCACTCTCGCGCAGCTCTGTTCCACAATTGTTGCAGAAGTTCGAGCCTGTTCGATTGTTTACCCCGCAGTGCGGACAGATAATAGTTGGCATCTATATTGTTTGGGCCGAGCTTTTTATGTGTACTGTTTGGATTGTATCGGGTCGGCTTATGTTGGATTGCATTGCTATGGTCGATCTAATATGAAACGGGTTGCTATGAGCAGCAGCGACATACTGCCACCGATGATGACTCCCCGCAGCGCAGCCATGATCGGTACATTAAGCAACCAGTGGATGAAGCTCTCTGATGTTGTCGTAAGCAATGTATGGCTGATTGGCATTTGTAAAACTAACATGAGTAGTGCGCCGATTAAGATCCACATGCTGCCGGTTCGCCCTATGCGCAAAAATCGGTATGCGGCAGCGGCCAAAAAGAAAGCTGTAATTGCAAATAGAGCCGATTGTAATGGCGCAATGATATTATTGAAGATCCAGTCGACTAATGGGGTGGATGTACCGCTTATATCTAATAAACCGATTATTAATACAGCCCCCATTGTGATGAGCAAAATAAGGCTATATCCCCACTCTATTTGACCATTTTTGATGCTCTGTAGGTGAACCTGCGCAATGTTGAGTATTCCAAGCAATAGCGCAAATGCACTGAGCAATAGCACCCATTTATAGATCGTGGTTGTAAGTGGACGCAGCTGTTGAAATTGTCCTGTCCTATCGACACCGATCAATACGAAGCAGAGCAGAAAAATAAATATTATTGAATAGTTTGCATTTGATCGATCTTCTTGGTTCATATTGTTTTGATAGTAATAGCTGGAAACTGTCCCAAATTGTGTATAAGTGGCATTAGATTATTTAATTAGACAGACAAAGCCATTTACACACCTTATAATACAGTTCTGATAGATGTAGAACGTAAATATGGTGTCAGGTCTTAACAAACTGTCTAAAAAGATCATGCTTTATCCAACTTCGATAGATCTTTCAGAAGGTTTCTAATATTTACACAAATAAGGCGGTGATACCCATTAAAATTGCTAATCCTATCATCGCTCGCCGAATCCAAATTGTTTGTTCACCGGCTGATAAGTGTGGCTCCGCTCTGCGCGCTACTGATTGGAGCGTTAGCGATCTGGGTTGCGTATATCGACTTAGATGGTGCTGGTTGCGTATAGGGTCGGTTGTAAAAGGTAAGCTTTCAATCGGCGAATTAGTGCTTGGCTCTGCGCCAGGGGCAAAAAGATGATACCAACCTCTATCAATACCTGTCCAGCGGGCCTTGGGCGAATGCGTGTTTGAATCTGCTCTACTAGCCGCAGTTTGAGATGTCAATGCCGCAATATGTGTTGTTGAATCGATAGATGTGAAAACAAGACATGGTTCAATTAATGTGTCGTATATTCTGTTTCCGTACCCATGCCTTTCGTCTGAGACCAAATTTGAATGGGGGCGAGTAGTTTGCAGAAGCATAAAGAGCCACAGTGGGCATTCTCCTCCCATTGCAATAACTGGTTGAACGATGCTATCACGCTTTTGAATCATCTTTTGCAGCGCGTTTATCCCAAGTAGCCCATCTATCGTTGTATCACTGCTGCCTAGATTAAATAGCGGCTGTTCGCCAGCTTCTATACTGTAAGCTGAATCTGCTTGCCACTGTTCTATAATTGCTTTTTCAGTTCGATGCCAAAGCACAAGGTTCCCTTTACAAATTGACGGTCCATCATAGATCGTTATAGATCGTTTTCTAAACTTTTTAGCAATTGCGTTAACCGCTTTGGGCGTGACAATACGCGCGCCCATCGCTCCCATATCCAAGTGGGCGCTATCATCGCAAGAATGGGCGAGAAAAAATGCAGAAGTTGCCCGCCGACAAACGCCAAAGGTTTATTGCCCTGAAAAAATATCATCGAAGGTAATAGTAACTCCTTTTGCTTGAATAGCTCTAAATCACGAATCATTTCATTGTCGGACCCCAAATTATCTACTTGGATATCAAGGTCTTCTTGGCAATTGTTTGGTATAGTCATGCTGATTCCTAAATAGCGTTAGTGCTGTAAGTGTCACCTTAAGCATAGGTAATGTGCTCGCTGAACGCCTTAAGCTTGTACCTCTTGTATTTATAGTAGTTGGTATTCTTGCTACTAATGTTAATTTCTACTATTTAGTACTGGCTAAGATAATCGATACCATAGACTTTAAACCATTATGGTAACTACTTTACAATGCGTTGTGCTAGACCAAAAGTTATTCTCTTCATTCTGTCGAATTTGGTGGGTGTTTTGAAAAAAAAGAAAAATCTAACGCAGAGACACAAAGAGCGCAGAGAACAACAGAAATTGAAGCTTTCTCATGGTTTGCTCTGTGTCTCTGCGTTCAAAAACTTAGCCAGAAATTTTCTTACTCACCAAATCTGACACAAGCAGGTATAAAAATAGCTGCTAAATATTTCAGTATGAGTATAAGACCATCGTATGATCATGAGCGCCTGCTGAGTAAATACTGATTATGAATACAAATTACGCAGAGTGTAGTTTACCACAGAAGGTATAGATAGAGTCTGTTTTTAACCGCTCCTGAATACCTAGATTTCAAATTTTGTGTATTTGACTTGAACTTTATATAATGTAGATGCTTAAAAGCCAAAGGTAGTGCTAAAATACTACACCGATAACAAGATGGCTATTGCACTAGAATTTCATAAGTAACTAGAATAAATAATGTTATAACTTTATATTGATCTGGTTTGCAATTCCAAATCGTTACTGGTATACTTAAGTACAGAATATAGTCCCCAACATAAACTTTAATAGTGTTAAAGTCTCCAAGGTGCTCATTACGCACTCCGTACATCAAAAATGTTGCCAGTTATCAACTAATATAGCTCTGGTTTGTTGCAACGTTTTGTACGGCTTCAAGTTTGAAAACAAGAATTATTTTACTTAAAGTCCGATTCTGCTTTGTTTGTGATTATGTGAATCATAAACAAATTAAATGGCTCTTGGGCATCTGTTTTTGAAGAAATTAGTAGGTTTTTCTTCAACAGAGAAGTATATTATAATATTTGTTAGTAAGTAACTCTTATTCTCTCTATTATATTGTAATTAGGTTCACCTAATCGTACTGCTATCGCAATTTGGCAAGAATATAACGTAGCTTTTTTTTGCTAAAACTTATCTGAAAAAAATGCGATTTGCGTTATTTAAGATAACAGTATAATCATTGCCAAGTGCGTTAATCTTTATAATTGCTGATATGATAGTCAGTCTGCTAGTTACTGAAATTATTTCAGGTTAATCTGAATTGTTCAATCTACCTACAATTACTATTTTTATGTAAGTGCAATAAACATCAAATAAAAGGAGATACAAAAATAATGATTAGTCGAAAAAGTATATTAAGCACATGTGTAACCCTTCTTCTTGCAATTGCTTTAACCGGTTGTTCAATGGGTGGCTCAGCTATGCCAAATCGTGCTGTTGATATTAGCATGGACGAAGCTCAGTCTGGTCAGAATGCTGCCCTTGCTGGTGCTCTACTTGGTCAAGCCACGCTAACCGAGAGCCAGGCAAGCAGTCTACTTACCGAGTTGCTGAAGGCGAATACAAATGGCGGTACAATCACAATTGATTCTGTAGAAACATTGTTTGAGGATGACCAAGTTTTCATTACGCTTAAGTTAGCTGATGAAATTGCCGGCATAGATTCAATCGGTATTGCCGGTGCGGTTATGATGGACGGCAATACGCTTATGGTTGATTTAAGCGAAGCAACTGCTGGTGATATTGTTGTCGGTGGCGATGTGATGGGTGCCTTAAGTGGTCGTGTTAATGACGCACTTGACGACCTAGCATTCCCTGCCGTCAATATTGCTCCTCAGAGCGGCAGCATTACAGTTGGCTTGGCTCAATAGAAAAATTTGTCAACGATTATTTTGCTCGACTTAAAAGGTTCAGGATATCCTGAACCTTTTTTGTTTTTGGAACTATGGCCAAAGCGGATGCTAAGCTAAATTAGAAAATAGTCATACGGTTTACAATTTTTCGGCTACAGAATTATGGGTCTGAATTATTTACATTACTTTTTCTAGGCATACAATTTGGCCGAAAACGCGTTTTATGGTACACTTTTTTTTCGTGGGCTTTGACGGTATCCACTTTTTGTCAAAGCTATATCTCGTATAAAGCGCTCCAGAAATTGGAGGAGGAACTTTTGCCAACGATTAACCAATTGGTTCGTAAGGGCCGTAAGAATATTGCAAAGAAAGAAAAAGCTCCGGCTCTGCGATTTACGCACAATGCTTTAACTAGTCGAACCAGCCGAGCAAAAAAAGGCAGTCCGCAGAAGCGTGGCGTATGTACTCAGGTACGTACCACAACTCCTAAGAAGCCAAATTCTGCATTGCGTAAAGTTGCGCGTGTACGACTAACCAACGGAATGGAAGTCACCGCTTACATTCCTGGTGAAGGCCACAATTTGCAGGAGCATAGCGTAGTGCTTGTTCGTGGTGGTCGTGTAAAAGATCTGCCCGGTGTTCGTTATCATATTGTGCGCGGCGCTCTAGATAGCACTGGGGTCGATGCTCGCCGTCGTAGTCGTAGCAAGTATGGAACGAAACGGCCCAGATAATATCTGGCTTGTTACACACCAAAGCAATGTAAAACAGATTTTGATTGAGGCTGATTGCTAGAAAAATATTGTTTTATATCATGCTTATGTATAAATTGTGTAGCGCACATATTGTTTTATAAATTGATTTGCAGCATATGTAAATTGTTTAGATTGAATTTAGATTAGTCTCTTAGGTTGAGGAAACATCTAGCATGCGAAGAAATAGAGCGCCAAAGCGTCCTGTAACACCTGACCCACGTTATAATAGTCCTGTTGTGGCGAAGTTTATGAACAATGTAATGCGAAGTGGCAAGAAGAGTCTTGCATCGCGTATTGTTTATAACGCATTTGATATTATTGAAGAACGCTCCGGCAACTCAGCGATTGAGGTCTTTGAAGAAGCTCTCAAAAATGCTACACCTACCGTCGAGGTTAAGCCACGACGTGTTGGTGGTTCAACATATCAGGTTCCAGTTGAAGTAAATATGCGTCGACGTAGCGCACTTGCGATGCGCTGGATAATTGAAGGTGCTCGTAAGCGTAGCGGTCGTGGTATGGCCACTCGACTAGCTAATGAATTAATGGATGCATCAAAAGGCGAAGGGGCCGCCATTAAGAAGCGTGAAGATGCCCATAGAATGGCAGAAGCAAACCAAGCATTTGCGCATTTCCGCTATTAGTATATTAGCTTAAAGCTATCGCGCTGGGTTTAGCAAAGTGCTATTCCCCAGATGGTGCAGGTGTTAGATTGTTAATCTACCCCTTGTGCAACACAATTTACTACGAAGTAACTTGACGCGGCGTTATATCCTAATTGGCTGTCATCATATCGATAAATTGCACTGTAATCGAGCTCTGTTGGCAGTAACTTTGAGGGTATACGCCGTATCGTTTTGCCTAGAACTAGTGTCTTCTGTAGCGGTAATACAAATATACTATACTTAATTTATTGATTTGCCTTACTATAAATGTAATGGCTTTTATCTGTCCGGTGAGAGACTAGGTCGACACACCGGTTGAAACTTTTGTAATGCCACATCTTTATAGATGATATACGTGGTTTATACTCTGTATCATGCGGTGCTTCGAGAGTCTATAGTTTCTAATGTCCTCTCGACAAGTTAAACTGGAATAAAATAATGATTATTAAACATCCGATTGAACAAATAAGAAATATTGGCATTATTGCTCATATTGATGCTGGCAAGACAACAATTACAGAACGTGTTCTTTTTTATTCCGGTCGTATTCACCGGATGGGTGAGGTACACGAAGGAACTGCTGTTACCGACTTTATGGAGCAGGAGCGTGAGCGCGGTATTACAATTGCCTCCGCTGCAATTACAACAGAGTGGGCAGATACTGAGACTGGAGAAAAAATCCAGATCAACATTATTGATACCCCTGGGCATATCGACTTTACGGCTGAAGTGCAGCGTAGCCTTCGCGTTCTTGATAGTGGTGTTGTAGTTTTTGATGCTGTTGCTGGTGTTGAGCCACAATCCGAAACTGTTTGGCGTCAGGCAGATAGCTATAAGGTACCGCGCATGTGTTTCGTCAACAAAATGGATCGTATCGGTGCTAGCTTTGAACGCACTTGCGATATGATCGTTGAACGACTAGGTGCTGTACCTCTACCTATTCAATTGCCTATCGGTGCCGAGGATAAATTTGCTGGCGTTATTGATCTTTTTAAGATGCAGGCGCTAGTCTTCACCGATACTTTAGGTGAGAAGCCCAGCGTTGAAGAAATTCCAGCTGATATGGTCGAGGCTGCTCAGGCTGCGCGCGAGAGTATGATTGAACGTATTGCTGAAACTGACGACGATTTGACGATGAAATTTCTTGAAGGTGAAGAAATTCCTAACGCTGATTTGCAGAAAGCATTGCGTAAAGCTGTTATTGCCAGCGAATTAGTGCCCGTTATGTGTGGCACGGCACTGCGTAATAAAGGGATCCAGCCACTGCTAAATGCTGTTGTGCGATACCTTCCTAGCCCACTTGATGTTCCACCTGTTACCGGTATTGATCCTAAGGATGAGGCCGAAATTTTACGTCACCCAAATAGTGACGAACCATTTGCGGCACTGGTCTTTAAAATTGTCACTGATCCATATGTCGGTCGCTTAGCATACATACGTGTCTATTCAGGTAAACTTGAATCGGGTAGCCCTGTTTATAATGTCAACAAACGACGTAAAGAACGTATTGGTCGTATGCTTCAAATGCATGCTGATAAACGTGAGGAGATCAAATCAATTGAGGCAGGTGATATCGCCGCAATTGTTGGGTTGAAGGATAGTTTTACGGGTGAAACACTCTCAGATCAGAGCAATGAAATTCTGCTTGAAACAATTGAATTCCCCGATCCAGTGATCAAGGTTGCCGTCGAGCCTAAAACAAAAGCTGATCAGGATAAATTGTCTGATGGTTTGATTAAACTAGCGCAAGAAGACCCAACTTTTCATGTAGAGTATGATGATCAAACTGGTCAGACTACAATTGCGGGTATGGGTGAACTTCATCTCGATATTATTGTTGATCGGCTAAAACGAGAATTTTCTGTTCAGGCCAATGTTGGTCGTCCACAGGTTGCATACCGAGAAACAGTAACGAAGCCTGCACGAGTTGAAGGCCGTTATGTGCGGCAGACTGGTGGTAGTGGTCAATATGGTCACGTTTGGTTAGAGGTCGAGCCAAATGAGCCAGGCAAGGGTCTTGAATTCGAAGTGAAAATTGTTGGTGGCTCTGTGCCGCGTGAATATTTTAATGCGATTGAGCGAGGCGTGAATGAAGGGATGGTTGCTGGTATTCTTGCTGGATATCCTGTCGTTGATGTAAAGGTGAGCCTAGTTGATGGTAGCTATCATGATGTAGATTCAAATGAAAATGCCTTTAAAACCGCTGCTCGTATGGGGTTGCAAGAGGGGCTGCGCAGTTGTAAATCTGTTCTTCTTGAGCCAATGATGAAGGTCGAATCGATTGTACCTGAAGAATACGTTGGCGATATAGTCGGTGACTTCTCTAGCCGTCGTGGTGAGATTGAGGGCATGGAGCCGCGTAATGGTGGTGTTACTGCGGTGCGCGCGCTCGTGCCGCTAGCCGAGATGTTCGGGTACGCAACCAACATTCGCTCGATGACTAGTGGCCGTGGTAATTTCACTATGCAATTTGAGAAATACGCGAAGGTTGGGCAGTCGATCACAGAGCAGATTCTGAAGGTTGCACCTGCCTAAAGATTACTTAATTAGAGTTGAAGATATATATGAATCGGATTAAACTTAATGTGTTTTAATCCGGTTCATATTTGCAAAAACGTAAGCATTTAGTATATACTGATTTGGTTTGGCAGGAATAAGCTGCCAGAAATTGGAGCCGTTGTGCATATAGTACTGTAGGTGTAGTTTTGTACTGCTTTTTTCTTAGCAATGGTTCACAGAAATATCATTTAGGGTAGTTCATCTGGGTATATAACGATAGTGTTTTACTATCGGTTCCCTCTTGGAAATTCTTTATTGATTTGTTTCAAAATGTTAAAGATACGTAAAGTGTTTTGAGCACTTTTAGATAGACTGGTATTTAACCCTTGTGGTGTAAGGAGAATTCGAATGGCAAAAGAGGCATTTGAAAGAAATAAAACCCATATTAATGTGGGGACAATTGGACATATCGATCA
>Ga0114957_1005509_pt1 | contig 10476 bp, 8 predicted proteins | sample BantaG_FD_87175 | JGI IMG/M metagenome (GOLD analysis project Ga0114957, IMG submission 87175) | Marine algal microbial communities from Bantry Bay, Ireland - BantryBay_4 metaG | ecosystem: Host-associated > Algae > Red algae > Unclassified | place: Bantry Bay, Ireland | collected 2014-11-21 | reverse complement strand
GGTTTTGTTCATAGTTTTTGCTTTGAAAGCCGCATAAATGTTGATATTTTCAGGGTTTTAAAGTGAAAAATATGGACAAAATATCCTGTCAAGAATCTGCATTTATTTAGTTCGCATTCCTTTGCAATCAAAGGAAGAAATAATTCCGCTGCATTTTCTTTTAGCATTTCATCAAAAAGATTCCCTTCCTTCTTTGGTTTTTTCATTTGATGAAATGAATCAAAAATATTTTAATATACACATATTGTTATTTCATATTATTGACAACAATCTAAATGATTATCTATAATTTATAAATAACAATATTGGAAAAATTCCTTTCTCTTTTCTATTTTTAAAGGGTAAACAACTTTGAGAAAACACATGATAAACTGGAAGGAAATACCTTTTGTGAAATTCCTCCTACCTTTTGCTACAGGAATTTTACTCTCTATTATTTTGGAGAATAACCACCCGATCTGGTATGGGATTTTATTGTCCTCTATTCTCATTCGTATCGTTTTTTCTTTCAAAAAAATCCCTAATCATTATCGTCATTTTCATGGAATACTTGCGCATGTACTTTTATTTTCGATAGGTTATTTATGGTGTTTTCATTTTAATGAATTGCAACATAAAAATCATTTTCAACAAGATCTCAAAACCAAAAATATCATTATTGGAAAAATCGAAACTGCTCCTATTTTTGGAAAATATTTAAAAGCCACTCTTTCGACTCAACTCATCGGGACTCATCTCGATTCTCTAAAAAAATGCAATGGCAACATTTTAATTTACTTAAAAAATGATTCTACCCGACAATTAAAATATGGTGACATTGTTGCATTCAATGGACGAATTCAAGCAGTTGAACCGCCCAAAAATCCACATGCGTTCAACTATAAAAAATTTCTAAAATTTAAAAATATTCACTATCAAGTTTTTATTAATCAACCAGAAGATTGGCAACTCTCAGCGATCAATCAAGGTAATTTTATTCAAAAGAATGCCATCAAAATTCGATACTATTTTCTAGCAATTTTGAAAAAACATTTAACTACCTCTCGTGAATTATCTGTAGGAAATGCCTTGATCTTAGGTTACAAAAATGGCATCGACGAAGAAGTTCGAACCGCTTATGCACACACGGGAGCATTGCATGTTTTGGCAGTTTCGGGATTACATGTTGGGTTGGTCGCTTGGTTTGTAAATATATTGTTAAGCCTTGTAAAATCTAGAACTTTGACTTGGCGAATCACCAAAGCTATGATTTTGATTGGAGTCGTTTGGTCATTTGCAATTATCTCAGGAGGTTCTCCTTCGGTGCTTCGAGCAGCGACGATGTTTACTTTTTTAATCATTGGACTTTCCATGAATCGGACGACCAATATTTATAATTCGCTTGCCATTTCCGCAAGTATTTTACTCATTTGGAATCCTTATCTTTTGATGAATGTAAGTTTCCAATTATCTTATTTAGCAATCACTAGTATTGTTTATTTTCATCCAAAGATTCATCGCGCTTTGATTGTCAAAAATAGTTTTCTTCGAGGCATTTGGAATTTGATTTCACTTTCTTTGGCAGCACAAATTGGGACTTTGCCGATCAGCATTTATTATTTTCATTCGATTCCCTTTTTTGCTTGGTTGTCGGGTGTGATTGTGATTCCTGCGGCAACGATAATTCTAGGAAGTGGTATGTTATTATTGCTCATCGAAAGTCTGATTCCAAGTCTCGCATTTATTCCAGGGTGGATTTTATATTATTCAATTTGGCTGATGAATGAAGCGATATTTTTGATTCAAAAATTTCCTTCGAGTGTTTGGATCGGTGTTTGGGTTAGCTTCGGAATTGTTGTTTTGATGTATGCGATGATTGGAAATATTATCCTTGCTTTGAGCACTCGGAAATTGAAATGGTTACTTCCTGCCTCTGCATTTTTGTTCTTCATTTCCATAAATTATTCGTTCACTTCTTTTGGAGAAATTGCTCAAAAGAAAATGATTATTTACCATTCCTACCGTCACTCAGTTATTGATTTTTTTGATGGGAAAAATGCTTTTAGCTTTTATGAAAAAAATATCATAGAAAAGAATCTATCATTCGCTACTCAAAACAATCGCTGGTCGAATGGTGTAAAAAAGGTCACTCCAATTCATTTTGAAAATATAGAATTTCAGTCCGAAAATATATTTTATCAAAAACCATTTATCCAATTTTTTGATAAAAAAATCGTACTTCTCGATGATACTTTTCAATTTCGAAAAGGTGCAAAAATCAAAGTGGATTTTATTATAATTCAAAATAATCCAAAATTTGATCTGGAAAATATTTCGCAAAATTTCACTTTTGAAAAAATAATTTTCGACACTTCCAACTCACAATGGAAAGTCAAAAATTGGAAAATAAATTGCCAAAGATTAAACATCCAATACTATGATATTTTTGAAAAAGGTGCTTGTGAAATAGTACTTGAATAGTTTAAAAGGAGTCAGGAGTCGGGCTGTCCGCTACGCTCTCGGTCAGGAAGCAGGGACCTCTTGTTCTTCCTAATAAGCTCTAAGGAGATACTATTTTTTATAGAAAACTAAACCTAACAACCATGAGAAAACAATTTTACGAGTACATGTATTTGACTCGACAAGAAAGGAATGGACTTTTTGTTGTCATCTTTATGAGTGGTCTTATTTCTTTTGCTCCCTTGATTTATTCTATTTTTGGAGAAAAAAGGATAACCGATTTTAGTGCATTTCTAAATGAGATCGAAGCATTTCAGCGGGCAGATATTTCTACTCAGCCGCTCGCTTTTACGAAAAATAATTTTTCCAATTCAAATTCAAAAAAGCAATTTGATCTATTTCCTTTTGACCCGAACCTTGCATCAAAAGAAGATTTTATCGACTTAGGCATTTCGCAAAAAACTGCTCAAACGATTATTAACTTTCGAAATAAAGGAGCAAAATTTTTTAAAAAAGAAGATTTCAAAAAAGTCTATGGTTTGCAAAAGTCGGACTTCGAACGACTTGAAAGATTTATTCAAATCAAGAAGAAAGAAAAGAAATTTCAGCCTTTTGCCAAAAACGAAATTCCAAAATCTTACGATGATCCAATCCTCAATCCTGTCGCATTCGACCCAAATACTGCTGATGTAAATATATTGTTACAAAATGGTGTTCCTCAGCATGTTGCCAATACCATCTTGAAATATCGGAGCAGCGGAGCTATTTTTCAAGTCAAAGAAGATTTGAAAAAAATCTACACTTTGAAGGAAGATATTTATCAAAAAATAGAACCGTTCATCGAAATTGTTCCGCAAGAAAAAAAGTCGATCACCAAAACATTTGAGTCAAAAAGTGATTTTCCAAAAGAAGAAAAAAAAGAATCAAATATTATTATTGACATCAATAATTCTGCTGCGGAAGACTGGCAAAAACTTCGAGGAATCGGGCCTTCGTTTTCAAAAAGAATTGTAACTTTTAGAAATCGACTTGGCGGATTTCATTCTGTCGAGCAAGTTGGAGAAACTTATGGTCTGCCAGATAGTTCTTTTCAAAAAATAAAATCTCAGTTGCAATCCTCTTCAATTTTACAAAAAATAAATATAAATCAAGCGACGGAAAGTGAGTTGAAATCGCATCCTTATATTTCATGGAATCAAGCGAAATTAATTTGTAGTTATCGCAAAATGCATGGTGATTTTAAAGATGTAAATGAATTGTTACAAATCGGTGCATTTAAAAAAGATTGGTTGGAAAAGTTGAAATATTATTTAGAAATTTAGAACCAAAAAAAAAACGGCACTCGGAATGTCGAGTGCCGTTTGTGTTAACTAACGGTTTGGAATTTTTGTAAGAGTGTTGTTTAATTTTTTTTTGGATTATCTTCCTGCGCCTTCAAACACATAAGTCATTTTTCCACATTGTTTTTTAGGAGCAGAGTAGTCTTTGGCAAATTTATATTTAGTAGTCAAGTCCACCGCTTTTCTGATTACCGCAAAATCTTTAATCGTCGATGCTTCTGTATCTGGTTTTGAGAAAATCACTTGTCCACGTTGGTTGATACATAATTCGATTACGATCGTACCAGAAAGTCTCGTGATTTTTTTCACATCCGCTCGGTAAATTACTTTTCGATTGAAAATTCCAGATCCTGCATTTTCTCCGAAACCAGTTCCGCTATCGGCATTTCCACTACTGGAAGTTTCGTTATCATTTCCAATTTCAGAGGCAGTCCCGACTTCTTCTACTTCGCCATCACCACTTCCAGGATTTTCTACTTCTTCCACTTCGGCAGGAGCCTCTTCGATAATTGGCTCATCCACCACAGGTTCTTCTGCTACTTCAGTTGTTTCTTTTGGTGTTTCCAAAGCTGGTTCAGGTTCAGGAGTTGTCAATATTTTTTTAGCAGGAGCAGGCTTTACCTTTGGTACTTCTTTTTTGACAGGTTTCTCCACTTTCTTTTTTCGCTTCTCGACCTTCTTCGCTTTTTTCTTAGGACTCTTCACACTTGAAGAACTTTCTTGTTGAGAAAAATCTACGGTAATAAAAGTCATCTCTTCCTTCGGCAAATTGTCAGGAGACATCATGCTTCCCATAAATGGTAACAAACCTAAAACGATTAATGCCATATGAAAATAGAAAGCGATTAACAAACCTCTTTTCTTATTCTTTTTCTCTTCTTCTTGGTAAGCGTAAGCTGATGCATTCATATTCGTTTGTAATTTTTAATTCAAAATAATAGGGTAGTATTTTTAACGCCCTTTGTATAAAACAATATTGCAGCCTTTTGAAAGAAAATACCGTTAAGGCACTCTTAATATTATGTAAAATTTTCTTAAAGTATTACCGAAGTACCTGTTCCGATTTCCATGAGAGCATACCAAAGTTCTAACTTCGATTTTCAAAAACTAAAATCAAAACAAATTTAAACCCAAGCGGAAGATTTTTTTTTCTAAAATAAAAAACTCTAATTAGTTGATAAACAGTTAGTTATGTGACAAGAAGAGATATGCTGTCTTTAAATAAACAAATTGTTTGTATTAAATTTGTTTTTTTAAAACAAATTGTTGTAGATTTGTTTTAGCTAAAAAGAACAACATATCATGTCCTCGGTTTTTTTAAATTTTTTTAGGAAAAGGGAGCCACTTAGGTGAATTAAAATTGAATTCATAGCACGATGAATTTGCTCCCTTTTTCCTAAAATCAACATCGAAAGATGAGGTAAAAAATTTAAACATACTTTAATAAGGAGTATTAATTATAAGTGATAGTAATGAGTTTCCCATGACTTGTATAATACGATCGTCAAAAAAAAATCATCACTTGTCACTCATACTTCATCACTAAAAACTATCACCAAAAAACAAACTTGGATTACTTAATCAAAAAAAAGAAACACGATGCTTCAAAGATTTATTCCCCTCACTTTCGACAGGCAGCAGGTCTTTACACAAACTTCAGAATGGGCAAAACGTAATTGGATTAGAATGTTCGGTCTAGTTTTAATTGCTTATGTACTAGTACATAAAGATTTAAACTTGCAACTTAACTTGAATGGAGCGGCTCCAAATACGTATCAAACTGCAGCGTTGCCACTTGGCGAATCTCCCACGCCAACTGCCATCAACACTTCTTACTTCCATGCGGAAGAAGAAAATGTGAAACCAAAGGAACGCACTTCAAAAATAAAAAAAGAAAAAAAATCGTCTTCCTCTTCAAAGAAGAAAGATGATAATCTCGCCAACACTTATTCCAATATGACTTATTCTTTTGGGAAAAATGAATCGGGCAAGAGTAAAACTTCTAAAAGAAAAAAACAAGAAGCATATGTCAACCGATTTGTAGATGTGGCACAAAAGGAAATGAGAGAATATGGTATTCCTGCGAGCATCACACTTGCGCAAGGTTTGATTGAAACCAATGCAGGAGATAGTCGATTGGCAAAACAGAACAATAATCATTTTGGAATGAAATGTTTTTCCAAAAAATGTAGGAAAGGACATTGCGCAAATTTTACGGATGACTCACACAAAGATTTTTTCCGAAAATATAAATCCTCTTGGGAAAGCTACCGAGCACATAGTCAACTTTTGATGGGAAAACGATACCGACATTTGAAAAAATTAGGAAGCAAAAATTATAAAGATTGGGCGAGAGGATTAAAAAAAGCAGGTTACGCTACCGACAAACGATACGCAGAAAAATTGATTAACATTATAGATGAATTGAAACTTTACCAGTTCGACAATGAGTAAACTAATCTTAAAAATGAACTTATACATGGAACGTTGACATTTTAATTTTTTGTTATAACACCACTCATTGAAGAATTACCTTGGTTTCATTTGAGAGAAAGGTCTTGTATTTATTTACGAGACCTTCTTTCTTTTATTCGAATCAACTTGTGAGTAATTTATGTTAGTTGATCCTCATTCCTCAAGAGTAAGAGCATATTGGGGAATTTGATTTTGAAATAAAAACAGTTCACTTTTTGATGGAAACGATGCGAAAAAAGAGAAACATAGTCTGCGCTATTTGACTCTTTTTTCAAAGAAGTGTCATCAAAAAAGAAACGTTTTTAGCCAGAATTTAATTTCCCAATATGTTCTAAAGTAATTAGTGGATTCGACTTGGATTCGAGTGGAGTTTTTTAATGAGGAGTAAGGTTTCAGGTTGGTTGCTACGCTCTCGGTCAGGAATTAGGGAGTTCGTGTTATCCTTCCAGTTTCAAAATTTTAAATCCATAATCCTACGCCATTCATAATCAAAAAAAATGCGTTCCAAAAAATGAGACGCATTGCAAATATCAACTAATCAAAAAATATCTTTTAAACTGTTGTCCCCATTCTGACGTAAATCAAGGTTACAATAGCGATTAATAAAATCACGGAAAAAAAAGCAGTCAAAATTTTATTACTAGTCTTCATGATGTTCAGTTTTGATTTTTTAAGAAAAAAATAATAGAAAAATAATATACCAAAAAGCGACGGCAAAATGCAAATATCGTTTCATGATGAAATGGTTTTTAAGTAGATTTTATTCGCTTGATGTTGAACGTTTGACGGTCACCATACATTTGTATTTAGAATAAATTCTAGTGTTGTTAAAAAATGTAAATGTAATGTTATGTTAGTTTTTCTACCTGTTTCCTCACTCCGCTTTTCCGTTCATTTGTTTTTTATAAATCTTTTCCAAATCTTTAAAATCCATTTGGAGCAACTTCATGGTCTTAAAAAATTCAGGAAGATATTGTTGAATAAAATCATCTTTTCGCATGGTTCGAGTTTTCTCATAAGCATCTTCAGCTACAAAATTTCCGATGCCACGTTTGTTAAAAATAATGTCCTGTTCTTGCAAGTAAGCAATCGTCCGCATGACCGTATTTGGATTTACTTCGGTAGTGGCAGCAAGTTCTCGCACAGAGGGAACTTTGTCGCCAGCCTTCAATTTTTTCCTCAAAATCTGTTCGATCAAGTGGTCGGCGATTTGCATATATATGGTTTGATTCTTTGTGAAATTCATTAGGCTTCTTTTTCTTTTAATTTAAAAAATCCAACTATCCACATGATTGGCGGAACTAGATACCACAAGGCAAATTCTAAAATCGACAGGAATTTATTTTCCATAAAATCAATGACAGTATCACTCGTTTGCATATTTATATCTTGATTGATATAAAACAATCCCTCGAACTGATCTGCGAATATTATTCGAAATAAAATGGAACCAATGATGGCTGATGCTATCCCTATTCCCCAATGAACTATAGAGGTTTTGAAGAATGTATATTTCTGAAAAACTACCGCACCAATTAAATAAGTAGATTGATATACAACATAAATTTTTAAGAAAAATATGCTCCACCAGTCAGTCAACTTCCAAGGAATATAAACTGTTTCCGAACGATAATTAAAGTAAATAGCATCTCCAATTTTTGAATAAATTAAAAATAAAATCGAAGCACCAATCGGGAATAGAATTGCCGTAATCAACCACTTACTCAAAAATTTTTCAAAGGTAGAAGCAGGCAAACTAAGATAATGATGTGTTCCAGTTTTGTCATTAAATTCATAAAAAATGACGCTGGTAAAAATTAGTCCACCAAAAAATATTATTACTGGAAACATATTCCAATTCATTTCTTCGTATCCACCTGTCCAGTAAATCTGAAGGAGTGCCACTAGTATCAAAAATCCGAAAACTGCTCCCGCAACGATTAATGGTTTTTTATTTCCCGACCACAGCTCTTTTTTGAGTAGCAGCGAGAATCGATTAAAATCAAATGTGTTATTCATGAGTCGAGTTGGTTTTAAAGAGTTCGCTAATTTTTTGTTGATTCGTAATTATGGTATTGAATAATGCTTCGAGCTCTATTTCAGATTCTACCTCATTTGTATTTTCAGTAACTGTTCGGTAAGCACCAGGCAATCGTTCTGCGTGCAGCACATTTTCAGGTTCAGCAGTTCGATAAGAAATATCAAAATATAATTTTTTGGATACGTCATAAAGATTTTCTTGAAAAATGATTTTCCCAGCTTCCAAGATGATAATTGGATCAATCAAATTCGCCATGTCTCGTACTTGATGCGTGGAAATGATAAATGTTCTTTCTTCCGAAATCGACTTTGCCAATAGTTTCCGAAGTTGACTTTTGGAAGGAATATCCAACCCATTGGTCGGCTCATCCAAAATCAATAATCGAGCATTACACGCCAATCCAAAACTAAGCAAAACCTTTTTCTTTTGACCATAAGACATCTCGGTCATCTTCGCATTTTTTTCCAAACCAAACTCCGATAAGTAACTATCAAATGCTGCGTGATCAAAATTTGGATAAAAAGGAGCATAGGTTTTTTCGTAAGTGCTGATCTTAACTTTAGGCACATAAAGTTCTTCATGGATAAAATAAACATCTGCTAAAAATTGCGGTTGACGCTCTTGCGGAACAAATCCCATGACATCAAGCTCGCCTCCTTTTGGAAAAACCAAACCTGCAATCAATTTCATCAAGGTGGTTTTTCCTGCACCGTTTTTACCTAAAAGTCCGTAGATATTTCCTTGCTCCAATTGGAGATCAAGATGCTCGAAAAGTGACTTGTTTTTGTTGTAGCCGAAGGAAACGTTTTTTAATTTAATCATATTAAATATTTGTTAGTTGGTGTTTTGGTGTATTACTTAACTAGTACACTACAAATGTAGTATGATTTGGATTAGAAAAACAAATTTTTGATTATTTTTTTCCAAAAAAGAAAAGTTGGAATTAGATTTTTAAAACTTAATTGAGTGTAAGTTGTTGATAGTCAGCACTTTATGTGAATTTAATTTTGTTTGTTTTTTCCTAAAAATATATTTGACTAATCGAACTAAATTTAAGGAAAGCTAGAATATTCGTACTATTGTTTCCGTAAATTACTCACAAGGTGACTCAAAGTCGAATGTCGTCAACTTAAGAGTTTTGAGTTTTGAATATCCAACACCCAACAAGGAATGTCCAATATCGAACCTTGAAAAGTACTAACCATTGTGGGAATAAGTTGGATATTGGACATTCCTTGTGCGATATTGGATATTCAAAAAATCACTAAGTTGAGGACATTCGACTCGAAGTCACCTTGTGAGTAGGACACAATCTCATTTTTCTAAAAATAAAAAAATGATAAAAAGAACCATTCTTGATTCGATTTATCAAAACTTAACGACTGATTTAGGTTTTGGAAAATCCCTTTTTTTAGGCTTCATTATAAGTGTATCGGGTTCGATGGTCATTGGAGCATTACATTTATTTGCCATCCAAATTAGCATCGAACAAGGTTGGCAATCAGCACTTCTATTTTCAAGTGGATGCGCTTTGGTGGAAGCAATTTTTGTTCGATACATTGTTGCATTTACGCAATGGTTGTCAAAAAAGAAAAATGGGAATTTGATTTTGGAGTGGACGATGTTGATACTATTTTCGATATTGACAATCGCTATTTTTTATGGAGCGATGAGTACGAGTTCGAGTACATCCACTTTGATAATGCCTTCGATTGCAGTTCCCACCTTTATATTAGGAATGGGTATTCGGTTTTTTTATCCAAGTATGATTCCGTTTTGGTTGGCTTGGAACACCGCTTTGGTTACCCGAAAGATTAAATTTAAAATGTGGGGATTTGTGATTGGAGCAGGATTGGCAACGGTGGTGGCGCATTCACTTTATATTTTTGCAGGAACATTGCTAGTTGATTTTTTAAAAGAAAAAAGTCAAGAGATGTTGTGGGTGATTGGAGTGTTATTTTTGATGACGACTTTTTTTCAAGCGAGGAGAATGTTTTGGAAAAAATAAAAATGTATGTTAATTACAAAACAGATATCGGATTCCTTGTTCGATATTGGTTATTCAATTTATTTTAAAAAAAATCCCATCAATCTTTCAATTGATGGGATTTTTTCTATTTCGTATTTTTCCGTCTCCTTCAGATCGAAGGATAAAATATCAAATCACTCACCGCAGATTGT
>Ga0114957_1005507_pt1 | contig 10481 bp, 7 predicted proteins | sample BantaG_FD_87175 | JGI IMG/M metagenome (GOLD analysis project Ga0114957, IMG submission 87175) | Marine algal microbial communities from Bantry Bay, Ireland - BantryBay_4 metaG | ecosystem: Host-associated > Algae > Red algae > Unclassified | place: Bantry Bay, Ireland | collected 2014-11-21 | reverse complement strand
TTCGTTATTTTGATACGTTTTTACCCAGTAGGTATCTCCAACACCTTCTATGTCTCTAGAAAAGAAATTACAAAAAATCCCTTTTTCAAATCCGCTTTCTCTGTCTTCTTGTACGATGCTATCGATGACTGGAACTCGATGCATTTCCGAGAAAGCAGTCAGTTGCTTTCCATTGACTTCTATATTTAATGTAAGATTTTCTCCTACTGCTGCGATTGCTGAGGCAGAAGCGTCGTATACATAATCACCGTTGCCTAGGTCAGCAAACTCATAATCTGTTCCGTCTTCATGAGTAACGGTAACTGATGCTCCCGTTATTCCAGGAGTGAAATTATTATCAAAATAGGAGAGTGTCTCAGTAATCCTTATCGTTTGATTTTCTAAATTATTATTAATCCATCCAGATACCACTAACTGTGATTCTCCTTCTGGTAATTCGAGATCTATAACATCCTGACAAGAGAACAAAACGACCATCACTAGAAATCCGCTGATATATATAAATTTGTTTTGCATGTTTAGTTAAATTTAAAATTATAAGAAATGGATGGAATAAAGTTTCCTATAACAGATAGCCTTACTGCCTCTGTGTTTTGTACTTGGCCGGGACTTACAACATCACCCTGTCTAAAATAAATCCCAAAGGGATTTTTCTTACTGTATACATTATATACAGAAAAAACCCATTCGCCGACCCACTTATCGTTTTCAGATGATTTTTTTCCTTTCCTCGTTGCCGATAAATCTAAACGATGGTAGGCAGGGATCCTTAAATTATTTCTGGTGTTATTTGCATTATGAGGGACGATATATGGACCTACTTCATATCTACTCGTAGGAAACGTGGCAGGTGTTCCTGTGATATACACAAAATTTGCACTTACCGACCATCGATCATTAAACTCATAAAAAGAGGTCAGACTAAAGTTATGGGTCTGATCAAAACGAGAAGCATACCATTCGCTATTGTTGATACCTTCTACAAATAGCTCAGATTTTGCTAAGGTATAACTCATCCATCCGGTAAGCTTGCCCCTGTTCTTTTTGAGTTGCATTTCTAACCCATACGCTCTTCCTTTTCCATCTAATAGCGATCCTTCTAAAAATTCGTTAAGTAATAAATCTGCTCCATCAATGTAATCTACAATATGCTGGGTTGCTTTATAATAGGTCTCTGTAGTAAGCTCATACTTATTTCCACCAAAGTTTTTAAAATATCCTATAGCTACCTGATCAGCTAATGCCGGTTGTATATTATTAGTACTCGGTGTCCATACATCTACAGGTGTAGAGGCGATAGTATTAGATACTAGGTGGATGTATTGTGCGGTACGATTGTAGCTTGCCTTTATGGAGCTTTCATCATTAATAGGCAAGTTAATAGAAAATCTAGGCTCTAGTCTTGCGTAGTTTTGTATGGATTCCCAACCTTCAAAAGTTTCTTTTCCAGTTACTGTTTTTCTCGTTCCAGGCTCATTTTCTTCATAAGAATAAGCAGTTCCTTCTCCTAGGTATGAAAACATGGATAGCCTCAATCCATAATTTAATTTGATCCCATTATCAAAATTGTTTTCGTTCTCTACGTACAAACCATTTTCTAAAGCAAATTTATTATCCAGACTAATATCTCTCGTTTCTCCCTCAGATACACCCACTGCCGTGCCTGGCTTAAATGTGTAGTATATGGACTGTCCTCCAAATCTGATAATATTATTAGGATTTAGAAAAAAAGTAAACTCTGGTTTTACACTGATGTTTTCGATGCTGGCATTCCAGTCAAATCTATTTACAGAGTCTTCCCCAAATGCAATTTTATAATCATAATCACTGTAAAATAAGGTGAGGTTACTAAATAACCGCTGACTAAATAGGTGATTCCATCTCAGGGTTCCTGTACTATTTCCCCAGTTAAATCCTGCCGCATTTCCAAACCCAAAATTATCTCTACCAAAGTATCCAGATAAGAAGAGTCTGTTTTTGTCATTAAAATTATAGTTAGTCTTTAGCGTGAGGTCGTAAAAATTTAAAACAGTATCCTCAAAATCTTCATTTAAAAATGGTCCTGCCAGCACATCTATGTAAGAACGACGAGCAGCAATGATAAATGATGCTTTGTCTTTGATCAATGGAGCTTCTACTGATAGGCGACTAAAAATAAATCCGACTCCACCATTTACCTCTAGATTTTTATTATTTCCTTCTTTCATTCTAACATCTAGAATACTTGAAAGTCTTCCTCCATATCTAGCCGGGATTCCTCCTTTATAGAGTTTTACATCTTTTACCGCATCAGGATTAAACACAGAAAAGAATCCAAATAAATGAGACGAGTTATATACCGGAGCTTCATCTAGGAGAACAAGATTCTGATCTATGCTTCCTCCTCTTACATTAAAACCCGTGGCTCCTTCTCCGACACTTGTAACTCCCGGGAGTAATTGTAAACTTCTAATAATTTCCACCTCACCGAGTAAAGCGGGCATTTTTTTTACGGTCTGGATATCAAGTTTTTCTACACTCATTTGTATATCAGATACGTTGTTATCAGCAGCCTCAGCAGTGACTACGATTTCGTCTATTACCTCACTTGCATATCCCAGTTCGGCATCGAGTTTTACATTCTTTGTTAGGCTCACATTTTTTGTAGTCGTTTCGAAGCCGAGATAACTAAATTCGATCTCATATTCTCCTGGTTCTAAGGATAAGGAATAGAAACCATACTCATTACTATTGATCCCTTTTGCTAGAGATGGGATATATGCAGTGGCTCCGATGAGTGTTTCCCCATTGGATAAATCCTTAATATAGCCACTTATAGAATACTTTTGAGCCGACAGGCCTAAGCAAAATATGCAGGTAAAAAGGAAACTAAAAATTAATCTCATGCACAAAGTTTACATATATAATTTATTTATATATGAATGAAGTAAAATATGACTCTACTGCAGTCCAGTCATTAACATAGGTTAATAACGGCTACAAAGGTAAAAGGTTAGCAGGTTATCTAGATTTAATTTCGACGAGGGATTAATGTTTTAGGATAAACAACGATACTTTCGTTTCCATTTTTCCCGACGGCTGTGACGCCGAATAAATAATTATCAATGACCACATTTTTAAGGGTAACATCAGTATCCATTCCCACATATTTAGAATATTGCCATTGAGGAGAGGTCGTGTCTCTCCAATAGATTTTATATCCCATCAGCTCTTTATCATTTACAGGATCCCACTTTAGTCTAGTAGAAGGTTTTACAGCTCCTCCGATCATTACTAGAGTAGGAGCGGCAGGAGCCCATGCAATACCCGCAAGACATATAGCATTGACGCCAGTCAGTTTAGCAGCATAGTCAAAATTTACAGCCTCGATGACATCGCCGTATTTTATTCCATCTTCTGTACGGATATCCTGATGTTGCTGATTATAGTTTTCGTGTGTTTCCATGATCCTTACTCCTGGAAATCCTTCGTCATTAAATGGTCGGTGATGACCTCCTCTCCCAAAACGATCTAAACGATAGATCATTTTTGCCTTTAGATTGGTGGTGTATTTATCAGTCATCATATCTACATATCGAGCCAGCTGTCTAGATGGTCCGTCTACTTCTCCGCCATAAAAGCGATTCCATATTTGATCTTGTTCTGTAGGGTTGGGCGGATTTGGTTCGGAAAAAACTCTAAACGTGGTATTATCTACAACACCATCGATACCAGATATATTTCCGATCATATCATTATTAAGCACGCCTAATATTTCCCATCTATCTGCCTTGGCATCTTTAGCTAGAAATTTACCTCCATATAATCCTTGCTCCTCTCCTGATAAACCCACATAGATTACCGAACAAGAAAAATCATATTTACTGAGGACTCTGGCTGCTTCTAAAACACCTGCCATTCCACTCGCATTATCATTTGCCCCAGGAGAATCATCGGTGTAGTTTAAAGGATCGGAGATTCGAGAATCTATGTCTCCTGACATGATTATATACTTATTAGGAAACTGTTTTCCTCGCTGTATCGCCATCACATTTACGATCCAGGTATCCTCAGGAATTCTTCTTGATTCTCCAGCTTTTACGAGTCCTTTATGATATTTTACTTCTAGACAGTTATTACATGCACTAGAGATCGTTTCCATTTCTTTTTTTATCCATCTACGGGCAGCACCGATTCCGCGAGTATCTGAGGTCGTATCAGACATAGTATGTCGAGTCCCGAATCCTGCGAGTGTTCTGATATCTTTTTCGATGCGATCTGCTGAGATTTTATCGATGATATTATACATTCTAGAGTCTATAAATGGCGGAGCTACAGATTGTAGATAAACATTGGCTGTAAAGCTTACAAAGAAAAAAACGCTTAGTATAAATCTGGTTACTAAGGGGAAACACGGGTTTTTATATTTGGGTGTATCTACGGATATATTCATATATAAGTCTTTCTAATTTGTGAGTATCAAATTTGAGGTAAAAATAGGTTGGTAAGAAAACGACTGTTCTGCCTCTGAAAATGATAAAAGAATCAATTTAAAACCAATTTTTCACAAAACTCAACCATTATGAAAAAGATCTTTCCTGTCCTTATTATACTCGGTATAGTGATTGCCTTTAAATTACTTACGACTTCTTCCTCAGATATGGAATATAAGGACTATCAGTTCCATGATGGTTTTATCATTTATGATCAGTCAGAAAATTCTTTTTATCTCGAGGAATTAGAATCTGGAAGTATGATACAACTGGCTTTTAAATATGATCAACCTTCAGAACTAGAATTTAATGAATTTGAATATGTAGAAATCATGGGTTACTACAATAAAAATAGAAATTCGCTTAATGTAGCTAGCTTACATGCTTCTCAGGAAGTAGTAAGTTTCCCTTAAATATATTTTTGCTTAAAAGAAACTCTGAATAATATAACCCTTAAGCAGAGAGTTTTTTCAAGGTATTAATATATGCTACATTAGCTTCTCGGTCACCTATGGTCACTCGGATACAACCGGGTGCACCAAAGTTGGCTGCAGGTCTGACCATTATACCATCAGTAAGCATCGAGTCTACAAAAACTTGCTCATCGATAGGACATTTTATTAATATAAAATTTGCCTGAGATTTCCAGTAGTGGATTCCTATCTCATCTAATTGTGTATACAACCAGTTACGTTCTTCGATGATAGTTTCTCTTGTTTTAGTAAGAAACGCAGTATCGCCTAAAGCCGCAATTCCCGCCTCTAAACTTAATCGATTGATCAGAAATGGTTTAGCTAACTGTCTTAGGTATACGGATATTTTAGGAGTAGTATACGCATAACCTATCCGTAATGACGCCAGCCCAAAAGCTTTAGAAAAACTATTTAGAGCGATTACCTGATATCCTTCTTTAACATATTCGACTGCAGTCGAATAATCAGGGGCATCTGCAAAATGATAATATACTTCATCTAAAACCACAATGACGTGAGCAGGAACATGATGTATAATAGCATCTAAAGTAGCCTTAGGAATGTATGTGCCTGTAGGATTATTAGGACTAGTAAGGAATAATAATCTGGTTTTATCCGTAATCCGATCTAGTATTCCTGGAACGTCGAGTGACCAGTCAGTCTTCTGCATAGGTACATCGATGACCACTGCATTTTGCCACTTACTAAACATCTGATAAGGTAGAAAAAAAGGATTGCTTACGATACATTCCAGACCATCATCCATAAATCCCCTGATCGTAATGTCTAGAACTTCAGACCCACTACCAGCTGCTATAAAATGCTCTGGAGATAATTCGTCATTGTAAAATGTACTGAGAGCCTCACGTAGTTTTGCATCTGTACGATCTGGATACTCATGCAATATATCTAGATTTTGCCGGATCGCTTCTATAGCTTTAGGAGATGATCCTAATATATTTTCGTTAGAGGACAATTTATATATCTTATTTCCACTTTTAGAAAGCTCATCTTTTGTTATTCCTCCCTTGTAGGTTTTTTTTAAAGACAGGTAGGGTTTAAAGATGTTTATATCGTTTTGATCGACCATAGTTTCTATTATATCGGCTAAGGTAATTAGTAATCAGAATGTTTTAATAAACTTTTACCTTTAATCAGAATAATACTTCAAAATCGGAACTAAATAAGATGGGTTTATATGTTTCTGGTTATGTAACTTACGCTCTATAAACTATGGAAGAAATACTAAATTATATCGATGGTGCTATGGTTCCATTAGAGCTAGGAAAAACGATAGATGTTTATAATCCATCAAATGGCCAGGTGTATGCTCACATTCCTGATTCGGATACATCCGACATAGAAAAAGCAGTACAAGCCGCAAAAAATGCTTTTCCTAAATGGGCTGCAACCAGTATTACAGAGCGACATGACATCCTGAGTAAAATTGCAGACTTGATCGACCAAAATTTAGATCTACTCGCAGAGGCGGAGTCTAGAGATAATGGAAAACCGCTATGGTTATCTAAGAAGGTAGACATTCCTAGAGGATCGGATAATATGCGATTTTTTGCAAATGCTATCACCCAGTTTTCTAGCGAAAGTCATGAGATGCAAGGAGCCATAAACTATACGCTAAGAGAACCTCTAGGTGTGATCGGTACGATATCTCCATGGAACCTACCATTGTATTTATTTACATGGAAAATAGCTCCTGCACTTGCCGCTGGAAATACCGTCGTAGCAAAACCATCTGAGGTGACTCCGCTCACCGCATTTTTATTTAGTAAAATATGTATCGAGGCTGGATTACCACCTGGTGTCCTGAATGTAGTCCATGGGCTCGGTCATACGGCTGGTGCTGCGATCGTAGAACATAAAGATGTAAAAGCCATCTCTTTTACAGGAAGCACGAGAGTAGGAAAAGAAATCGCCACGATTGCGGCTCCAGAATTTAAAAAATTATCTCTAGAGATGGGAGGTAAAAACCCTAATGTCATTTTTGCTGATTGTGATTATGATAAGATGCTAAAGACGACAATTAATTCCTCATTTTCTAATCAGGGACAAATCTGTTTATGTGGATCTAGGATTCTGGTAGAGCGATCTATTTATGATCGATTTAAAACTGATTTTATCACTCTGACTAAAGAGATGAAAGTAGGGGATCCATTTGCAGAAGGAACACGTACAGGTGCGATGGTATCTAAAGTGCATATGGAAAAAGTACTATCATGTATTAAACTTGCAAAGGACGAAGGTGGTAAAATACTAGCAGGAGGAGAGAGGGTTTTTCCGGAGGGGAAAGAGAAAGGATATTATATAGCACCGACAATCATAGAGGGATTACCTAGCGACTGTCGGACTAATCAGGAGGAGATTTTTGGGCCAGTCGTAACGATGATGCCATTTGATTCTGAAAATGAAGCGATCGATCTTGCAAATGATTCCAGCTATGGCTTATCTTGTACGCTATGGACAAATGATGTCAGTCGTAGCCATAGAGTATCTAAAAAAATACATGCAGGAATTGTATGGGTAAATACATGGTTACACAGAGATTTGCGTACTCCTTTTGGAGGTGTAAAAAATTCTGGAATCGGTAGAGAAGGAGGTTTTGAAGCACTACGGTTTTTTACCGAACCTAAAAATGTTTGTATAAAATATTAATTAAAAAACTATAAAATAATAGATATGTCTAAATTACTTCCCAAGTTTAATTTTAAGGAATGGATCGATGATCATCGTCATTTATTAAAACCTCCAGTAGGAAATAAATGTGTGTGGGATGGAGGAGAATATATCGTTATGGTTGTGGGTGGACCCAATGCAAGAAAGGATTATCACCTTAACGAAACTCCAGAGTTTTTCTATCAGGTAGAAGGAGATATCACTTTAAAAGTGATCGATGAGGGAAAACAAAAAGACATAAATATAAAAGAAGGAGAGATTTATTTACTGCCTTCTAATATTCCTCATTCGCCGCAGCGTGGTCCTAATACGATCGGTCTAGTGATCGAGCAAAGGAGACCTGATGATTCGATAGATGGATTAGCATGGTTTTGCGAAAACTGCCATAACGAGTTATATAGAGAGCCATTTGAATTGCAAAATATAGAAACAGATATGCCAGTCATTTTTGATAAATTTTATGGCGACTTAGAGTTAAGAACTTGTAGTAATTGTAATCATGTAATGGAGCCCCCAGTGGCAAAAACAGTTTAGATAATGATGCGTATAAACGGGCATTCCCACTTACTTCCTTATCCGGAAGAGATTCCTAGTTTCATGAAATCTCAAGAGATTTTCTGGATAGATGAGGATCGTAAATTTATGTTACAGAAAAACTGGAAAAGACCTGTTACAGACTCTAGTTTTTTTCTAAACGAAAAGCTACAATGGATGGAAGATAATAAAATCGACCATGCCGTAGTCTTAAATTTATCTCAGCTTTATGGTAATGGACTGAGAGCTGATTTAATGAAGCAAGTCCTGCGTTTCCAAAATGATTTCAATGCCAAAGTACAACGAGATCACCCCAGTAAATTTACTTGTGGTTTTGTGGTCCATGCAGGATTTGTACAATCGGCGATATGGGAGATAGAACGATGTGTAAATGAGCTGGGACTTAGTGTGCTCTGTTTACCGACTCACTACATGGATACGATCGGGGAATGGCGATCTATATTTGACGAGGAGACAAAACCTATTTTTGAAGCGGCCAATGATTTTGGGCTAGCCATAGAAATACATCCTTATGATGGCGAGAAGTTTATCAAACTAGAAAATAAAAATTGGCGATTCCACTTAGTGTGGATGCTTGCTCAGTGTGCAGATGCCTATCACTTTTACACACTACGTGGATACAATGATTTATTCCCTAACATCAGAGTGTGTTTTGCTCATGGAGGTCAGCTCGCTCAGATAAATATAGGGAGAAGGATACAAGGGTTTGATGGGAGGCCTGATTTGTTTGAAGGGATGACTCATCCTCGTAAAGCAGTCGGACATCAAAATATATTTTTTGATACACTTGTGCATGATACATTTTCTCTGGAGCTGATGGTAAAACGACTCGGAGGTACGAATCAGATTCTCGTGGGTCTCGATGATCCTTACCCACTCGGAGAGATGCATAGTGATGCTCAGTCATCGTACCCCGGAAAGCTTTTAGATTTAGCTACTACAGAAGGTCTCATCACACAGACTCAGCAAGATGAAATGTGGGAAAATAATGTCCTGAGATGGTTAGGAGCAGATGATAAAATGAAAAAAAGAATTACGGGTTCAATCTTATAGTAGGAACAAATTAAGAATAGAATTTAATGACTGATTACAAAGAAGGAAAAGACTTTGCTTTAGAAATGGATAGTAAAGATCCATTGGCCAGATTTAGATCACAGTTCTTTATTCCCAAAATGGAAACTGGACAAGATGTAGTTTACTTATGTGGTAACTCACTGGGATTACAACCTAGATCCACAAAAGAGAATATCGATCAAGAATTATTAGACTGGAAAAACTATGGAGTGGAGGGACATTTTCATGCCAAAAACCCATGGATGCCATATCATGAATTTCTAACAGATGCCATGGCTAGGGTAGTAGGAGGAAAACCATCAGAGGTCGTCGTCATGAATACACTGACCGTAAACCTCCATCTCATGATGGTGTCTTTTTATCGACCTCAGGGAAAAAGAATCAAAGTCATCATAGAATCTGACGCGTTCCCATCTGATAAATATGCCGTACAGTCACAAATGGAAATGCATGGAATCGATCCTAAAGATTCGATGATCCAGCTTACCCCGAGAGAGGGAGAACACTGTTTACGGATAGAAGATATAGAAGAAGTCATCCGAAAGGAAGGAGAGGAAGTAGCCATGATTATGATCGGAAATACAAACTATTATACTGGGCAATATTTTGATATGCAGCGGATCACAGCTGTCGGTCATGAGTATGGATGTATCGTAGGATTTGACTGTGCACACGGAGCTGGAAATGTAGACTTACAGTTGCACGATTGTGGGGTAGATTTTGCGGTATGGTGTAATTATAAATATATAAATTCTGGACCTGGAAGTCTCGGAGGATGTTTTGTGCATGAGCGTCATGAAAAAAATGACAAGCTGATCAGATTTAAAGGATGGTGGGGTCATAATAAGGAAACTCGTTTTGGGATGCGTGATGATTTTGATGCGATACCGGGAGCAGAAGGATGGCAACTGAGTAATCCTCCTATCTTATCTATGGCCGCGATCAAAGCATCATTAGAAATTTATGATGAAGCAAAGATTTCTAACCTCAGAAAAAAAGCAGTCCTGCTGACAGGGTATATGGAATTTTTACTACACACTTTAGATAATAAAAATATAGAAATCATTACACCGTCCGACCCTGAGCAGAGGGGAAGTCAGTTGTCGATATATGTAAAAAATGCTGATAAAAAATTATTTGATCAGATTACCGCAAAAGGAGTAATGGCAGACTGGCGGGAGCCGGGTGTGATCAGAGTGTCAGCGGTTCCATTGTA
>Ga0114957_1005506_pt1 | contig 10484 bp, 8 predicted proteins | sample BantaG_FD_87175 | JGI IMG/M metagenome (GOLD analysis project Ga0114957, IMG submission 87175) | Marine algal microbial communities from Bantry Bay, Ireland - BantryBay_4 metaG | ecosystem: Host-associated > Algae > Red algae > Unclassified | place: Bantry Bay, Ireland | collected 2014-11-21 | reverse complement strand
TGGTAGGATTTTATCATAATCATTACCATATAATATATCCGCTTTTGCTCTTGAGAAACCTTCTACTACAGGGTCTACGCTTTCGAGGTGAGAAGGGTTGGGAATTAGTTTGAGGTGAACTTTATTACCTTCTGGCGTGGTCACCTGTGAAGAAAAACCGAGGTGGTATTTAACGTCTCCATCACCAAAACTAAGATCAGGAATAGCGGTACCTTCAAATTCGTTGAAGATATGGCCGTAGGTTTTACCCATGATATTGGCCAGTACATTTAGACGACCACGGTGGGCCATTCCGATGATGACTTCTTCTACTTTGTCGGTAGCTCCTTTATTGATGATGGCATCGAGTGCCGCGATGGCGGTTTCTCCTCCTTCGAGTGAAAATCGTTTCTGACCTACATATTTCGTGTGTAGGAAGTTTTCAAATCCAACGGCACCGTTGAGTTTTTCCAGAATGCGTTTTTTCTTTTCAATGGATAACCCATATTCTTTTAAAGAACGATTTTCGATTTTATCACGTAGCCACATTCGCTTTTCACGTACTTCAATGTGTGCGTATTCGAATCCAATGTTGCCACAATAGATCACCCGCAAGTGAGCTATGATTTCACGCAACGTAGCATTTTTCATTCCCAGTTCTTCTCCAGCTACGAAGTGTTGATCCAAATCTACTTCTGATAGGTTATAATCTGTCAGGTCGAGGTGTGGTTCACGGTCTACTCGTTGGCGAATAGGATTAGTGGTAGAGACCAGGTGTCCCCGTGTACGAAAGCCATGAATAATAGACATGACACCAAATTCTTTTTCGCTGGCCATCTTTCCGCTACCAGTCAAGGAGGTGTCAACAGCAGATGAATGACTTTTGCCATTACCATTGGAAGCTGCTTTACCGTTGGAGGACGGGGTATCGTTTTGCTCAGAAAATTCAAATCCAGCAAAAAAGGTGCGCCAGCCATCCTCTACAGACGTCGGATCTTTTTTATATTGTTGATAAATGGATTCGATGTATGAAGGGTGTGCGTTAAAAACGTAGGAGAAATCACTCATCCGTGATGATGTTTTAAAATATTAAATTAAAAATAATATGGTAAAAACCGATACTTTATTGAAATTGTTTCGTCTTAAAGACGGAGCAACTATACGATATGGATTTTTGGGAGTATGATAAATTCTTAATATATCCCGCAAAATACCATATTTATTAGATTTTGACTACTATCTTACTACTCCGAAATCGAATTAACCAATTTTGACCTTAATTTACACAATGAAGTTGTTTAAGAATAATTAAATAATCAAAACTTTTAGTTTTTTCAGCTAAAGTTGAAAACTAAAAATATAATTGACTGTTTAATGTTTAGATCACTGAACTATAAAAATATAGCATTATGTCAAATAATTTTGATAATTTAGACGAAGATCATCCTGAATTACCAGACTACACAGAAATGAGTCTGTTTTCGCGAATTGACAGCAATCGTTCTATCGGTAACATTTTTGGTAATTTCTTTGAGCAAATTAGCGGTCTGATCGCAATGATCCTGGGCAAGAAATCCAAGTAAAAGATGATTTAGTCTATAAATAGAAGATCATAAAGTGGATTTAAATGTAAATCTTATCAATTTTTCGTTCTTTATACTTTTATAATTACCTAAAAAATCTTAGCTTTGCACTCCGTTTCAAGAAAAAATGGATTTTTTTATAAAACTAAGATATTTTAAATAATATGGCTAATCATAAGTCTGCTAAGAAGAGAGTACGTCAGGACGCAGTAAAGCGTATTCGTAACCGTTATTACAAGAAAACTGCTCGTACAGCTATTCAAAAGCTACGTGAGATGGAAGATTCTGCTGAAGCAAAGAAATTTTTGCCTAAGGTAGTAGGGATGGTTGATCGACTAGCGAAAAAGAATGTGTGGCATGATAACAAAGCAGCGAATTTGAAGAGTTCGTTGACATTACACGTTAATAGCCTAAAGTAATATTGTAATTCACTACGTTTGTAGTAAGAAAATAATAAATTATCCCGAATTTTAGATACGTCTAAGATTTGGGATTTTTTAATAGACTTTATGCTGAAATATTTTGTAAAGTAACCCAATAGAGGTTTTTAATCAGATTCAGCGCTACTTCCTTACCATACATTTATTTACCTTGTGTTTCCAAAATATAAAAATTTATGGAAAATTCACAATCTGATTCCTCGGCTAGCGCTAAAGATATTCAACTCAAGGACGATTATAATTTACTTCAGATCATGGGTCATCCACCCGGATGGTTATTGCGGTGGGGAATGGTCGTGCTATTGATTGTGTTTATTGGGTTGGGTATATTGAGCTGGCTGGTTAAATATCCAGATGTTATACCCGCAAGAATTACGTTGACCACCACCCATCCTCCTGTACGCGTGGTGGCCCGGGCGAATGGAAAGATTAGTGAACTACTTATAAAAAATGGCGCATCCGTCACTGCCGGAGCAGACATCATCATACTGGATAATAATGCGAAAAAAGAATCAGTTGATCAACTAAGTATTTTTTTAAATAAGATAGATCAAGAAAAGATTCCTTTGTCCAAAATCGCACTTCCTAAAGCGCTTCAGCTTGGTGACCTGGAATCTACTTACGCTAATTTTGTCCGACAATTACAAAACTACCGATACGATCTGCGTGCCAAAACAGTAGGCAGAAAAGCCAGTGTTCTCAAAAAACAAATTGATCAAATCAAATCCCTCAACGAATCCCTAGGGACACAAGAAGCTACCCTCAACGAAATGTTAGCCATGGCCCGTCAACGAGAAAACCGCCAGCGTATCTTACTAGCAGAAGGAAGTGTAAGCATCCAAGATGTAGAAGAAGCACAACGAGAGGTGCTGACTGCGAAGGGGAATTTAGAAAATTTGCAAAATCAACTCATTGGGAATACCGTAAAAATTGAAGAATTAAACCTGGCTATTCTTGACATTAAAGAGCGTAAAAAAAATACGGATTATGACCAAAGTCTCGGGGTACATGAAAGTATTGCCAATATGCGGGAAGCCATTCGCGAATGGCAACGACGTTTTGTCATTCAGTCTCCTATCGAAGGTATCGTCGCTACTACCCGCCCGCTTACCACACAACAGTTTGTAAAAGAAAATGAAGTACTTTTAACGATTATACCCAATGAAACGGATGATGAATTCTTAGGTCGGGCGTTGCTTCCCTTACGCGGTGCGGGTAAAATCAATCCGGGAATGTCTGTTAATATTCGGCTGGACGGGTATCCCTATCAGGAGTTTGGTGCGGTCAGAGCAGCCGTAGAGGAGGTTTCTCTAGTTCCAGAAAGTGATGGTCAATATTTGGTAAAGGTGTTTATCCCTAAGACAATGGAGACTACCTATGGAAGGGTCATTCCTTTTCGGCAGGAGATGCAGGGGACCGCGAATATCATTACACAGGAACGGAGAATAATTGCCAGAATTTTTGATAAGATCTGGAGTTTGGCGTTTAATTAGTCGCTTTAAAATGGTTTTCAACTAAGACCAAACGCAAACATTCTACACTTCCAAACTGTTGTTTATTTAATGAGTAAAAGAAAAGATCCAAAGCTTACCAAATCCCTGTCTACCCAGTTTGCAGCGTTAAAAAACCTTCCACAGTTTTTCCGGTTGATTTGGGAAACGAATAAATTTTTATTTGTATTAAATATTCTCCTGCGTATCATCAAGGCGGCTATTCCGCTGGCGGTGTTGTATGTCGGTAAGGAAATTATCGATGAGGTGATTCGACTGATCGATCTGCCTGACGGAGATATGCAATATCTGTGGATCATGGTGGGGATTGAGTTAGGGTTAGCCTTGGCCTCAGAATTATTGAATCGGGCCATTATGTTGTTGGATAGTTTACTGGGGGATTTATTTGCCAATCGGACTTCGGTGATGCTAATTCGACATGCTGCTAGATTAGACTTGTATCAGTTTGAAGATCCAGAATTTTATGATAAACTGGAGATGGCGCGGCGCCAAACGGTGGGGCGGACGATGTTGATGTCGCAATCCTTATCCCAGTTACAGGATGGCATTACCTTGTTATTTTTAGGAGCAGGACTGTTGGCATTTAGTCCATGGTTATTACTGATTTTATTTGTAGCAGTCATCCCTTCTTTTTTAGGAGAAACACATTTCAATCAACATACCTATTCACTCACTCGTTCGTGGACACCTGAACGGCGGGAGTTGGACTATCTCCGTTTTATTGGTGCAAGCGATGAAACAGCGAAAGAAGTAAAGATTTTTAACCTATCTGATTTTTTAGCGAGTCGATTTAAGGAGTTATCAGATCGGTATTATGAGGCTAATAAAAAGATTTCTGTCAAGCGAGCGTGGGTGGGCAGTTTGTTGTCCGCTATTGGAAGTGTAGCATATTATGGAGCATATATTTTTATTATTTTACAAACGACGGCGGGATTGATTACCGTAGGTAGTTTGACTTTTCTAGCGGGCTCCTTCCGACAAATGCGTGGGATGCTACAGGGCATTATGAATCGCTTTTCCAAGATTGCTGATGGTGCCTTATACTTGCAGGACTTATTTGATTTTCTGGCGTTAGCGCCTACCATTCGCGACCACGAAAAATCGCTTCCTATTCCGCAACCAATCAAGAAGGGTTTTACTTTTGAGAACGTAAGTTTTAAATATATCAATAGTGAACGCTATGCGATTCGGAATTTATCTTTTCATTTAGAAAAGGGAGAGAAGCTCGCACTGGTGGGTGAGAATGGGGCTGGAAAAACGACGTTGGTTAAATTATTGGCTCGGCTGTATGAGCCTACGGAAGGAAGAATATTATTGGATGGAAAAGATTTACGGGATTATAAGTTATTAGAATTACGTAAAAACATTGGTATTATTTTTCAAGACTATATTCGGTTTCAGATGAAGGCCTCTGATAATATTGCAGTAGGAAATATTGAACTTAATAAAAATATGCCGGTCATAGAGCAGGCGGCGCAAAAGAGTTTGGCGGATACGGTTATCAATGATCTTCCCGGTCAGTATGAACAGGTGTTGGGTAAGCGTTTTAATAATGGGGTGGAATTGTCTGGTGGTCAGTGGCAAAAGGTAGCCTTGGCACGTGCGTATATGCGAGAGGCGCAATTGTTGATTTTGGATGAACCAACTTCTGCGCTTGATGCGCGTGCGGAGCATGAGGTGTTTTTACGGTTTGCCGAATTGATTGAGGGAAAATCGGCAGTGTTGATTTCGCATCGTTTCTCAACGGTACGGATGGCGGATCGGATTTTATTTTTGGAAAACGGAGAGTTATTGGAGTTGGGGAGTCATGAGGAATTGATGGTGAAGGATGGAAAGTATGCGGAGTTATTTAATTTACAGGCAGCGGGGTATGTGTAAGCCCTTCGGACTTGTTGGGGCGAATTGCATTCGCCCTTGCGTCTCTGCGTCCTTACTTGCTGCTCATGCTTTGGTTTGTTATTATACGGACTTCTAGTCGGTCATTTTTGGCGTGTTCTGCCTGGGTACAGACGACGCTGTTAGTGCAGTGATTGATAATGTGTTTTTCGCCGTATCCGACTGCGAGGATGCGTTCGGGAGTGATGCCTTGTTCGATGAGGTATTCTTTGGCTTTCTTAGCCCGATTTTGAGATAGTCTTAGATTAGTGTTATCGTTTCCGATACTGTAGGTATGGCTGGCGACTTCGACTTGTGTATTTTGGTATTTTTTTAGAAGTTTGGCTAAGTCATTGAGTGCAGCTCCGTGGGCTTTTAGCACTAGATAACCGCCTGGATCGTAACTGATATTTGGTAGGCGATATGCTTTATCGGTCGTCGGTCTATTTTTCTTTAGGTCTTTTTTTAGGTCTCCAAATTTTGCTTGTTTGAGTTGATTGGATGGTGTTACATCTGTCGTGGTTTTTTTGACAGGATTTTCAGGATTTTTTCCTGGATTACTATCGGTATTGGGTATTGGGCTTGACTCTGTTTCTGCTTTTTCTACTGCTGCTGGTGCCTCTTCTACTGCTTCAACCTTCTCAATAACTGGTGCAACCACTTCTACTGCTTCAACCATCTTAGCAACTGGCGCAACTACTTCTTCTGCTTTAACCACCTCAGCAACTGGCGCTACTACTTCTTCTGCTTCAACTATCTCAGCAACTGGTGCAACTACCTCTTCTGCTTCAACCATCTCAGCAACTGGTGCAACTACCTCTTCTGCTTCAACCACCTCAGCAACTGGTGCAACCACTTCTGCTGCCTCAACCACCGCAGCAACCTCGCTGATAAGTGGATTGAGTGCTTCTGGAGTACCGTTGATCCAACCGATATAAATATCGTCATCCCCCCCTTCGCGAGAAGAAGTGAAAAAAGCACGTTGGTTTTTGCTATCAATAAAAATAGAAATATCATCGGCGGAGCTATTGATTGGTGCACCGACATTGATGGGCAGTTCCCATTGTTCGTTTTCGAGGTTTTGGGTAGCAAAGAAAATATCAAATCCACCAAATCCTGCATGGCCTTTAGAGCAGAAAAACAGTCTTCCATTTTCATCAAAAAATGGGAATCCTTCGTTGGCAGTTGTATTGATAACTGGGCCTAAATTCACTGGACGAGACCATTTCTCCTTTTTATATTCAGACACATAAATATCAGTTCCACCCAATCCACTTCCTTTGTCTGAAACAAAAAACAATTTATTTCCATCAGGAGAAAGTGCAGGGTGCATAAAATTATAGGAATCATTGGAAAAATCTACAGGCTTAATATTTCTCCATTTTTTACCATCGGTTGATTCCATTTGGAATAGCTGGATGGTGTGTGTATTCTTTTTGTTGGCATTTTTACTATTTCGACTAAATATAGCGCGAGTACCATCTGCTGAGATGGAAACGTTTGAGCTATTCTTATTTAGTTCATTTACTTTACCAGAATAAGACTTGGGCGAGCTGTAACTAAAATCGCTGTTTTCAGTTGCGGCATATACCTTAATATAATCCCGTCCAGTTACGGCAGATTTTTGTTTGAGTAATTTAACGCCCTGATTTCGATCAGAAGAAAAAATGATTTGATTATCAAAAAAGATAGGTGCGTTATCGTCTACATCAGAATTATGAGTAAAAGTAGTGACTTCCATATCAGGAAATACGGAATTGATATCTTTTACCTGATTACAAGCAGCAATCATCAGCAGTGCCTTCTCATCGTCCGGCATTTTGTTATGGTATTGCTGAAACCAGTATTTGGCTTCCTCATAATTACCACCACTCATCAGTGATTCTCCCAGGTAAAAATAAGTGATAGGTTTAGCTTTAGGATCTCTAACGATCTCTTTAAAAAGGCTCTCTGCCTTTTCCAACTGATTGATCATCCGATAACTATTGGCCAATTTGGTTTTTCTGGATAAGTTATCTTTTATCGCCAACCCTTCCTCATATAGCGGAATAGCTTCCGAATAATTCTGTGCCTTATAGGCTTTATCCGCCTTCTTAAACTGTGCTTTTTGAGCAAAGATTGCGCTTGAAACACAGCAAAGTAGTAGTATAAGTAGTATCTTTAATCGGTCCATTTTGAATCGAATTTTTGTCTGATTCTTTAAATATCGGTTATTTCGGCGGATTTTGGAGGGGAAATGCCACTTTTTTAAATAAATGCTAACATAAGAGGTTAGCAAAAATAGTGCGAGAATCTTAACTTTGGCGTAGAAAGTATTTGGACTAACTAAACGCTTGTTCAAAAATTAGAAAACCTAAACTTCACTTAAACATTAATATTATGAAAAAGTTTTATCTACTCTTTACGTTCTGCTTCTTTTTAATATCACTATTATCTGCTCAAATTTCAGAGCGGGAAAAAACCATGAGTGTCGGTCTGTATAATGCAATGGTGCTTGAGCTTCCAGATACCAAAAAGAAATTTGCGGAGAATATTTGGAAAAAATACCTCAAACAGTTTAGGGGAAAAACACGTCGCAATAAAAAGGCAAAAGAATACTTTACAGAAAATGGTAGCTTTTCGGGGATCGGTAGCGGTAGTACAAATATGTACAGCAACCTATCCGCATCTGGTAACAGCACCGAACTCTCAGTATGGATTGACTTGGGCGATGAATACCTAAACTCTTATGCCCACCCAGATCAATACACGGAAGCAGAAAGATTGCTAATGGAATTCGCATTGGAAATTACCAGAGAAAAAATTAAAATCGAACTGGACGAGGAAGAAAATCGATTAAAAAAATTAGCTAAAAGCTTAAAAAAACTGGAACGTGCCAACGATAACTATCATCGAGACATTCGAGTCGCTGAGGAGAAAATTAAAAAAGCGGAGAATAATCTCAAAGAGAATGAGATCACACAAGAGGAAACAAAATCCTCTATCGAGCAGCAAAAAGCAGCTATAGATGCAGTGCGAAAAAGGTTGAGTGATATTTAAAAAAGTCCTATTGAATCACCGTGCAACCTCTTTGATGTTTTATAGTCTTTAGAGAGACGACGCATTAATTTTTCAATAAAAAACAAAAATTATGAAAACCTCTTTACTTACTTTCGGTCTCTTTTTGCTTTGTATTCCATTTCTTTCTGCCAATAGTATTTCGGTAGATTCTTTCACAGAGATTCGCGTTTGGGGTAACCTGAAAATCATCCTTATAGAGTCGGAAGAGGAGCGTGTAAATGTAGAAAGACATTTGAACGATGTGGATATTTCTGTTGAAAATGGAGTCTTGAAAGTAAAGCGCGATAAGCCGTTAAATCCTGATAGTTATGATAGCCCTGCTATTGAGGTAGTCATTGAATACCGAAAATTTGATGGATTACGTGCCGCAGCTGGTGCTCGTGTAAAGAATGTCCAAAAAATTATAGGCGATCATTTATGGTTAGAATTTACGAGTGGTGCGCAGGGTAAACTGGTGATTGAGGTAAACGACCTCGACCTTAAAACAACAGCAGGTGCACAACTGAAATTATCTGGCAAGACTTATAGTCAACATACGAAGGTCACGTCAGGTGGTGTTTTACGAGCCAATAATTTGCTTTGTAGTCGGACTTATATCAAATCCACTACTGGTGGTCACGCCAAAATTGTAGCGACTGAAACAATGGAAGCGAGGGCTACGACTGGTGGGATGATTGATTACGAAGGTGATCCAGACCGGATTGAAATTTCAGATAATCTTGGCGGAGATGTACGGAGGTGGTAGCGCATTTCGGATACTGGCCCAAAGTCATGCAGCTCAATAATTATCTTTTTAAGGAATAGAAATAAGAATAGCCATAGCGGAGAGATTCCACTATGGCTATTCCTATTTCTCTATTACAGATAGCTATTTCACCTCAAACGCACCCACCGCTTTTTCACTCCCTTCCCAATTCACTTTAATATTTGCAGGGTCGATCAAAAGATCTTCCGGTGGCAACACTTCAGGAAAACCGCTCCACCCTTCTCCCGAAGGTCCGAAAAAATCACCTGATTTCGCCTTTGGATCCATCGCTGCCCGAAGAATTCCTGTGGCACCATCTTCCGCAGATTGGGCCATTTTTTCCATAAAATCAGATTTGTCGTCCACCCCACCAACGGCTGCACTTGTTACCGAAAGCTGCGTTTTAGCTAATCCTGGATGCGCTAATAATGGAATTATATTTGAAACATTAGCTGCATCTAGTTTCTCTTTCAGTCCATAGGTAAATGCAGCATTTGCTAGTTTGGTCTGATGATACCGCCGCCATCTCGGGCCTTTAAAACTAAAATTCTCTTCTTCAGTACCATCACCTCCTAGATCGCCTCCATTTTTTTCAAAATATTTAAGGTCTAATGGTGGGCCCAATCTCGCCATAGAAGAATGATTCACAATTCGCCCATCCTTACTTTTTTTGATCAATGGAAATAATTCTTTGGTAAGGAGAAAGTGAGACAAGACATTGGTTTGCATCTGTACATCATATCCATCACCTGTCGCGTTATCCTTGAGTGCCATCACGCCTGCATTGTTGATTAGGACATCTACGACTTCGTATTTCTCCTTTACTGCGCTTATTGCATTTCGTACACTTCCGAAATTCTGCAAATCACAGATAATGGAATCGAATCTTCCGTTGGGAACAGCGGCTTGTAGTTTTTCAAGGGAGCTTTCTGATCTATCGCTTTTACGATTCAGCAAGATTACGGTTCCTCCTTTTTTGGCTATTTCACGGGCCGCTATATATCCGGTACCGCTAGTCGTTCCGGTTATTGCAACGACCCTTCCAGTCATATCCTGAGCGTGGTTGCTTAGTACTTTATCGAGGTGGAGGGTTTTGATTTGTTTTGTCATGGTGTTATATTCTAGTTTTTGAATCTTCTTGGAGCAAGTTCGTATAACAAGATTGGAGTGGGAAAGTTGCCTTACTTCTACATTTATAAAATCAAACAATTTACTATTATGTATTTTGTATTGACTTTAGAAACGTACAAATCGTTACACCTTGATTGATTCGATTTTTTTAAAATAAATT
>Ga0114957_1005505_pt1 | contig 10484 bp, 8 predicted proteins | sample BantaG_FD_87175 | JGI IMG/M metagenome (GOLD analysis project Ga0114957, IMG submission 87175) | Marine algal microbial communities from Bantry Bay, Ireland - BantryBay_4 metaG | ecosystem: Host-associated > Algae > Red algae > Unclassified | place: Bantry Bay, Ireland | collected 2014-11-21 | reverse complement strand
TTAGCTTCTTCATAGAACATGACGTGATGTGATTCGGCATAGTTCCTTCCCGCGGTTACAGGCTGGTGAGATAGTTCAGTAACTGATCGCCTGGCTGATAGTTGATACCTCCATCGGCACTTAATGGTGCCACTCTTGCTAGCGCTTCGTAGATCCAGCCAATTTTCCCGGCTTTGCTGTGCCACTCGATTGATCGTCACTAGATCCATCCATAGCGCTGGGCTTGAACTTAGTCAGTTTTTTCTCTCCCTTGAGAATATTGATCTGATCTTTCAACCCAGCGACGGATTCCTCCAACAACACAATGCGCGTTGTTTGCTGCTCTAGCAAACCCGGCACACTTTGACCAGCGGCGTCTGTTGCTCCTCGGGGATGTCGGGTATCTGCGGTAGATTCTTCATACACTGACTACAGAACAGATTTCAGAAATTGCCAGTGTGATTGCCCCGGGTTATTGAGGGTTACAAAAATACGACCTAACGACATGATTTGATATGTTTTTATTAATCAATGAAATTGTTCACCAACTTTTATCAAGTTTCGATCTTCGGCCAGTAGGCGGGAGCGAAATTGATGGCCGTCTCATTGATAGGATATTGGGGTCCGTATGTTCTTTGTTTGGCGGCCTGATGGCGGTGAGTAGTTTGTACTTATAATATTCACGAAAGTGAGAAAAAGCTGGTAAAGTGAAAAAAAGCTGGTAGAAATGGGATGCTTTTAGCCTGAATATGTTTGTCCCTCAGACCACTACACCTCTGCCAGTCTAATCAACAGTACTGCCTGAGTAATTTGTGATGCACGTTAATACCTACAGCTGCCTTGTAAGAATACGGAAACGAGCCTGTAAAACTGTTGCGATTATTGTAGCCTGCGTTTCGCTTTATCCAGTGTACGTCGGCTCACAGGAAGTTGCAACTCCAGCATTACCAGCTCTAGATGCTATAAAAAATTCACCGTTATCACCAAGCCTCCGACAATTTGTTCCTTTAGAAACCTCAATCGAGGTCCTAAGTCCAACCGCAACAGATAATGTTGCTGTATTTGGCCAACCTCCAGGTGCAGACACAAGCCCAGTCCCCGAACCCAGCGAATTAGAACAGACTCTTGACGATCTGCCGGAGACTGCATTACCAACCGATGGAGAGCTAATCCCTATTCGTATCGTGCTTGAGCGTGATCAAGACCCAACAGAGGTGATCAAAGCTTTGAGGCGTCTCAGAATGCAATCGATACTGCAGCGAGGTAATCTTGTATCCGGTCGTATCCCGGTATCTGCAATTCCTGAGCTCGAGCTAATTACCGGCATTACCGATATTCGACCAGCCTATGCCGATGTACGTAGCGGAGTAACATTTACCCAAGGTGATATCGCGGCCGATGCCGACCTAGCGCGCTCGGTCTCATCACTTGACGGAAGTGGTGTCACCATCGGTATTTTATCAGACAGCTATGATTGCCTCGGGCAAGCATCAGGAGACATGACCAACGGGGATTTGCCGCTAGCAATCAACATCCTTGACGACAGCTTTTGCGGCTCTGACGAGGGGCGAGCCATGTTGCAAATTGCCCACGATATGGCTCCGGGTGCCGACCTGGCATTCCATACCGCTTTTCTTGGAGAATTAGACTTCGCTATAGGCATTGACGAACTCGTTCAAGCGGGCGCAGATATCATCGTCGACGATGTGTTCTACTACGAAGAACCATTTTTCCAAGATGGAATCATTGCACAAGCTGCGAGTGATGCCGTGCTTAATAATGGAGTCTCATACTTTACTTCAGCAGGAAATTCTGGTAGGAGTTCGTGGGAAGGTAGTTACAATTCGAGTGGTGAATCTGTAATTTCAACAGGAGATGCTCACTATTTTTCTCCAAACGACTACACGCAAACCATCACGGTGGGTGCGTTCGGGCGTCTTGTTTTAGTCTTGCAATGGGATGATCCCTACACCTCACTTGATTCCAACAGCCCCGGGCCCGATACCGACCTGGATATCGCGCTTTTAAACGCAGGAGGGTCAGTTGTCGCGCTTAGTGCTGACAGCAACATCGGATCGGATCCGTATGAAGTCCTAATCTTCAACAATGGTCCATCAACACAGCAACTCGATATCGTCATTGAGAAGCAGGCAGGGCCAGATCCATCGTTAATGAAATGGGTCGGTTTTCGAGGAATCGCATCAATTGACGAATATGATACTGCCAGCGGCACCGTCGTCGGCCATGCAAACGCGGATTCGGTCTTATCAATTGGTGCAGTTAATTACGGCGATACGCCGCGATATGGAACGTCCCCTCCTCAAGTGGCTAGCTATTCCTCCGGAGGTCCAGCGACAATCCTGTTTTTGCCTGACGGTACGGGTACAGGCCCTTTGGTCAGAGACAATCCAGACATGACTGCTCCAGACGCCGGCAACAATACGATCATTGGAGTTGACTCTGATAATGATGGATTCCCAAATTTTTTTGGAACATCAGCTGCCGTGGTTCACGCGGCCAGTGCCGCGGCTTTATTGTTAGATCACTCATCAAACATGACTCCAAGCGACATCGAGAACGCTCTTGAATCAACCGCCATCAGTCATGGCAGCGCCGGTTATAACACGGACACAGGACACGGGTTAGTTGATGCTGACGCGGCAATTTCTACCGTGCTAGTACCGCCAACAATTTCGGCACCAGCTGATGGCGCCACGCTAGATGGCTCTAACGTCGACGTATTCTGGAATGGAAACGACGTTACGCCTGAATCTTGGCAAGTAAGCATAGGAACGACTGCTCCGGTATCTGGCGTAGGATCAAGCGACATATTCGTTAGCGGGCAGCTAGGGGCATCTGATGATGTAGTTACTGCAACTAATCTGCCAGCAGATGGCTCTACGCTATATGTTACTCTAGAGTGGTCTTTTGCGGGTGAGCTATATTCCACGACAGTGGAGGTTACCGCTTCGCAACCAATACCACCGTCACTGTTGACTCCAAATCCTGAATCGTCTGATCAAATAACCGGGTCGAATATTCTCGTAACATGGACATCTGGAACAACGAGTGTCGACGAATGGCAATTACAAGTGGGAGGCATAGGCCCCCAGTCCGCAGATTACTTTTCTAGTGGCGCTCTAAGCGGTTCTGAAACAAGTGTTACAGTCACTGGGCTTCCTTTAAATGGCCAGACACTATATTTCACTCTGCAATATGAGATTAACGGCACCTTCGAAATGTTGGAATATACCTTTACTGCTGACACGCTCAATGATTCGATTTCGTTAGCAAGAGACCAGTGGCACTTAATTAGTATTCCTGCAAGAAGCTCTCTGACGTTTTCAGACTTCATTAGTGAGTACCTAGACCCGGCGGACTTTAACGATCCAACATCTCTTACTCCATGGGTAGCTTTTCGTTATGACTCCGAACTCAATGATCCGGTTACTGGTAGTCCAGGTAACTATGTCCTATTTAATCTCACTGATTCTTTGGAATCGTTGATGGAGGGATTCTGGCTGTATCATCTGTATCCAGCTTCCATTGAATTAGGCCTGCCATCCGACGCTATACATGCTTCTGGAGTCGATACAACGGAATGCGCTACCGGGTTTTTCTGTGAAAGCATTCAATTGGCAGTTGGACAAGGAAGTGTTGGCTGGACCATTGGCGCCATCCCCTCTCCTATCGAACCGGATGTTGAAGACTTGCGGATTGATACACTCAATACAGGAACCGTGTGCGATTCGGGCTGCTCACTTGAGGAAGCCAACCAATTCGGTATATCTGCCCCACAGGTATGGATATATGATCCAAGCGCATCAAGCGGAAATGGGGGCTACCAGGCTCTTAGTGCAGGCTCGACCATCCCCAGATGGTCAGGTTTTTGGGTACCTGCAGCAGCTGCCGCTGCTCAAGGAAACGCGGAATTGGAAGTTCCAGTTCGTGATTAGTAGTAGACGTGCAGCTTTTAACGGCTAGCATCTACCGCAATAGAAACTGTGCCGGCAGCGCCTCCAAGCACGCCCGTCAGTTGTTCCAAATTAGATGAAGGGGTCGAAATACTCGTTAAAAGTTCGGTTTTATCGACAGCTTGCGCGTACCCTTGATCGGTACAGAGCAAAGGACCTACGCCGAGGAACAGTGTGGGGCTGAAGCAGTAACATTTCGGAGTTTAACTAAATGTAGCAGACTGTTCAAAATGCGCATTTAATGCTAATCATTTCCTTTGACGGTAGTGACGCCATAAAAATATATTGCGCTTTAGTTTAAATGAGTGCAATTGGCCACGTGCGAATAAATTCCAATAATATTTTTATAAACGTTGAACAAAATCTCTGTTCAGTATTTACGGCATCCATCTTACATAGCAAGTACTCACTAACGTCGACTCACTGACATGTTGTTCACATCTATTGCCAAAGAACTTGCAGGGGCTGACTCAACGACGATTACAGCATCGCTGTCTAACGTTGGAAACCAAACAGCATCATATTGATGAAATAGCTGTACGCTTTTATCACCCCATGTGTACATTACTCTATCACCGACGGAATCAATCTCAATTGAGACGTCAGCGTCAAATGACAACCGCTCTCCAATGTAAACTTCGGATAATACTGTACCTGCTGAAAGTACTAACTCTGTAACAATAGTCCCGGTCAGAAAACCGTCCATGCTTACCAACTGTGCAACAACATCTAAATTTGGCTCACCGTTTGCTGGGGCACGAGTTACTACTGCTTTGATCACGGCAAAAATGTGTTCTTCTTTAGGTTTTGTTGAAACGTCGAAAAGCGGCAGCACGATATTTATACTGGATGCATTAGCGTTGAGCGTTCCACGATTTTCGGCTATGTTTGCCAAGCCTAAGTAATGTATCGACAGCTCCGTAGCAAAGTTAATACTCTCAATTTCTCTCACCCAATCTTCGACACTGTACTTTGTTCGCGCCACCAACTCTACTGTAGCAGGTGCTTCAACATTTCCGGCGCTCAATCGTGCCGCTCCATCGTACACATTAAGACTGTATCCAATAGTCGCGGTCTCTGAATCATCAAGCACGAGTCTGTTAGCGAGTGAGGGCTCGAAAATGTCGTTGATAAACAGCCCCCCCAACTCTACGTCGATACTGGAGTAGTCTCCTATCAGTCCCGAAGCAGAAAGATCGATGTTCATTATAGGATTTTCCGCCGGCAATGCAGCGGCGGTTGGCACGGTTAAAACATTGCCATTAACACCTAAAACTACCTGTTCTGCAGAACTTACGTTTAGAGAGAAAGACAAGTTGGTGAATGGGTCCGATGAGGTATTTTCTTGTTTCGCACCAATATCGAACACAGTATCACCCAACGAAATCAGCTCAGAAGTATGATCAGGTTGCTCAACAAGTTCGTGAACTCCAAGGCTAACCTGATAAGTGACGTTATCTGGATTTGTCACAACAACCATACTTGCAAAAATTGTCGGTTGGATACTCTGAGCCGAATCTGAGTGTTTTAATGGGATGGATATCATTAATACCGATTCGGCAGTTTTTAGTTGCATTCCCGTGCTGGCAGATGAATCAGAAACTTTTACATTAGCCGATACTTCATCTGCTGTTGATTCAAGCTTGATAGAGCGTTTACTCTCAATTGTCTGATCAAGCCCGCTATGGATCGCAGCTAGAGACATATCGAGGACGCTCCCTTCAGCTATCAGTTGGGATCCTGGCGTAATGAAACGTCCAAGGTCAAGACCTGGACCATCAAAGTCGTCCTTCCATGCAAACTCAATGTTCGAAAGATGATCGTTTGATATTTCCTCGTCGTCTACACTTGGCAATCCAGACACAATTGGTTCTGGCAATACAGATGAACTGGTCTCTTGTACCGAGTCAGCAATAGAGGTAGACATGGAAAATAGACCCACTGACTGAGTGTTGGTATTAACGTTACTGCTATTATTCAAAGATAAAGAAGGCGCGAATACTACCGAGCCTGAAAGTGGACCGTTTTGAATCCCTTCGCTAGTGGGGTTCGCTACACTCGAATTGGAGACAGAAGCCCCGTTACTATTTGGGATGTCTGTGCTCTGAATCTGAGTATCATAAGGAAGAAGCATCGCGTCTAGTGCATCTGCATTCAAAGAATCAGTCATGTTGCTTGCTTGTGCAGACGAGACCCCCTCGCCATATATGACCGCGTCAGAAGCCTGGTTCGGAACTTGCTGAATTAAAAGTGCCTGTGCCTGATCGGAAACATTTAGACTTTCAGAACCAGCTAAAACGTCCAAAGTTAACAGATCTGGGCTAAAGTTTGAAGCAATACTACCCACTTGACGCTCCAGCTCCGACACAGCGGCTTTAGTCTGCCCAGTGTACGAGGTGTCCAACTGATACTCTTTAGGGTTCACATCCGCAGTTGAATCTGCTGCTGATTCCAGTTCCAATGGGTCTGGATCATCTGCGCTCGAGCCATCCAGTTCTGGGGAACTGGGGCTGTTATATTTCTTGAAGTCGCCCAAAGATTTCGCGTAGCTATTATCTATGGGTTTTTCGTAAAAATCGTCTTGAGGAATTTGTGTAAAGCCCACACTCAAAGTCGCTGTGTCAGTTTGCGCTTCTGCACGGCTGGATATCTTAGCAACCTCTTTGACTTGGCTGTTAATCGATGTTGCTTCGGGATTCATTCCATACGCAGGCGGAATTCCATCGATATCGGCCAAGTAGCCTACGACAAAACATAGGCAGATGAAGCTTAACAGAGCAAGTTGCAAGGCCTCATCCAATGAGCTGCACCTAGTTATGCTAGCAATACCGAAAAATCGAAATATACACCGCAATTTATCGGCCAGACTTCTACCCATGATAGCAGTGGCTGCAAGCGCATACGAAATTCATTGGCTTCTCTGTGAGTGTCAATACCATTAGCTTAGGCTCAGCAGTAACGAGAAGGCTCAATCAGAGCTACCAAGTCTTTGACCAATTTTCGATATATTACAGATTGTGATCTCGCAGAAATTCCTGAAATTGATTATCTCGGGCGTCCTACAACCTGTATACCCTGTCTGTCATTCTGTAAGGCCCATCGTCGGACAACATGCGCAGTTGCCTGTCGCATGTTGTCCGACTGATGATGACTAAACGGCTAACTGACTACGTAGTATTAGTTATCAGTTGCAAAGCATGCAAACGAATCATCCGCCAGATTAATACCTTCGGGCGTAGATTGAAGACCATTCTGCGGAACAATAGTCCAGCAGAAATCAGACGCTGAAGGATCGACGAAATTTGACGGATCAACGTCAAACTGACAAGCATCAAACAAACCCGGGGTTGTTGTGCAATTAGCGTCGGCTACAGGAATTGTTATTGAAGGAATGGTGTTGTTTCCAACAGCAGTAGCCAACTTCAGTACAAAGCGAGTGGCTCCAGAGTCTGGATCATTGCCCCAATGGAAGGCTATTACGCCAGCACCAAATTGACGAATCATTCCATCATCACCACTAAGATTACCTCGAGGCGCATACAAGTCAACAGCAGCAAGTGTGTCAGCATCGAACCCGAATTGCTGGTAGGTCACAGCTTGGCGTCTTGAGTTAGCATAAGCACGTTGCCCCGCAGCCTTATTAAGAGCTCCGATTAGCCATGTGAAAGATGTGCCGTCCGGATAGTTGAGATCGGTTGGTGTGAAGGAGCAAGGAGTACCCGCAGCAGTAGCTGACGGGCAAACTTCAACTCCGTTGCGCTCAACGTTGGTACCGGTTGAAGTAAAACGGTAACGTTTAATAACTCCTGAATCGTTGTTTCGCACATATAACCGGTAATGAGTCGCGTTCGAAACATTTGTGAATTCAAATGTCGGATTCGCTTCCGTCACAACACTGCCCGTAAGAGGGGCAGTCGGATCCGGTGCCGGCGCAGGCACATCCAAGGCATTTGCTCCTTGGGCGCTTACAAGAGACGACGCTGTCAACCCAGCTACGAGCACTGCACCGCGAACTAATGTAAATGATTTCATTTATTTTTTCCTTTAGGCTAATTTTATACAAATGACGTTCTATCTGAAACAACAATTAAGACCAAATTGACCGTTTGCTGCTGGAAATAACGTACCAATACTGCCAATCACTGCTTACACTTAAGAGAAATACTGATTGGTACAACTCTACGCGAAGCGTAGTAAACACATTGACAAAAGCGTGAAATGTCACTAGCGCACTATTAACTGCTCTCCCCTAATTTTTAAACAGATTAAGGTCGCATCAGTATATCTGCAAGAAATTTTTATCTGACTACCCAACGAATTCCTAGCCGACAATTGATATATACGAAGCTCAGAATTATTTCATTTCTCGATTGTATGGCCAGCTCTCATCACCTGCGCATATTCATTTAAGTCGCTAGTTCCATATACTTCGCTGAACTAATTGTCCATTCAAACAACCATAATTTAAAGGCACAAGAACGACATTGTAATAACGCAAACTGCACATTCACGCCACGCGAACATATTACGATTAGATTACGTTATAGCGCTTCAGGATCATTGCCATTTTTTAGCTGAGCACATCTTTAACGTTGGGATAGTTCAGCGGATACCGCGATATTGGGAGTGAAGCCAGTAGAAGTGCCATACGGCTTGGGCGGCTGCTGCTCATAACACGAACAACCCGATCCATTGCTAAAGCCATAGGAGCCATTTTGATCCTCATCTGGCGCGGAAATACTTGGCGCGTGTGCGCGTAGGCACTTTACCTTACTCACATCTTTTAATTCTAAGACGCGGTATATGTAATTGAGGATGATCAAAGCAAATGATTCTTTGGTGGTCGAATTATTTACCAAAGTCGACCTCGGAAATTCCAGATCGCGTGACAGCTTTCCTTCGATCATGCTTGATCTATTCCGCTAATACTGCAAGACCTCGGCCAGTAGCTTTGATAACCAGTCAGATATAAAGGCAAGTCACCGATTTTTATATAACCCCAGAGTCAAGGAGCAAGCCATACTTGCACCAAATATTGCAAAAACTGAAAGCCGAAACCGTGAGCATCCAGTCGGTCTGTTGCTGAGCAGAATTATCCCAAAGATCCCCAAGCACCGCGCAATGAAGCGCTATCACAGGAGGATTGGACACTACTTTACGAAAAAAATTAATAACACGCCAGATGCAGCTCCAGACATACATAGCCATCTACTGGCTTTCCAGGTTGATCGGGTACTTAGAAAGATCAATGTTTAGCGTATTGAAAGATCCCCGTCTGTATCCAGGAACGTCTCTGCGGATTTGTTTAGCTGACTTATGGTCATCTTGAACTTATTCGGCGTAACCTTAGTAGCTTTCTTAAACTCTCTCGAATAATGCGATGGACTTGAATACTCAAGCATCTCGGATATTTGAGTAATGCTATAGCCTGCAATAATCAATTCTTTGCTTTTTTCAATTTTGACCAATGAAAGATATCTTACATAGGAATGACCAGTAACAGACTTGATTTTTCTTTGAAACGTCCGCTCTGCAAAGTTCAAGTGTGAAGAAATACCCGACAGTGTTAATGCAGAGTCAACTCGTTGAAACTCCGGCCGATTAAAATAGGCTTCAATGTAGTCCTTCACCCTAATTTCAAAATTACAAGGCTTGACAGGCGGTCGATTCTCCATGTTGAGAGCCGGCATGGTAATAGCCACGTTCGGTCGCATTGTGTTGTGGGCATTCCTGATAAGCAATTTAATTTCAGAATCACCAATGCCTTTATCCAGGCAGATATCAGCAAAAGAGTTTAAGCCGACTAGACGTAAATCTGCACTGCTATAACTGGACAATAGCATTACGTAGGTCTTGGGTTGCATAGCCTTTATAGTTCTGCAAACATCGTATCCGATGATGTCGGGTAAGCCCACATCGCAGACTACTAAAGGGCGATCATTTTTTATTCGCTCAAAAATTTCGAGCCCCTTCTTGGCAGTCTCTGCAGTGAAACAAGAAAAGTAGTCCTGTAGCAAGTTGGTTAAACGATTTATCGAGTATTGATCATCATCAATAATAATCAGTTTAGGGTCAGGCTTCCTCATTCTCTACAACTCCTTTCAGTGTCACAATAAAGCGACTGCCTTTAGGTTGGTTTTTTTCGATTCGAATTTGACCGCTACACGCCTGTGTAACTGCTTTAACGATAGTTAGGCCCAGTCCCAGGCCAGTAATACTGTTGTCTCTTTGTGGCAGGCGTGTGTAGGCCTTATAAATTTGTCTGCGCCTGACATTACTTATACCTATACCCTTATCAGAGCAAATGATAGTGATGTCACGGGCATTAGCGCTGATGCTTAAGTGCACATCTTCACATTCTGGTGAGTATTTCAGTGCGTTAGAGATCAGGTTGATCAGTAGTAAGTAGAGTGCGTTTTCATAAATATGTACATTGATGTCAGCGACCTTGTCACTGATAATCCTGTGACGTTGATCCGCGAAAATCAATAGAGATTCGTCAACCACATCTTCGAGCATGTATGACTTCTT
>Ga0114957_1005502_pt1 | contig 10487 bp, 6 predicted proteins | sample BantaG_FD_87175 | JGI IMG/M metagenome (GOLD analysis project Ga0114957, IMG submission 87175) | Marine algal microbial communities from Bantry Bay, Ireland - BantryBay_4 metaG | ecosystem: Host-associated > Algae > Red algae > Unclassified | place: Bantry Bay, Ireland | collected 2014-11-21 | reverse complement strand
CGTGTCGCCATCACCACCGACATTCCATACCTCGCCATGGTATTGCAATAGCGAAGCAGTAAATGCAATGGCCGAGGCATTCCCTTCTGGGGCCTGGGACTCGTGCTGGACGCACGGCTGCAGCAACGAGCAGCGAGCGCTCTCAGAGCTTCTCAGCTGTTTTGAGATGCAAACGTTTGCATCGTCACGGCCCGCCGACTGCCCATCCAAACGCGATTTGGATGGGCTTTGGATGGGGATGGATGGGCTTTTGGATGGGGATGGATGGGCGTTTCCGCCCAACCAAACGCGTTTTGGTTGGGATAGCGTTGGGGAATTGGATGGGCGTTTCCAACCGATGGCGTAGTCCCCCGTTCCGCCCGTGACTGCCCAGCTGCACCTGGCCCGCCGGAGCGACAGCGTGTGATCCTCGGCAGGCTCGGCCGTTTCAGATGCACAGCGTCGCGACAGCGGAAGAACTGCTCTCCTATTGGACGCCGGACATGAAGTCGTCTGCCAATGCCGTGTCTGTATGTGAGACACAAGCCTGTTGACAGCGGGGGAAGAAATAACAGACCACACCTGCACGCTTTTGTGCGCGCGATCACTCGGCCCCTGATGATACGTTTCGAACAACACAAACTGCGCTGGCATACTGACGTTATTGTCTACCGATCGCATCCAAGAAACATCACCGGTGAGCTGCAGGAGCGGCGCCATCGACACCCAAACAGAAAGCAAACAACACAGAAAAAGCGCGCATCACGGCAGGTATCACGACTCACGCACAGCGCACGTGGTCTCAAATCACGCCACCGCCCACCTCCCCGTCCTCCTCGTCGTCTTCACTGCGGCTGCCCGTGTGCGAGCTGTCCGAGTCGTCGTCGTCGGTCGAGGATGTGCGGCAGCCGACGTCGCTGCTCCCCTCCCCGTCGCTCCCCCCCCCCTCGTCGCTCTCCACCCCATTACCCCCCGCAATGTCGCTGTCCGCGCCATCCTCTTTGAGGCCAATCGCCGCTGCCCCGGCGCGATCGTTGGCGTCGTCGTCGTCCACCACCAGCACGATTCCAGAGGCCCGCATGTTCGACTGGCCGTCGGAGGGGCGGCCGTCGTCGTCGGGGCCGACACCAAGTTCGTTGTTGTCGGGCATCACCCCCGTCGAGATGCCATCGCTTGCCGGATTGGGCGTGACGTCAGGGCTTGCCGCTTGAGAAGGCAACGCTGGTGAGGCAGCCCCCGCGCGCTTCATTGGGCGGGGCGGGCGGGCGGACGTCGTGGCAGAGGACACCTTGTTCGTTGTGGGCAGTGCCGCCGACGAGGCGTCGGGAGCGGTGAACACATAGCCGCCGGTGCTGGTACGGACCACAACGTCGGGGTCAATGGCGTCTGTGATGCAGAAGCCCGCGTGGATGCGGTTGTTCGCGTGGTTCTTGGCGAGGTGCTTCATCGAGTGGGCGATCTCATCGACCCAGTAGCAGTAGGTGCCGCTGCCATTGCCCTGGCGACGACGCTGGCGCCGGTCGAGCGCTATCTCAAACTCATTGCGCACGAAGCTCGCAATCAGCGAGTAATGACCGACGGTCATGTTGACGTGGTAGCGCCCGCCCGCGCCTGTGTCCTTCACGATGCGGTGGCTGCCGCCAGTCTTTGTGAACAGGTTCTTGGCAGCGGCCACGACCGCCTTCTCGCCCTTGTAAGACGTGAGGAAGCTGTCGTTTTTGCACCACTTCTCGGCCTTGCTGCGCGGCATCGCCTTGTAGGGGAACCCGAGCACCTTAAAGTACGGCTTGAGTACGAACTCCCGCAGCTGCGCCACGGCGTGGGATATCGTGGCGACAATGACTGTGTGCGGCCGCTTGAGGGTCGGCACGGCGTCCTTGATGGCCGAGGGGAAGTAGATAAAGTCCATGAGGTAGCTGTGCGCGACACCCGATGACATCGCAAACGCCTTCATGGTCTGCTCGTTGATGAAAGCCGTCGCCGTCGCCGAGTCCATTAGAACCTCGCGCGTGACTCTAGTCGTAGCGACTAGGCTCTTGACGGCGCTACGGATTGGGCGCCGGAGCTGAGCAGCCCTCTCCTCATTGTCGGGAGCGAGCGCCATGGCGGCAACCTTGGCCAACTCACGGTCGATAACCGGCTTCTCGTCCTTGACCGCGCTGCCGCTGCCGCTGCCGCTGCCGCTGCCGCTGCCGCTGCCGCTGCCACCGTCCTTGTGCGCTGCGGGCACGCCGACACAGCTCTTGACGGCTACGCGCAACGACGCGACGGCCAGCGCCGTCCGCACGTTCCCCTGCCCTTGCGCATCAACGCGCTGCTCAAGGCGGCTCGCGCTGGCCTGCAGATGCTCGATTTGCACCTTTGACTGCTTAAGCGCAGCCCAAAGCGCCTCCGTTCCATCGCGAACGGCCGCGTCAACCTCTCCTTTGACCAGGCCCCAAGCAGCCGCGGCCTCAGGCGTCGGTGAGGACGGGTTAGGGGCTGCGGCCGCCCCGGCCCCGCCGCCAGCCGTTGCCGCACGCTCGGCGGCCGCCTTGCTCTTCTTGCTCCGAGGCGCCGCGGCCTTGGCCGACGGCGCGTCCGTCTGCCGCCGCTTGGTCCCCCCACCGGTCTTTGTGCCGCCGCGACGACGAGGGGCAGGGCTAGGTGGGAAAGCTGCAGAAAGAGAGGCCGGTGGCGGCGAGAGCGGCGCGGCCACCACCGCAGCCGCCGCCGCTGCTGCCGCGTGTTCCATCTCCAGATCAGGGGAAGGCGACAGGGCCGCCGGCGGAGTACGAGGCCAGAGAGCAGCGACTGGCTGTGCAGGCGTCCAGGGCTCCGCCACCGCCATTGCGGCTGACGGGCTTGTCATGAGCGAGACCGACGGCGGCGCGCTGCCGGGAGTGGAAGCTGCCGTCTCCACAACCGCTGACTCAGAAGGCCGGGCGGACGGGGGCATCGGCGTCATCGACATGGGGCGGGCGGGCGACGAAAATGGCAAAGTTGGGACAATGGAAGGTGAACCAATGAGCGGCGCCCCTTGGTTGGGCCCGAACGGGGCGCGCTGCTGCACGTCGGTCGCCCCGGCGTCGCCGCGCTCGGTGACCAAACCAGCCAGGTTCCAGACGGTTTGAGATCCGAGCGTGCCCTCGCCCGTGGGCGGCGGCACGGGGGGGGCGCAAACAGCCGGCAGTCCGCGGTTGCCGACGAAGGTGGGCACACCAGCAGCAGCCCGCGCAGCGCCGGGAGCCTCCAGATTTGGATACGATGCCCAATGGCCAAACGGATGGGCGAGGCCGGACGCATTGACGGTCTGCTCACCAGCTTGCGACCCGGGCAAGTGGGTGTGCAGCTGGGGCGGCTGCGCGGCGACAACTGAAGCCGACGCAGTCGTGGTGGCGGCGGCGGCTCGCATGCGGGCGGCTACCGCAGCGTCGCGGTCCGCCAGACGCCGCTGCTCCCAGGCCGCGTCATCAATCTCTTCCCGCCGCCGGTGCTTCCGCTCCCACGCCGCAAGAGACGCGGCCGACTGTGGAGCTGCGGACATGCGCGGGGCTTGGTGGCTGGTACGGCGGCCGCCCATGATGGAAAGCGACGAAGCGAGCAGGTGCTCACAACGAGTGGGGGGGGGCCAGTGTTTGGTGCAGAAGGGGGCCAGGGAGTCGGCAGAGGTGCAGGTCACGAAAACGGGGGTCGTGGTCAGACTTGTGTGATGGACGCGGTGGGCAGCAGACGCCACGCTCCTCCACCCCTCGGACACCCGTATATGTACCATTTCAGTGTCTTGCGCGGTCAGCCCCAGCCGGTGAGACCGACCCGCCCACGCTTGCCGCAGGGCCAGGCGGCGCGGCAAACGGGCGCACGCTCACCCTTCGTGAGACGACCTGGGTGGGCCGGCAGGGGGCACGTAGGGGCGCCAAAGCGGGAGTGCGGTCAGGGGCGCCTGTGTGCGAGGGGGAAAAGCGCGTGATCCGTCACAAGGCGCGAAAAGCGCCAAAGCAAACGGCGTGAATGAGGCACCAGAGAGGGGGTGCGGTCAGGGGCGCCTGTGGGCGCGGGAGAAAAGCGCGCGCACCAGCACAAGGCGCGAAAAGCGCCAAAGCAAACGGCGTCGATGAGGCACCACAGAGGGGGTGCGGTCAGGGGCGCCTGTGGGCGCGGGGGAAAAGCGCGCGCACCACCACAAGGCGCGAAAAGCGCCAAAGCAAACGGCGTCGATGGGGCACCACAGAGGGGGTGCGGTCAGGGGCGCCTGTGGGTATGGGGGAAAACGGGCGCACAGCGTCCCAGGGCGGGAAGCGAACGACAATACAAACGGCTCTGTCGTGAACGTGAGAACGGGTCGCTGACGGGCTCTCGTCAGTGGACAGAACTCAACACCCTCGCCGAACATGGCCAGAGGAGCCGGTTTACACAACGCTGGCGACGTAGGCAGGGCAGGGAGGGGCGCGCAACGCAGCGCACCGCATGGGGCGAACAACAGTCCGTCTTACAAAGCACGACCGGAAACAGGCACGAAAGGAGCGCGCACAGATTGGCGGCGAGCGACGAGAGGAACGTTGTAGAGGCCGTCGACTCGGGCTCCTAGACCATCTGGGGCACGAAGGGGGGCAGCGAGCATCAGGCGCAGGTGTCAGCGCGCACCCCAAGCCGCCCTTCGATTGCCTGTGCGACGAGAATTGGGCAACGCAGCTCGGGCCAAGGTCCCTGGGACCCGCTGTTTGGGGGCGCGTGCACGTGCGCTTGCTCGATGCGCGTCACGTCGTCGCTGGACACAGGCCGCCGCTGAAGGACGGTTGATAGGTTTTACCGATCGATTGAACTCGGTAGAGAGCGATGATGTCTAAGTAGATAGGCACGTGCATTTCAATGGTCTCTCCGGGACAAGGCGGAACGACGCACGCCCTGGGGTCATCATTCAGCGGGTACAGTTGAAAATCACAGGATTTTCTCTAGCCCAATTACGAGCGATGGCGCAACTTCTTTCTGAATCTTGGGACAGATTCTCAAGGGTGTGAAGAAATTTCCCGATCGACCCAATCTAGATATTATCTGGGGCAGCGTCGCGTGTTGCAACGCGCTCGCGGTGTGTCCCGCAACGCGTTGCTGAACCAGACTCGTCCTCGGACATTCCCATCCAGCCCTTTCTGGATGGGAACTGCCGTCGTCGCCCGCGTGCGACCCTGCTGGGGACGGGGCGCGCTCGTCCTGTGTCTCGTCACGGCAAAGTGGTACCGCTGCGCCACGAGCACCGCTGGGTGCCCCCCCTCACGTGTATTCCGCTCCACCCCCGCCCCTCGATTCGCTACCACCACTATGGGCCGCTGACAAACGCGCCGCTTTCGGTCAAGCGGGTGGACGGCGTGCCCCGGCCAGGCGGGTGCACTGCCTGTACCCGCCTGACCCGCAGCACACGCCTGCCAGCCACAATGGCCCACACAACCTGGGCTCTGTCCGTCGTCGGTCGCAGTGGACTGTGCCCGCTCTCTCGTTCGTGGTTGCTGGCCCCAGCACAATGTACGTGCCATCATGCTGATCATTGTTCTCGTCTCTTGGGCTCGGCCGGGGAGGAGGGGGGGGGGTGTATCCGGCCGTCCGGCCGACAGTCTGCCGTTTGCGGTCACGGGCGCAGGGCCTGACTGGTGTTATGCATTTTTTGCATGCATCGCCGCTTTGCGTGTCCTGCTGTGCTGCTGCCTGATTCTGTCTACTGTATTCTGGCGGTCGCTCCCCAGCGTTTTTTCTCGCCGTTTGGTATCGGCCACTTTTGCTCTGCATGTGCGGGCAATGTCCGATGTTGGTAACATCCGTCTGTGGCGGCCGGCGACTCAACCGCGCCGTGCTGCACGACCTGCAGCCAAAGAGAAGCTGAGGGAGCTGCCCGAAGGCATGCCGCCCATCGCTTTCCAAGGCGCGCCCCTCGCGTGCCCGGCCAGAGGCTTTTCAACGGTACGTTCTGGCGAACGATGTACCTGTTGCAATCGATGTGCTCTTGAGGAGCTTAAGTGGAGTGCGGGTAGGCAGGTGCTGTTGATTTCGTGCGCGGCCTGCGTGCCGTACGGTTTTCCTGCGAGATTGGATTCTGACGAGCGCCAGAGTAGTGTCTCTCGGGTGCTGTTGTTACGATCTCATCTTTCCCTTAATATGGCACTGTTCCTGTCTTAGCTTTTTCACCATGTCGGATGTCCCACCACCGCGACCCTTCCTGGTATGCCCTTGCGGATTTGAAGCCGAGTTCCTGGCCCCGCTGCGACGGCACCAGTTCGGCATCCATGGAGGGATCTTGGGTCACAACACACAACTGCCGCGGCGCCGTCTGAGTCTCTCTTCGACGGTCGAACACGGCGCCATTGGAGGCGGCCATGGCGGTGTTGGAGCCGGTGCGGGTACGGACGGCAATGTTGCTGACGACGAGTCGGACGCGGCGCCCTCGTCGGCACACTCGTGCACGTCCGGGGCGTCTGCCTCGCTGCCAACTTCTGAAGAGTCCGGTTCGACAGCGCACAGCGCAGTCGAGTCGCAGCTACGCACCCTGATGGAGCTGACACGTATCTTGGTTCCCAACACCGAAACCGGCGCCGCCGCAGCTAACGCGGTTCCCGAGTACCTTTATTCTTCGGTTGGATTGCATGTGCGCGCCCTGTACGAGGCTCTCGGCGACGCGCAGCGCGCCGAGCCGCTCGTCCGGCCCCGCAAACGCGCCAAGACGGGCCGTTTCAACACGGTCCGACTGCGGGCCCTTCAGAGGTTTGTCCTGCAAGTTGGCGGGGCGGGCTTGTCTGTGAAGGACCAGGAGTTCATGTACAATTTTTTGGACGTGTGGGACGGCATCAAGGCGGGAATGGCGGAGGACGCCGGGCATCATGCGACGCTGCGGCATGTGTTCCCATCTGTCACCGCCTTCAAGAACGCGCTGCGGGACGATCTCGACAACGCCGCCCTCGACGCTGGCTGGAAAAAAGTCAAGCTTGTTGAGGGCGGCGTTGCTTACGAGGCTTATTTTCGTGATGTATTGCAGGTCATTCGGGCGCTGCTGAAGAGGAAGCGTGGCAGCATTCAGTTGTGGAGCGGCCTCACTGGGCCGGCGCCCTCAAGCGATAAGCGGGAGACGCCGATGGACGGTGACGCGTTCCGCCTGTGCGAGGAGCTCGTCATGAAGAACAGTGAGGAGCTCGCCTGTGTCCTGGGCCTGCACGTCTTCTCCGATAGCAGCCAGTTGTCTTGGTCGGGAGGTACGTTCACTGCTACTCTGTTGGGGGGTTCACTCTTTGCCGCACATCGCGCACTAGTTGGTAATATGTGAGCGACACTCGTGCCGTGTGCGTTGTGCACCAGCCTCTGACTACGTCCTGGTTGTCAGTCGCTCCCTTTCGTTCGCCTGGTTGATCGCCCGCGCTTAGCACACAAACTATACCCTGTCCGTGTTCGTCTCGTCAACGACGTGTCGGGCACTGTCGAGTGGGTGACCGTCGCTTACGTTCCCGTCGTACGGAAGCTCCAGGAGCCGGGCGCGGATGACAGAGCCAGGATCAGGCGGTGTGGCATACTGCAGCGGGTGATCTACGCGGCGTTTACGCATGTAATCGGCCGCAGCCACATCGGGTTCCACGTGAACGTCGAAGGCCATAAGGCCTTGGCCTTTCCGCGCGTGCTGTTGTACGTCTGTGACCAGCCGGAGGAGAGGGCTGTGCTGGGCTTAAAGGGCGGACAGTGTGCGCATCCATGCACGGCGTGCATGGCGAAGATTGATATGATCGGGGCACCGCAGGCAGCTAATGCCGAGGACCGCAACGTCATCAATACCCTGACCAACCAAGTCGAAGCATATGAGCACACGCGGCGGCAGCGGCAGCGCCAACGGCGGGTGGCGCTGGGTGCGCTCGACTCTACGTCGGGCGGTGTCCCAGGCCTTGCCGGCATGGCTGGTCTGGGAACGGCACCACACCTGCTGTATAAGATGATTGGGTTTGATGTCCTGCACGTACGTTTTCCATATCCATCTCCTTGACCTGTTTTTTGCATTCGGTATGCGCGGCTGTGCACGGCCCATCCTCCTTCTTCGGATCGACTTCTGACGCCATGCACGTGTCCCTCCTTCCAGTCTCCCCCGCTTGTGATGGCTGCCTCGATACGTCAGGTGCTGGATCTGGGAGTCACCCGCATGTTGGTGCACCGCCTCGTGCGGGTGTTTCCGTATTTGTGCAAGGGGAAAAGACCACCGGCGGGGTCAGGGACAGCGACTCGTCGCGTCGCTTTTCGGCGTCTGCTGCGCCTGAGCAGACGGAGCAAAGCGTGCAAAACACCGCCTGGGTACGTCAGGTTCTCCGCTTCACCGTTGCTTCCCCTCTTCTCTCCACTACGTCAATTTGCCCTGTCCTTGGCCGTACGTGCGGTCACCCGCTCCCACATACCCGCTTCGCACAGCTATTGCTCTGTGTCTGACCGTTGTCCTCGTCTGTTCTTGACTACCCGCGCTTATCTGATTCTCATGCTTTGCAGGTACATTGTGCGTGCCACCGAGAAGCAGGCTGTGTTTACGGGCAAGCAGCAACGTGACGGCGTGGCTATTCTCGCATTCATCGTGGCGGGCTTGTTCGGCCCAGCCGGCGACGAGGACGCCGGTGGTGCTTTCGCGGTGGAGAATGAGGCAGAGCGCAGGACGGCTGCTGCGTCCGCATTCGCAGCGGGGTTTGAGGCCGACGAAGACGACAATGCGGCGAGGGTCGACCGGAACTTCAGGTTCAATTGGGCGGCGTACCACGACGAGTGGGGGGACACGCCCGTTGACGTGGCTGTGACCTCCATATCCGCCGAGTACGCGGTGCTCTACGCTCGCATCGCGGGGCGTACGACGACCGCCGTGCCATCACCGATGACGATGGCAGAAGGGTTGAGCATTGGCAAGCACGCCAAGAACTTTGTCAACAAGTTTGTAAGCCCCATCCTTGGCCACATCGCTTCCGTGAAAGTCCACAAGCTGTTATGCCACGTCGCCGAGGCGATCCAGTGGCACGGCAACCTCCAAAATTACAACACTGCTGCCAACGAGAGCGAGCACAAGAGGGACAAGCCTCACTACTGCCGTACAAGCAAGAAAGAGCACACCTTCACGCGCGAGCTTGTGCGCCACGCGCACGGCGCGCGAGAGATCCTCGCCCGCCACGCCGACGCGGACAAGGCCGCTGCCGTAGCCTGGCAGGCCGAGCTGGCGCGACGTGCGGCTTTTGAAGACGCCGACTCGCTACAGCGTGCGGCTGGCGCGGCTGCTAGTGGCTCGGCGACAGTTGGGACAGCGGCATTTGTGACGGCGGCAGGTGAGGACGCACGAACAGGGGCGGCGGCAAGTGGGGCGGCGTCACGTGGGGCGGCGGCACGTGGGGCGGCGGCAAGTGCGGTGGCGCCACGTGGGGCGGCGGCAAGTGGAGGGGCGGCACGTGAGGCGGCTGCGGGGACGGCGCCGACGACAGGACGGTCGGTGACAACCCGTACACTGGCAACGGCTGGGGAAGGGGCGGCCGCGGCAGCCAGGCAGGCTTCCGTGCAGGCTGGTCGGGCGGCTGCAGAAGCAGATCAACGACGGAAGCAGAAGAGACGCATGTACAATGTCGCCAATGTGTCGGTCGGCACTCTGTCCAGCCGCCCCGACATGGCTAATGTCGGGGCGCTGCTCCGAATGGCGGCTCACCGCCTTGTGCGGGTTGTGAGCCGAACACCGATTCAGGCGCAGTTTGACTGTGGTACTCGCGCGCAGCAGCAACTGCGCGCCGTCAACGACTACCTGGGGGCGCCGTGGTATGATGCCGTCCTGTACCATCCCGGGGGTGACGTGGAGAGGGTGTGCATTGGCGAGCTACGCGCAATTGTGCGTGGGCCAAAGGGCGACGCCGTCATCCTGGCTGCAATGGAGGACGTGCCGGCGGAGCCGCTCTGCCCCTTTGTCGCGCGGGGTTGTGTACGCCTCAAGTGGCTGATCGCCGACGGCGCTTCGCGCATTACGCTGCGCCTGGTGCCCGTTGAGCACGTGCGGCGCCTAGCGTTTGTGATCCCAGACTTTGCGGACCTATCCGCTCGCCGAGGGGCCGATGCGGACATTCCTACGGTGCACAGCCCACTGCAAGAGCGCCTGGACATGCGCTTTTTTCTCAATGTGTTTTTCCATTGGGACGTTTAGTACAACTCGTATTCCTGTTCGTGTTCTTTCTTGTCTTTGAACGCACATACCTTCCCTTGTACTCCAAGGTACAAGGGAAGGTACAGCGGTGCACGTACACGGCGCCATGCGTTTGGCTGAAAAAGAAACAGCTGCCGCGTGCTTGCACCTCCGTTCTTCACGACCGCTGCGGCAGTGGGCGCCAGCGCCGCCGTCGCAGCCAATAAAGACCCGGGACGGAGGTTGTGACGTTCTCGCTGGTCAAACCCGGGCTGGCGCAGAGACGGGTAAACGATATGCTCGTCAGCCCGTCAGCGACGGAGACAGAGGCATACAAGCGGCGTTGGCCTCAAATGGGGGGGGCCGAGAGCTGGCAATG
>Ga0114957_1005501_pt1 | contig 10488 bp, 5 predicted proteins | sample BantaG_FD_87175 | JGI IMG/M metagenome (GOLD analysis project Ga0114957, IMG submission 87175) | Marine algal microbial communities from Bantry Bay, Ireland - BantryBay_4 metaG | ecosystem: Host-associated > Algae > Red algae > Unclassified | place: Bantry Bay, Ireland | collected 2014-11-21 | reverse complement strand
TATTTTTTGTGCGTACGAGTCAATTTTTTTGAGAATAGCCTTAGCTATTTGAAGAAAAATTGGCGAAGTAATCGCAAAAAAGAAGCATTCAAAAATGTAAATGAATTTATTACACGGTGTACTAAGTACACGGTGTACTATGCATATACCCGTTCTATTAATGCACTTGAAAGTAGTTTATTATGCCAGCACAATAGCAATTCACATTTATTTTCTCATAAGTTAGTAAAATGGGCGGGCGCTTTAGTTATAGCGTTTCTAAGGAAAGCCCCATAAAACAAACAGATAATCAACCAATTTAAGGGCCAATTCTATGCAAAATTACATCAAAAAGTTGAAACTCTGTAAATTTCACTTTTGTCACTATCTGTCTAAACGTAATTCTATGACCCAAATCTTTTACTAAACGGCTATTTTAAGGCAATTTTAAGTATACTTGGCGATGTAAGTCAACTATTGACCTAGTATACTTTTATTAATTCAAAAATTTTAACGACTTTTAGTGCAGTATTTAGGAGAAGTAATATCAACATATCCGAATCGTGCCTTTAGGTGGGCTCATTTTGATAGTAACACACCAATTTCATAAAAAAACACCACTTTTGATGAAAACATTTACAACAGTACTAGCTTTCATATTTTCATTTTGCTGTATTAGTACAGCTGTTCTGGCAGATCTTCCGACACCAGAGCATTCGGAAAAAATTTACACCACCGTGGCCTGTAACGGGTTTGAATACTGCGAATCCTTCGCTAGTTTCGCCGACAACGAATGGATTGAAGGCGTAGAATTCGGTTCCATTAGCAATTTCTCAGGAATTGATGATGGTTACGCTGATTTTACCAACTTTTCTACCGATGTAATCCCTGGCAATGTTTACCCGATCACTTGTACCATTGGTCTAACCGGTAACTGGACGGAGTTTTTTAGAGTTTGGATCGATTTTAATCAGAATGGTCTTTTCGAAGAAACTGAACTGGTTTTCGATCCGGGAGAATCAAGTGAATCACAGTCAGGTAACATAGCAATTCCTCTCGACGCTGTCAACGGGTCAACGCTCATGCGGGTAGCCATGAAATTTGGTTCTGTCTCAGAAGCTTGTGAGGCGCCATTTACTTTCGGAGAAGTGGAAGACTATTGTGTCAATGTCATCAATCCTGGCTTTTGCTACAACCCATTTGTGCAAGTAAATGACATTACCGATGCATCTGCTCTGCTGGATTGGAATCCTGTTTCAATTGCGCAGGGATACGATCTACGCTATCGGGAAGTTGGAACGGTCGTTTGGACTGACCTTTATCTGTTTGAAGATTCACTGGCACTGACCGGACTTGATGTTTGTTCTTCCTATGAGTTTCAAATCAGATCTGATTGTGATACTACGATGACCGATTACAGCGATAGCTACACCTTTGAAACGATTGGTTGTGGTCCTTGTATTGATTTTGAATATTGCCAAATCGGAACTACACCTTCTACATTTTTCAGCTATATCGACGCCGTTACTATTGGAGACTTAAGCAACAACTCAGGCGATAATGGTGGATACGCTGATTTTGCAAATCAATTCCCGGCTATTCTAAATAACGATAGTACTTACACTCTTTCACTGGAAGCCGTATTCCCCTACTTTGTTTTTGAAGCGACCTGGTATGCTTGGATCGACTATAATGGTGATGGTGATTTTGATGAAGCCAATGAATTGGTTTTCCAGTCAGACCCAACGCTTGAGACGCTAACAGAAACACAAATTACCATTCCAGCTGATGCCGTTATCGGTTTGACAAAAATGCGGATAAACGTTCTCCAGTTTCCTTATGGAACCCAGGGAGCTTGTGATGAATTCTTTGATGGCGAACAAGAAGACTACTGTATAACCATTCAACCTAACGTTTTGCCATGTTCCACTCCTGAGAATCTGGATACAATGGATGTTACCACTTTCTCAGCTGAACTATTGTGGGATATAGACAAGTATGAAATTGGGGTTGGCTATGTGGTTAGATACAAGCCAGTTACTGGTTCAGGCTGGACAGAGCTTAGTACAGTCATTCCATCACAACCTGTTTATGATTTGGAAGAATGTACGGAATATGAATATCAGGTTCGGACGGTATGTCCGCAAGAGTTGAGCGACTTTTCTGAAAGCTTCTTATTTATGACTGAATGTTTTACTTCCACTTTCGAAGAGGCATTTGAGCCTACGGAAGATATTGCTAATATATCTGTTTATCCAAATCCATTTAAAGACCAGATAAACATGGAATTATTTCTGCAAAAATCAGGAGATATCAACATGGGTCTTTACGACATGAATGGAAAATTATTGCTTACGCAAAACCACGAGAACCTGCAGGTTGGTGCGCATGTATTTAACTTCAGCAGTACTACACCATTGGCTGCAGGAATGTACTTCCTTCGAGTCGCTACTGAAAACAGTGTGATTACCAAGAAGCTTGTTCGTCGATAGATTTACAACCGTTTAAATAATAAAATCGGTATTGCCTGACGGCGGTACCGATTTTCTTTTTTATGAACTTGTGTGGGGGGTTGGAAGTTGGAAGTGGGAAGCTCCTGCGATCGCAGGCTCTGCATTTGTGGGAAAGCTTGGGAGTGCCCCATTAAGTGTGTTTCAATGAAAAGTAAAATGAAAAACTCCCTTCTAGCTCAAAAACAGAGGCCGTATATTTAAGTGTGTCTGATGGTTTTTTAAATCAAAATCAAAAATTCAATCAAAATCAAAAGACCCTACTCCTTCGCCAGATCCTTCGCCAGATCCTTCGCCAGATCCTTCGCCAAGGCTTCGGCTCCTAAGAAAGGCTTCGGCTCCTGAGAAAGGCTTCGGCGCACACCTCAACCGCGATCTTCCTATGCGACTGACAATCTGTTCGTTATGAGCTATGCTTTTGTGTTCACGGGAAATTTTTGATTTTGATTTTGATTGAAATTTTGATTGAAAGACACAGTTGAGTGAACACTCTCCAAAAACAAGGAAGTATCTTATTTCTTGATTATCAGTTATTTATGGGGGCTACAGACCGAGGGTCTTTTAATTTTTATTTTACTTTTCATTTTAATTGACTTCAATGGAAGACACAGTTTACAGAACAGCCCCGAAAGCTTCCCACTTCCAACCTCCCACTTTCTGGCTCCTACTCCTTTAATTGTCAAAATCCCACCATACCCTCCATCTTTTAGCGCACTAAGTCATCAAATATTTTATATTTGTAGAGAAGTTGTTTTAAGTTACGCCATACTATTTTTATGAAAACTATCTTGTCCATATTTCTAAGCTTGGCTATGCACACCTCTGTAGCTGCACAGCAACTGGATCATGTTCTGGGAGAACTTTTGGTACAGGTTGACGAGCAAGCCAATTTAGATGAACTGGTCAAAAACAGCGCTTCATTTCATGGAAAATCCACTCAACTAGCTATTTCAAAAGAAGTATCTAAACAGCTGAATATCTGGCTATTACAATTTGACTTTACTTGTATTCAGGAATACCACTTTCTTGAAAAAATCAAACGAACGACTGGCATTATAAACGCTCAGTTTAATCATCTGATTCAACAAAGAACTACTATTCCCAACGATCCATTATTATCCCTTCAATGGCATTACATTAATGACGGAAACAGTGGTGGAGTAGAAGATGCTGATATTGATGCAGATTTTGCCTGGGACGTTACTACTGGCGGTTTGACGGCTGATGGCGATACCATTGTAGTGGCGGTACTTGATGATGGTTTTGAAATAACTCATCAGGATTTTGGTAATAACCGCTGGGTTAATCACAACGAAATTCCTAACAATGGAATCGATGATGACAACAACGGCTATCTGGACGATTACCTTGGCTGGAATATCTCGACCAATTCTGACTTAATTACTGGTGGTTCGCACGGAATTCCTGTTGCCGGTATTATCGGCGCTAAAGGTAATAATAACCTCGGCATCACCGGAGTGAACTGGAATGTCAAGCTGATGAATATTAAAAACTCTACGCTGGAGCTAAATGAGGCTAATGTCATTTCCGCTTATTCTTATGCGCTCAATATGCGACAAATGTTCAATAGCTCCAACGGAATGGAAGGAGCTTTTGTCGTAGCTACGAATGCCAGTTGGGGAGTAAATTTTGGACAACCTTCAGCTGCTCCGCTTTGGTGTGCTTTCTATGATGCGATGGGTGAAGCAGGTATTCTAAGTTGTGGGGCCACTGCCAACAGTAATATAAATGTCGACGATGATGGTGATTTACCCACGGCCTGTTCCAGTGATTATTTAATTGCGGTGACCAATATTGACAGGCAAGACAACAAAGTAATAAACGCTGGCTATGGAGCAGAATCTATTGATCTGGCAGCTCCCGGAGATCAAACTTATACCACCAAAATTGGCAATGTTTATGGATCATTTTCGGGTACTTCTTTCTCAACGCCTCATGTCTCTGGCGCCATCGCTTTACTTTATTCTGTTCCCTGTCCACAGTTAATAGAAGCCGCAAAGGCAGATCCGGCAAACACGGCGCTTTTGGTTAAATCGTATATTCTTGACGGGGTAGACCCTATCTCCAGTCTTGAAAATATAACTGTTTCTGGAGGTCGGTTAAATGTCAACAACAGCATTCAACAAGTCATTGATAATTGCAACTCCTGTGCACCTCCCTTTGGCATTCTCATTGATGACATCACAATTGACGCTGCCATCGTTGACTGGCAGGTCGCACCGGATAGTGATCAACAAAATATGAGATGGCGGGAATCAGGTACTAATAATTGGAATCTTATCGAAAATATTTCCACCCCCTACCCTTTCAATTTATTGGAATCTTGTGTCATTTACGAAATACAAATGGAAAGTATTTGTGCGGGTAATTCCAACGGTTTTAGTGAAAGTATTTTCTTTACAACGGATGGTTGTTGTGAAGCCCCAGAGGCAATCAATATTACGGATATAACTTCTGATGGTTTCCTCATTTCGTGGCAATCGGTAACCATCGCCGATAGTTACAACATCTTGATTACTGAACAAAGCACTGGAGCTACTTTCCCGATTGATTCGGTTTTATTGACCATGCATTCCTTGTCCGATTTTGATTCTTGCGAAGATTATCTTGTCCAGGTTCAGACCTTATGTAGTACAGGTACACTCACTGACTTTTCGGAAGGCACGCTGATTACTACCAGTGGCTGTGGAGCCTGTACTGATTTTGATTACTGCCCTTCTTCCGGGGAGGTTGCGGATTTCGAATGGATCAGTAACGTCAGCTTCAATGCGTTAAACAATAGCAGCCAGACCGACATGGGGTATGGAGATTACACGGGCAATTTCACGGAAGTTTCTACCTACGGAGTTTACCCCATCAGTTTAACTCCAGCCTTTTCTTCAGATCCATACGATGAATATTTCAAGGTCTGGATCGACTACAATCAGGATGGAGAATTTGACGAGATCGATGAACTGGCATTTGACCCGGGCACTTCTACTGAAACCACTGTTAGTGGTACCATTACCATCCCGCCTACAGCCAGTCCCGGACTTACCAGAATGCGGGTGACCATGAAATACATTGGACAAAACAATGAAGATATACCAGCTGCTTGTCTGGAAGAATTTGGTTTTGGAGAAGTAGAAGACTACTGCATCAAAATAGTAGAAGGCATTAATCCTTCCTGTGATTTACCAGAAAATCTGGACACGTTTAGTACTCAACTTAATCTGGTAGAATTGGTATGGTTTGATCATACCGATGATCATATTGACCACAATTTGCGCTATAGAGCATTGGGTAACACAGACTGGATTACGCATACAAATGTGGCCCCCAACTTCTTTATTTCCAACCTCGACGCCTGTACAGATTATGAAGCGCAGGTGGAAGCCAATTGTATTGGCGGCGGATTTAGTGGCTACACCAGCAGTCTGGTCTTCAAAACGGATTGCATCAACTCTGTGTTAAATCCCGTTGACAGCCTTTTAGGTTTTACCTTCAGCCCCAACCCTTTTAACCAGCATTTGAAATGCTCTTATTTTTTAGCAAAAGCATCCAACCTCTCAATAGACCTAATAAGTATGGACGGCAAGGTCATTCATTTGCTTGAAGCAGCAAACAGACAAAATGGGGAACATTTAGAGACATTTGACCAATTTAATACCTTAAGTGCCGGATTATATATCGCCAGAATCAAAATCGATCAACAGAAGTTTTTAAAAAAACTCATAAAATCCGATTAGTTTTATTTGGTAGTTTTTAGCTTTGATCTTCCTCACACCAAATGTCTTCATTCGGTCAACACTCCACTAGGACTAATCTTTTTTAGATCTTTATGTGTTACACTGATAAATTTGTAACAACGATTGAGATAAATGCTACAGCGAAAGCTATGAACTTAACTTCCTAAGTAAATGCTCCATCAATTAATAGTTAAAACCACTTATTGAAGATGATAAAATGTATCCGTTCGATTGGTGTAGTCCTTCTTACTGCGCTACTTTCTATTTGTTCTCTTTCTGGTCAAAAACTGGATCATATTTTAAATGAAGCACTTGTTAAATTAGAGGTGAATACTGATTTAGATAGTTTTCAGAAAAGGTTTGCTCAGTTCGAAGGAAAGACAAGCCATTTCCGAATTGTTAAACCAGTTGCCCAAAAACTCAACATTTACCTCGTAAGCTTTGACCATAATGTGGTAAATGAGTACGATTTCAGAGCGGCTATATCTCGTCATCCTGGCGTTGAGGTTATTCAGGTCAATCACATGCTTGAACCTAGAGAAACCACTCCAGATGATCCATCATTTGATCAACAATGGCAATGGCAAAATGTAGCTGCCGAACTAGCATGGGATACCTCCACCGGAGGTACAACTCCTAATGGTGATGAAATTGTAGTCGCCATATTTGACGATGGTGGTGACCTTGATCATCCTGACCTAATGGCCAACAATTGGATAAATGAAGATGAGATTCCTGGTAACGGAATTGATGACGACAACAATGGCTATATCGATGATGTCAACGGTTGGAGTTTTGGAGGAAACGATAACGATGTAGATGGCGGTAATCACGGTGTCCGAGTAGCGGGTATGGTTGGTGCTGTTGGAAATAATAACGAAGGAGGAACTGGAATAAACTGGAACGTGAAACTAATGAACCTCACCACTAGTTTCTTTGGCAATGGAAATAATCCGAATGAAGCCAATGTCCTTGAATTCTACGCTTATGCATTGGATATGCGCCAACGATACAATGAAACCAATGGGGATGAAGGTGCTTTTGTAGTAGCCACCAACTCTTCATGGGGTATTGACGAGGGCGACCCAAATGACGCACCTCTTTGGTGTGGCTTTTACGATACTATGGGTGAACAAGGAATTTTAAGTTGTGGAGCTACAACAAACTCAGCACTAGATGTAGACGCCGTTGGCGATCTCCCTACTGCCTGTCCTAGTGAATATATGATTTCAGTCACAGCTACCGACGAAGACGACATTCGCCAGTTTGCAGGTTTTGGTGCTACAACCGTGGATGTAGGTGCTCCGGGAGACAACGTTTACACCACCAGAAATAATGGTGGCTACACAAACACAAGCGGAACTTCTTTTGCATCTCCACTTACAGCCGGAATTGTTGCCCTACTCTATAGCGCTCCCTGTTCTAATCTTGCCAACCTTGCCTTATCTGACCCTGAACTCGCAGCGCAGGATGTCAGAGATTACATTTTTGAAGGTTCTGAAGCTGTCGGAAATTTGCCGGGTACGATTGCATATGGCCGTGTCAATGCTGCCAACAGTATTCAGCTAGTAATGGATAATTGTGGCCCCTGTCCTACTCCAGGTGGTCTTGATGCAGTTGATATTATAGACATTTCCTCAACACTGATCTGGAGCAGCCCTTCCACCTCTCTTAGTACCAACTTGAGATGGCGTGAAGTGGGAGCTGCCAGCTGGATTGAAGTAGCAGGTATAACCACTCCGTACCAACTAGACGGATTAACGGCTTGCACCGACTACGAGTTTCAATTAGAAGCTTTTTGTGCTGCAAACGAACAAAGTGGATACACCAATAGTTATGTTTTTTCATCAGATGGTTGTTGTGTAGCACCTGATGGTTTAGCTATTAGCGGTATCATGATCAACAATGCCGATGCCAACTGGAACAGTATTTTCGCGGCTGAAAGCTATAACATTCGCATAAAAGAAACGGCTGCAACGACCTGGGATGTAACAAACGTATCGACCACAGACTATGCATTTACTGGCTTAGCAGAATGTACCGACTACGAAGTGCAGGTTCAAACTGTTTGTGCTGGTGGAATAGCAACTGATTTCACTCCTAGTATTTTATTCACAACTTCTGGATGTGGTTCATGCACTGACATCACCTACTGTACCATCGAAAGTCAGCAATTTAATTCGGAATGGATTGATGCCATTGAAGTAAATACCTTATCCAATGTTTCCGGAAGTAGCGGACCTGACGGGTATACCGACTTCACGGGTATGAGTACAGATGTGGAAACTTATGGTTCCTATGACATTACACTTACTCCGGGTTTTGATGGTAACAACTATGGTGAATATTGGAGTATCTATATTGACTACAATCAGGATGGAACCTTTGATCAAGTTAACGAATTGGCTTTCGATGCAGGGGAAACTTCAAATGACATAGTAACGGGAACCCTCACTATCCCTTCCGATGCAGTATTAGGACTGACCAGAATGCGAATTATCATGGATTTTGGGGAGAACAATGCGTCGGATCCTTGTGAGGATTTCGATTACGGTGAAACGGAAGATTACTGTATCAATATTACACAAGGCACTGTACCTTGTACAAGTCCTGAGAACCTAAGCAGCAATGCTATTACAGCAATTTCCGCTAGTCTTCAGTGGGATGCGGCAGCTATTGCTGAATCATATAATGTACGCTACAAGGCGATTTCCAGTACTATCTGGGCAACAGATAACGTTCCAACTCCCGCCCTCAATATAACCGGATTGATGGAATGTACGGCATACGAATATCAGGTGGAGTCCGTTTGTGTCGGCGGTGAGTTAAGCGGCTATTCTGGTAGTCATGAATATTTAACGCTTTGTAATTGTGCTACTCCTACGGGCTTAGATACGATGAACGTTGGTACCACTACTGCAATTGTATCTTGGGCTGCGGTAACCAATGCAGATGATTATACTTTGCGTTACAAAATCATTACAGAAATGAATTGGGATAATTTAACGATAAATGCAACCAGTATTTCCTTAGCTAATTTGATTGAATGTAGTGACTATGAATATCAGGTAAAATCCAACTGTCCTAATAGTGAAAGTGATTATTCAGAAAGTTCCTTTTTTAATACAGGCTGTCTTAGCTCAGTTAATGAGCTGGATGCTGGTATAAATCATTTGGCGATACAGCCAAATCCATTTAATGATCAGTTTGCTGCTTCCTTTAATTTAGAGGAAGCCACTGATATGAATGTTATCTTGTATTCCCCAACAGGCCAGCAACTCAACAACTACCGTTTCAATAAGCTTGGAGCTGGTGCGCATCGGGTTGAGCTTAAAGAATTGTCTGCCATAAGTACGGGGGTTTACTTTGTAGCATTTAACACTAACCTGGGAACTACTGTGCGAAAGGTAATTAAGCAGTAATTATTTATCTTTGACTTTTAACTGTTGACCGTTGATTTCCTATCATCACGAGAAAAAATGCGATAGAGGAAGTCAACGGTTAACGATCAATATTCAACAGTCAAATAAAAATCATGAATTCAAAAAGCACCTTTTACTTTTTGCTGTTTTGTAGCTTCGTCTTTCTTAATGCTACCTGCAACGATGTCATTCCCAAAGATCCGGTAGATACGGTGATGGAATGTATTGACAAATCCAAAATCACCCCTAAACAACCCTGTACCAGAGAATACAAGCCCGTTTGTGGCTGCGATGGCAAAACCTATAGCAACGCATGCGAAGCTAAAAAAGCGGGCGTTAGCAAATGGGAACGAGGCAAGTGCCAAGATGATTGTGTTGACCCCAGTAAAGCCGTCAAAAAGGATTGCCCCGAGGAATACGATCCCGTTTGTGGCTGTGATGGTAAAACGTATAGCAACGATTGTAAAGCCCGCGCTGCTGGTGTGCAACGCTGGGATAAAGGCAAATGCCCTGACCACTCTTTATGCATTGATACAGATAAGATGGATGACTCAATTGTTTGTGGCGGGGTACATAAGCCGGTTTGTGGTTGTAATGGCGTTACTTATCCGAATCAGTGTGAGGCGGAGAAGAAAGGGGTTACCAAGTGGGAGGAAGGGACTTGTGAGTAAATGGAAATGGAATCTAAATTCTGCCCGTTTTGACTGCTTCTTTTGAAATTACTTTTCGTTAGAAATTCCTTAAATAGCTAAGGCTATTCGCGAAATTTATAACTCAATCAATTTCAAAATAATCGATTCAAATTCGGACGAAACTTAAATTACAGTG
>Ga0114957_1005498_pt1 | contig 10491 bp, 13 predicted proteins | sample BantaG_FD_87175 | JGI IMG/M metagenome (GOLD analysis project Ga0114957, IMG submission 87175) | Marine algal microbial communities from Bantry Bay, Ireland - BantryBay_4 metaG | ecosystem: Host-associated > Algae > Red algae > Unclassified | place: Bantry Bay, Ireland | collected 2014-11-21 | reverse complement strand
TAGATTAAAAGAACTTATATCTTTCTCTGAACTAAAATTTCCTAATCCATCTAAATTTTCATACCAGTATAAAATATTTTCGTTACTCCCTATTACATCCATATCTCCATCATTATCTATATCGAACGGGTATGAACTACTCGGTCTAGACACCGTTAAATTATCTATTACTTGGTGCTCTAAAAATCCTATCTGTCCAAAAACTCCTCCCAAAATAAAAAAACTATACAACACAACTAACCTTAGTTTCATAACTAAACTTTTATAATTTTTGTTAAAAAAAAATCCTTTGAAGTATTAAATATACTCCAAAGGATTTTCTTTTTTTATAAAAAATAATACAATTAACTATCCAAAATATTTTCCTCCTCACCTGGCTCCCAATACGAAATCGCCAACAATCCCAAAAACGTCAACAATCCATTCATAGCTATATTTAAAAACCCTAATTTAAAACCAATAAACAAATCATTGAATTCTAAAAAATAAGTAATCAATGGTGCCGCCACACAAATCACAGGTACCATCCAACCATCTTGAATTTTATTTTTGGAAAATAATCCAAAGGTGAATAATCCAAGAAGTGGTCCATAAGTATAGCCTGATGCCTTAAATAAATTATTGATAACAGGTTTGTCTGTAAGATAATAGGAAAGGATAATGACTAAAAATAAAACAACCGAAAAGCCGATGTGAACCATCCATCTTGTTTTTTTATTTTCTTCCTCTGACTTTTCATTTTTCTCCATACCTAAAAAATCAACACAGAAAGAAGTCGTCAGAGCAGTCAAAGCAGAATCTGCACTTGAATAAGCTGCGGCAATTAATCCTAAAATAAATACAATCCCAACCCAAGGAGATAAATGCTCCAATGCTATAGTTGAGAATAATTGATCAGTTCGTTCTGGAATCTCAATTCCAACATTAGCTGCATAAATATATAATAATGCTCCAAGCCCTAAAAACAACATATTTACAAAAACTAAAACGATACTAAATGCTAGTACATTTTTCTGCGCATCACCAAGTGTTCGACAACTCAAATTCTTTTGCATCATATCTTGGTCGAGTCCAGTCATCACAATTGCAATCAATGCACCAGAGATAAATTGTTTGAAAAAATTATTAGAGTCTGTCATAAAATCATCGAAGAAAAACATTTGACTATAATCACTTTGCTGAATCGTAGCAACAAGATCACCTGAACTTTTATCCAACGCATTCCCAATTGCTAAAATCGTCAACACTACTGCTGTCAGCATAAAAAAGGTTTGCAAAGTGTCCGTCCAAACAATAGTTTTAATTCCACCTTGAAAAGTATAAATCCAAATTAATAAAATCGTCACCGCTACAACTGCCCAAAAAGGAATAACCATATCAAACCCTTGAGCAATTTGTAGAAAAACTATCGCTACCAAAAATAATCGAAGTGATGCTCCTATTATCCTTGAAAGTAAAAAATAAAATGCCCCCGTTTTATAAGACCACAATCCAAATCGTTTTTCCAAATATCCATAAATGGATGTCAAATTCATTCTATAATAAAGTGGTAAGAGTACCAAAGCAATCACCGCATATCCCACCAAATATCCAAAGACCATTTGCATGTAAGAAAAAGCCTGATTGGCTCCTCCTCCGCCAACTGCTCCAGGAAGAGATATAAAAGTCACCCCCGAAAGCGATGCTCCGATCATTCCAAACGCTACTAAATACCAAGGTGATTTTCGATTGGCAAGAAAAAAATCAGCATTATCAGCATTCCTACTTGTAAAATAAGAAACTGCCATTAACACTAAAAAATACAAAGCAATAACGCCAAATATTATCTCAGGAGTAAGTTTGTCCATCTTTAAGTTTAGATAATTGAATCTAGAGTTTAAATAAGAGATTTCTTCAAAATCTTATATTCTCTATGTTTAGCTTATCAAAATAAAGCGAAAGGTAATAAAAAAATTTGACGATAGACGGACGCTTCGCTTGACGGTGAACGGACGTTCATTTCATTCACTTGACGGAGATTAGTCGATGACTCCGTCAAGTGAATGAAATGAACATCCGTTCACCGTCAAGCGAAGCGTCCGTCTATCGTCCTTTAATCCTGCATCTTACTTCCATAACTAAGATCTCCTGCATCTCCCAAACCAGGTACGATATATGATTTTGCAGTTAATTCATCGTCTTGTGCTCCAATCCACAGTTTCACATTAGGATTAAGTCTTCGAATATAATCTAGACCGTAAGTAGAAGCGACAGCCGTTATAACATGGGTCATTTTAGGTTTCCCATATTGTTGAATTTCTTTTAAAGCCAAATTCATGGAAGCGCCAGTTGCTAACATCGGATCACACATTATAAGCACACAATCATCTAAATTAGGACATGAAATATATTCAATATTGATTTCAAAAGTACCGTCTTTATGATGCATTCGATATGCCGATATAAATGCATTCTCCGCATCATCAAAAATATTCAATGCGCCTTGATGCAATGGTAAACCTGCTCGTAAAATAGTTCCTAAAACTATTCGATCCGTTGACAGACCTACTGAAGCAATCCCCAAAGGTGTTTCAATATCCTGTTTTTTATAATTTAAAGTTTTACTAATTTCGTAGGCAAGCACCTCTCCTATCCGTTCCAAATTTCTACGGAAACGCATACGGTCTTTTTGAATATTGACATCTCTTAATTCAGCGAGATATTTATTGGCTATAGAATTATTTTTACTCAGGTTAAAAATCATAGGAAGTTTTATTTTGTTATTTCAAATATAGGTAAATTAATTTAATGGATGAATAAGAGTACTTTAAGACTACAGATGTCAGACCATGCGCTTCGCTTATTGTCAGAAGTCAGACCACCCAAAATGTTGCAAGCATCATCTTTTTTTAGTCTGACTTCTGACAATAAGCGAAGCGCATGGTCTGACATCTGTAGTCTTAAAGTATAATGGGTTGTGAATTTAAAGAATCACTATTTCTCAAGAACAAATTTCCACTTATTCATTTTTTTTTAGAAATTTGATTTTTCTTTCAAAAAAATAAAACAATGAAAAACCTCGGATTAATTTTTTTTCTTTTGTCTACCTTACTTTTTACTTGTGAAAATGCCCCAAAAGCACCCGAGCGAAAAGCAAATGCCGCACCCATTTCTAAAAACATGGAAAAGAAAATTTTGATTCCAAGTGAGGAAGGTGGTGTAGATTTTTGGGTGGATAATGAATGCTCCCAAGGCCCACCTCCTGCAACTGTTGATTATAAAAATCAGCCTGAAGGATATTCTTATAATCTGAACAAGCAACAGGGTTATGCGAAGGAAGTCATGTTTATGACTAATGGTTATAAGTTAGACATCACGACTAAGGGATGTAATTCTATTTGGGTGACTCATTCTTATTTTTTCCCAGCAGAAGATTTGGATTTAAACAATGCGGCAGCAGTTTCTCAAAAGGTTTTAGAATTGATTGAGCAAACTACGTCATTCAGTAATCCTCCTATTGATATTAAATCAAAATTAAACCCACTTAAAATGGCGGTTGAACAAATTGGGCCTTTCAATATAGGAGAAGAATTTGTTTTGAGCAATGGTGATGTAACAGAAACTTTTGCGATAGATAGATTAGACACCAATGGAGAAAAAATATTTTTACAATATTACTTTACAAAAGGGCCCGTTTGATAAAACTAAATTAAAGATCAATGAACGTACAAAACAATCAACATCCTTTAAATGAGCAATTACAATTAAAGGCAAAAGAGTTATTTCCTGACAAAGCTGAACGGATACTTGAATATTTTGCTACAAAATTTGAATATCATTTTAATGATTATAAAATGCTCAAAGGATTTACTCCTAGTGAAAATTTAATGAAGGTTTTGTTTCTCTGCTGCATGTCCATACATGCCTATTACCAAATTTGATTATTCGTACGACTATTTTGTTACTTATTTTCAAAATGAGGAAAGCGATTATTTGAAATATGATAATATAAAAAATACTATCAATAGCCAATTGATTGCTGCCTTTCACCAATTATATTTTTCTAATCATAAAGAAGCACTTCAAAAACTAATTCAGCTTTCCTTAAGAAAAACAACAGGAAGAATCATAAATTCTTATCTCCATTTTTTCGATGGACTTTTAACGGCGGAAGTGGAATTGAAAAATCGAATTATTGTAAATATTCAAGATTAATTGAAAATGCCCTGACAGTTTTAAAAACCATCAGGGCATTTTGTAATGAATAATTTCAAATACCGTATTCACCGTTTCAGGAAATTATTAATTATTCATTTTTAACTATTAATTACAAATGTCTTTCGGCATGATAACTTGATCTTACCAGCGGGCCACTCTCCACAAAGTCAAATCCTTTTTCCAAACCAACTTCTTTATACATCGCAAACACATCAGGATGAACAAACTCTGCAACTTCCAAATGCATTTTTGTCGGCTGTAAATATTGTCCGATAGTCAATACATCACATCCATGCTCTACTAAATCATCCATGACTTTAAACATCTCCTCTTTCGTTTCACCAAGACCAACCATCACCCCAGATTTAGTTCGATGTCCCATTTCTTTGGTTCGTTTGATTTGTTCAAGGCTACGAGCATATTTAGCTTGAGGACGCACTTTTCGATAAAGACTTTCTACCGTTTCCATATTATGAGAGACCACTTCCTGACCACCTTCTACCATTCTTTCCAATGCATCCCAAGTTGCTCTTACATCTGGAATCAAAGTTTCGATAGTTGTAGTAGGAGACATCTCCTTGGTCAACTTTACAGTCTGATACCAAATTTCAGCTCCTCTATCTTTTCGCTCATCACGATTTACAGATGTAATAACGGCATGTTTAACTTGCATTAATTTGATCGCTTCTGCTACACGGCGAGGTTCATCTTCATCATACTCAGGTGGACGTCCAGTTTTTACTGCACAGAACGAGCAAGAGCGCGTACAAGTATTTCCCAAAATCATAAAAGTAGCAGTACCTGCACCCCAACATTCTCCCATGTTTGGACAACTCCCACTTTCGCAGATGGTATGTAATTTATATTCATCTACCAATTTCCGTACTCGCTTGAAATCTTCTCCAATGGGTAATTTCACTCTTAACCAATCTGGTTTTCTTTTGCGAGGTTCTTTTTCAGGTTTATCAACTATAGGTAATTCTATCATTTTTACTTTTCTTTTTCTCTACAGGCTGAAGCCCGTAGCTATACAAAATCCGAAATTCTCAAGGAAAATTTCGGATTTTGTATAACAATTATGTTCATTCAACAATTAATAAATCGTAATGTTTACCATCGTTTTCCTAATTGCAAAGTTACATAAAGATTAATAAAAAAAGGACGATTTGGATTAGCTTCCACTTGAGCAGGTGCTAAATGTGGGCAACTCATATCCATAATATCTAAAATGTCTTGATCAATATGAATTAAGATCGGAGCTCTTTTGTAAAAAACATCTACCGCAACGCCTACTTCTACCGCTTTTACAAATTCATCAAATGCTCCCCAATCAAAATGTAATCCTGCTTTGGCGTGTACACCAGGCAAAGGTCTTACTTCGCTTAATCCTTTAAAGAAACCACTTGCTCCATAGACTCTTCCTATAGGATCTAAAAAATTACAAGGACTCTCTGCATTAAATTTTTCAGCACGAGTAGGTATCAAATCCGGTTGGCTAAGATCTGTTTGTTTAATATCTAAATAATAAGGTTTAAGCAATCCAAGTGTAACACCTGCTTCATAATTCAGTCCTATTGCAACACCTTTTCTTTTTGCTTTTTCAGAGATATATTTTTTTCTACCATATCCTGCTCTAATTACATAAAGGTTATTTCTTTTACCTAAAATAAATGATTGAGGTGATCCTTGATTTGGAAAGGTGTTATCACTATTCTGTCGGAAATCTTTTTGATGTTTTAACTCTCCTATCTCAAGTTGAAAATAAGTGGATTTATGGTAAGTCTTTATCTTAGTCCAATTGGCCGCTACCGCAAAACCATAAGTGTGAATTCTAGCATCAATCGTAAATTCTTGATTATATATTATTCCTTTACTTTCTTCATTGGTAAATTGTCGACTTTGTGCCGAGAGGAAAGTTTGTGCTAAAACCAAAGTAACTAGTAGACTAAATATTTTTTTCATAGGAATAATATTAATAATGAATAGTGCTGTTCTGTTATAATAACAACTTAAGGTATAAAGGTGTTGTGAAAAACAGGCAAGAATCTATCATTAATTTACAAAAAATAACGTAGAAATGACAGTTTTGATACAAGAGATTTTGAGGAAATGATTTTTAGAGGAATCTTTTTGGGGAAAATAGAATAAAATAGAAATAAAATAATCTCTTTATACGGGTAGGTTATTTATTTCCTAATCCCTAAAATAAATCATTAAAGCTTTTTATCTTTTTGTTTTTGTATTCAAGCTTCTGTCTATATATATCTTTTTCATTTTTAAGTTGTTGATATTTGGTAAGGTAAGTATACACTTTTGTATAATCATATACGCTCCATTGGATATATTCTATATTTTTAATTTCGATTTTCATAAATGAAAAATCATAACTACCCGGCAGAAATAAAGCAGGAGATTCTACTCTTGAAAATAAAATCTCATCGTCAGTAATTTTAATATCTTTTAAGGTATCACAGATACTTTCGATAAAAGGAAACCATTTCTCAACAGGGATGTCTTTTAATTTTGCTGTTGAGAAAATCATATCGTCACTCCCTACTAATTGAAAATCTTCGTTTAGTAAAATAAGTTGTCGAAAGTGCTTATCTGTAAATACGTTGGTGTTCACTTGTTTTCTAGTTTTAACTTAATCCAATAAAGACCTTCCTAAATCCTCAAATAATTGCTCAACATTCTCTCCTGTCTTAGCACTTGTAGCTATATCAAATGGAATTTCTAATTCCTTTTTGATCTTACTTAATTGTTCATCTGTAATAAGATCTCTCTTATTTCCCACTAAGCGAATAACGCCTCCATTTAGAATTCCTTTAAGATAATTAAGATCGTCGGAAATGTTCTTAAATGTGGTAGGTCTACTTAAGTCAAATACATATATTACTCCACTAGCTCCTAAGAAATAAGTTACAGGAACCTTATCTTGAGAAACCTCCCCAGCAATATCCCATAGCAATACTGAAAGTTCTTGGTCATCAACATTGATCACTTTTTTATTAACTTTTACTCCGATAGTAGTAAGGTACTTATCATCAAATTTACTGTAGATAAATTGATTGAAAAGAGAAGTCTTCCCTACACCAAAGCTTCCAGCTAGAATCACTTTTTTACTCGTCATTTTACCTTTTTTATCTTTTAATAGTTTGTTTTAAAAATTTGGGTTAATACTGAGGATGAAAATATTACAACCAAAGAGTGCAATTATTCACGTCTCATAAATAAAATACTCTTCTAGTTTTAGCGATAAATCTTTATTTAATTCACTATTAATTTCATCTAGATGAGTAGGCATTTTATTACTTGCAAAATCTAAAATTTTATCAGAAAGTTCATCTTTTTCTTTCATTGAAAGTGTTCCACTTAATGCAACTGCCATATACCAAGACGGAAAACTTTGTAGAATGATTCGATAGGAACCATATTCTATCGTTTCTAAATCTTCATTCCCCTTATTAAAAGCATCTTCTACAAATGCTTTGATTGCGGTAAGCATTCCTGCAACCACATCTTGATCTACAATATCATTTCGGGTAGCACTTCCTGCCAGTAGTCCTGAGTTTTTTTGAACTATAAAAATCTCTTCGACAACTGGTTTATCCAAATTTTGGATAATTTCTTCGCTGGTTTTTTTCCATCCCATTCTAGCTTTTATTTTTCCAAAAAAACCTTTTGAATTAAAAGTACCTTTTATCTGACTTTCAATTCCTTCTTTTAATATTTGGATTTGATGACCAACATATTTCTTTATCATTTTACCCACTTCAGGATAAATCGCATTGACTATTTCATCCTTTGAATCTCGAATTTTTTCCACCATCATCTGATCTACTACCACTTTAAATTCTTCAGGGAAATTCTTTTTTAAAAATTCAATCCGTTCTTCAACAATTGGAGAAATTTCTTTTGATAAATTTTCCTCATTATAAATGGTTTCTTGAACCTTTTGAATTTCTGCTCTCTCTTCTTTCAAAAGAATATTTTTGAGTTGTCGAAACAACTCCTCTTCATCTCCAACTCTTTTATCCTTTTGAGTATCCATTTTAATAAGAAATTCTAATTGTCCTTATCAAAGGATTAAGGCTTTAATAAATTCTTACCCGCTTCCATCAATAACTGACCGATTCTCTCCTTATCATTCATACTTGACTCTTCCATCGCATTTTGGAGATCTGCTAAACCATCTTTTAAGGATTGCTCAAGCTGTCCAATTCGACTATCAATTGTACCTTCCAATTCTGAAAGTCGATTATTCGCTGTACTTTCTATTTCTGCAAACCGACTATCAGTTAAACCTTCTAATTGAGAAAATCGCGCAACCATATCTTTTCCTAGTTCTTTATTAGAAGCACTAGAATTAGAAGATAATTCTTTAATTCTCTGCGTTAATTTATCCTCTACTTTTTCTAATTGTTTTTGGAGTGTTTGAAATTTGGCTTCAAACTCATTAATATGTTGCCCCATTAAAATATCTCTAATCGTGCTTATTTCACCAAGAGATGCTCCGTTACTAGAACTATGATTGTCTTTTTTTGACATTTCTTAAACTATTTAAATGAAATGAATTGAGGGTAGTTTTTGCTTTGGTTATTTATCTAGGAGATAGTTTTTTTGAAATTGTTTTAAAAACTGCCGTAATATAATTCGATTTTTAAAAAAAACACCTATAAAAAGGTAATTTTCCTCCTAACTATCAATTAAATAAATATTTAGTTTTTTCAAATCTAACTAGCCTAAACCAATAATTATCTTACGGAAAATTGAGGATTCAGGTACAAAATAAATGCTTTAATTTAATAAAATCTACTCCCGTTTAACGCAACGTTCAGATACCAAGCAGCAGGTTTAAGTTTTTGATCTTTCTGATAAGTATATGCATCTCCATTAATATCCAACATTGGAATATGAAGATTTCTAACCTTTGTCCATTTAGGTGGGAAAAAATACATGTCGTGAATGACTTTATTTTGAAGGAAATTTCGAACTCGTTCTGAATCTACACCCACTCCCAATTGAATGGCTTGTCCATAATCTAAAACTCGTTGAACTTGTCCTGCTAAAACGCCATGAGAATATCTCCCATATTTTGCTCCACAAATATCACGATATCCAAATCGGCAAGGGTAATCGGTATCTCTAAAAGTAGTTGTTCCTGCTCCACTAGTTACCCCTGTCCAAAGCACAGATTTCAATTCATACATCCAGTTTTCATATTGGTATAAAAAAGAAAATGCGCCTGTTCTAAATTCATCACCTCCTTTAAAACTTCCAAATGCATCATTCTCAACGATTACATGAAATTGATTAAATTGTAAAGAGACTGTACCTGATCTTTGTGTAGTTTCAATTTGATCATTATAAAAATGAAGGGCATAGCCAATTGCATATTTTCGACGAGTTTGTTGTAAGAAAGGCATCACAAAAGGAATTTCTTTTTCTTTTTTTTCTCCTGTGGAAAATAAAACTCCTGTAGTCAATTGGCTTTCCCAACCTTTCATCGGAGGACCATAACTTAAGAAATTATAGTTTCCTCTCCATTCTAAATTGAGCTGTCCAAAATCGTATTTATAAAAAACATTTGCGACTATGCCTATTCTATTGACAGGTTGCCCAAATTGAATAGTTGCCCCTACTCGACCGCCCCAATGTTCTGTCCATTCGATTTGTCCAAAATTCACCACTTGCAAAATCAAAAAAAGAAAAAGGCTAAGACCTATTTTTTTATATTTCAAAATGAATTGTTTTTTTCAAAAAAAAAAATAGCCCATTGAATTTTTCACTTCAATGGGCTATTTTGGAGTTATGGATTTTTTAAGTTTATTTTTTTAATTTTTTCTTGATTATATTTACTATATCTTCAGGTGCATTTAATTCCTCACAGACAAATTTAACTGACTTCCCTTCATTTAGTAAATCAATGATTCTTAAAGTTTCATTTCTTCCTTCTGTTTTACCTTCGATTTTACCTTCGATCTTGCCTTCGATTTTACCTTCGATTTTACCTTCGATCTTGCCTTCGATCTTGCCTTCTTCTTTTTTTGCGTTTTCAACTAATTCTCGTATTGACATAATTTTTCTAATTTCTAGATTTTAACCATTGAACAATACTTTGAACAAAATCTTCTGTAACATTTAATTTCGCACAGATAAACTCTACTGATTTACCTTCTTCGAGTAGGTTGATAATATTTAAGGTTTCTACTTTACCTTCAATCTTTCCTTCAATCTTTCCTTCGATCTTTCCTTCGATTTTACCCTCAATCTTGCCCTCTTCTTTTTTTGCAT
>Ga0114957_1005496_pt1 | contig 10493 bp, 9 predicted proteins | sample BantaG_FD_87175 | JGI IMG/M metagenome (GOLD analysis project Ga0114957, IMG submission 87175) | Marine algal microbial communities from Bantry Bay, Ireland - BantryBay_4 metaG | ecosystem: Host-associated > Algae > Red algae > Unclassified | place: Bantry Bay, Ireland | collected 2014-11-21 | reverse complement strand
GACATTTGTTGAACGGGGATTTTTTTTTGGAAGTAAAATGAATTATTTTAAGTCAAAACGAATATTCATTTTCAAAAATAAAGATTTCAATAATTCGATTTCTTCAACAGAAGATGGATAAACGTGAATTTTAGAAGTATTCATTTTTTGATCAACTTCTTTATTGAATGCTTTTAATGATTCCTTCAAAGCAATTAATCCTTCTAATTGTTCTTCGGCATTTTGTGATAAAATACTTTCCTCAATTTTCTTCTTATATAAATCTGTCTCAGATTTAGTTCTCTTTTTTTCAAGATCGCTGAGCCAGTTATTTAATTCTTTTTTGGCAGTCATAATATTGAAATATTTATTTCTCGTTGATATTTAATTTTTTCCTCAATTCATTTAACTCATCAAGAATATCATTTATATGGATTTTCATATTCTTCATTACTCAAGCTTAGTTGACTTTGAATTTTACGATAGGTATCTAAAATCGTCAAGTAATGTTTGTATTTCTCTTGAAGAAATTTCTTTTCTTTTTCAGTCATAGTATGTATTGGTTGTTCTCGTTTCACCAACAAATACAAAAAAGAAAAAGTCAAATCAAATATTGTTCTTTCACATACAACAAATCAAATTTCTCTAAAAACTAAAACCCAAAGAAAACTGAAACGATAAATTATTGTCTTTATCATCTCGTGTATTAAAATCAAAACCATCAATATCAATATATGAAAAATCAAGTTCTGAATTAGTGACATCAATTAATCCATAATTAGCAATCGCTGAAAAATACAATCCACCATTCAAAAAGAAAGCTGCACCAGCCGAAACTCCTGCATCAAAAGTCTTGAAAGGTTTCCCTTCTTTTGAATCCAAATCATAATAGGCACTCAACGTATTTGGAATCTCAACTGTTTCTCCGCCTACTTCAAGAGAGAGATTTTCGACGCCATCAATTAACTCACCTGCATCTTGACGACCATAATTATAATCTAAAGTTAAGTTAAGTTCATCAATAATATTATTGTTTCCTTCGACTCTTCCGTCGGAATAAACCAACTCACCAGAAGCAGTTGACCCCACTAAAAATCCAGCATATACTCCTCCAAAAACTTCTAGTTTTTCTCCAATTTTACCATAAGCCATAATTGGAATATCAAGATAAGCATTGGCTATATTTAGGGCGACACTTTTATTTCCAGTAGTCAATATTTTTCCATTAGCTCCTTTGAAAACAAATGGGGCGTTTCCTTCAAAAGTTCGTTTAGTTCCTTTTTGAGTAAAAACTATTTCTGTTCGAATGCCAAATAGATCGGTGATTTCGAAACGAACACCACCACCCACATGGAATCCAGTATTGGTACTATAACTTTCCCCAGGTTCCGTATCTCCATTCAAAGACGAAACATTCAAACCAACTCTAAATCCGTAAGATAATTCTTGCGCATTCATATTCTCAGACCATGTAAAAAACAAAACTACTATCAAAATAATTACTCGTGTCATATTTTTATTTTTTTAGTTGAACGTTTTACGACTGATGTTTTACGTTCACTAAGATGATTAATTTTTTTTATTAAAAAAGCAAAGATAGTATTCCAACCAATAACTTACAATAGAATTTATTCTAAATAAAATAGTTCGGAGAAACATAAAACTTGCCTTTGCCGGCCGGTTGGCGTTTAGCATCTAACGTTCAATATCCAATTTTTTTTCAAAAGGATTCTTGTTCCAATAACATCTTTTGGATGCGGATTTTCCAATGCTAGAATTTGATTCGAGACCGCAACTCCATCTTCTATACTTCCTTTTTTTATTTGAAAATGAAATGAGTATTTTGCATGATTAATTGTATTATCGAAGCTCCTGCTTCGTGTTTGTCTAATTGTGAACATGAACTTATCGTTAAATAGTCATTGTTATCTGCACGAAGCAGGAACTTCGTTAATATAGCATATGAAAAACAAGATCTTCAAAAAAATGATTTTATGGATCGCCTCAATTTATGTATTGATTATCATTGGAACTTATACCTTCCAAAAGTATATTATTTTTCAACCTGATAGTTTAGCGCCTGATTATGAATTTGTTTTTGAAAAACCATATAAAGAGTTTTTTATCAATACAACTGATGGCACTTCGTTAAATGCATTATTGTTTCAAACGAATTTGCCCTGCAAGGGCTTGGTCATTTATTTTCATGGGAATGCTGACAATTTGCAGCGATGGGGAAAATTTCAATCAGATTTTACTTCGAGAGGTTATGATATTTTGATGCCTGATTTCCGAGGTTTTGGAAAAAGTACAGGACAACCTGATGAGATGAAATTTTATGAAGATGCTCAATTGATTTACGATTGGGTTTTTGAGAATTTTGAAAAATATAAAAAAAGTGATACTATTATTTATGGTCGTTCATTGGGATGTGCTGTCGCTTCGAAATTGGCAACGAAAGTAGAAGTTCAAAAAGTTATCTTAGAAACGCCATTTAAGAATCTTGGCAATTTGATAAAAACGAATAGCCAAATTCTCTATTTCCCATTTGATTTCAAATATAATTTTCCAAATGACAAACATTTAATGAAAATTCAACAACCAATTTATATTTTTGTGGGAACAAAAGATTGGGTCGTTCCAAACAAGTCTTCGGAGCAACTCCAACCACTCTTAAAACCTTCTGATCAATATATCGAAATCGAAGGTGGAGGACATAAGAATTTAAGTACATTTAAAAAATACCAACAAATGCTAGATGTTATTTTGAATTGAAATAGCAATAGTAAAACTTACCTCGATAAACAGAGCAAATATTCAAAATTCATCACCTGCCTGCCGACAAAGGCAGGTTCAAAATTCATCATTAGTTTTCCATGAGTAAGAAAAATAAACTTCAAAAATTCGCTGACATTGTAACTTTTCCAAATGTCTATGAGAACATCGATCCGAGGAACCCTGAACTCACCGGACTGAATGGAGAAATTGTAAACTTAAAAGGAAAATGGAGCGAGAAACATTTTAAAAACAATAATCCAATCGTGTTAGAATTGGCTTGTGGAAAAGGACATTACACGCTCGGTTTGGCGGAAAGATTTCCTGATAAAAATTTCATTGGCGTGGACATCAAAGGTGCTCGAATTTGGCAAGGCGCAAGATTAGCGATGGATAATAATATCGACAACGCTGCTTTTTTCCGAACTCGAATAGAGCAGATCGAATTGTTTTTTGAGAAAAATGAAATAGATGAAATTTGGATTACTTTTCCTGATCCATTTTTAAAAGATAGAAAATCGAATCGAAGATTGACGGCTCCTGCTTTCTTGCACAGCTATCGGACGATATTAAAAAAAGGTGGCATCATTAATTTAAAAACCGACTCGCCTGAATTGTACGCGTTTACCTTGAAGGTTTTGAAAGAAGAAACTTCGTTTGAGTTGGTGTACCATGATGATGACATTTATTCCAAACCACTTCCTGTGGAACCGTTGGAAATCAAAACGGAATATGAAGGGATGCACTTGGCGAAGAATTTGACGATTAAGTATGTGCAGATTAAGGTGTGAGTTTTATTGGTCTAACCCCAATGAAAATCCATCGTAAGATCAGTATTCTAATGAAAGAGTGGATTCAAAACAAATCAATGTCTTCTGACATTGATAACTTAATTGAATCTAAACTTAGGCAAAGTTCAATAATAAACTTACATTCTTGACTGTTTCTTTTGTTTCTATTTTTTACTTTAAAATCAGTCATTTATCCAGATAAACTCGTGCTTTCAAAGCAAAAACTAGAAACAAAATAATCTACTCAAGAATGTAAATTTATTAATGCACTTTACCTTATCTAGTTTCCTTGCGTGACATACGCTATAAAATGAATGAAAAATTAAAGTTAGAAAAGAAAGCCTCGGACATCGTTTTGAGGATTTTTTCATTTGTCGGACAATTTATTTTTTGAAAAAAAAAGCACTCATCCTCCAACATCTTTTCCTTCTTTCTTGTTACACCAACTTATTAAAATTACCTTTGTAACAAATTAGATTTCTATAACGGTTTTTAAACTGAATTTGATGAGTGATCAAATAAAACATGAGTGTGGAATTGCAATGATTCGACTACTCAAACCTTTAGAATACTACCAAGAAAAATACGGCTCCTCGCTCTACGGTATGCAAAAACTACAACTGTTGATGCAAAAAATGCGAAACCGTGGACAAGACGGGGCAGGTGTAGCGACCATAAAATTAAATCCCAAACCTGGGAAAAGATACATCAGTCGCCGCCGAAGTAATAGTCCTCAGTATCTTAAAGATGTGTTTGAAGGCATTTTCCAACGCTTCCGAGATCTCCCTTCTGAAAAATTACAAGATTCCGCTTGGCTCAAAGAAAACCTTCCCTACACAGGTGAGTTGCTCATGGGACATTTGCGCTATGGAACACATGGTGTAAATACGATAGAAACTTGCCATCCTTTTTTACGACAAAACAATTGGATCAGTCGAAATCTTGTGGTGGCTGGAAATTTTAATTTGACGAATGTGGATGAGTTATTTGATGAGTTGGTGACTTTGGGACAATATCCAAAAGAGAAATCGGACACCGTAACCGTTATGGAGAAAATTGGACATTTCCTTGATGATGAAGTGCACCGACTACATGCTTTTAATAAAACAGAAAATATTTCTACGGAAGAATTGAATGATTTGATTATTAGAAATGTCAATGTGCAACGAGTATTAGAAAGAGCAAGCAAAAAATTTGATGGCGGATATGTGATGGGTGGAATGATTGGTCACGGTGATGCATTTATGATGCGAGATCCAAACGGAATTAGACCTGCTTATTTTTATCAAGACGAAGAAGTGGTCGTAATGGCTTCAGAACGGCCTGCAATTCAAACGGCCTTTGATGTTCATTTTAGCAAAGTGCAAGAACTCCAGCCTGGTCATGCATTGATTGTCAAACGAGATGGTGAGATTGGAGAAAAACGATTTGTTCCACAAGCAGAAAGAAAGTCTTGCTCGTTTGAGCGAATTTATTTTTCGAGAGGAACAGATAAAGAAATTTATGAAGAACGAAAAAAGTTGGGAGAAATTCTAGCAGATGATGTTTTGGAAGCGGTGAATTATGATTTTAAAAATACAGTTTTTTCCTATATTCCAAATACTGCAGAGACTTCATTTTTAGGTTTGGTGAAAGGTGTGGAATGTCGATTGAATGATTTGAAGCGAGATAAAATCATGAGCCTCAATGGTCAATTGAAAGATAGAAAATTACAAAAATTATTATCGTTGACTGCACGGGTAGAAAAAGTTGTAGTAAAAGATGCGAAGCTCCGAACTTTTATCGCAGCTGATAATGATCGAAGTGCGTTGGTTTCACATATTTATGATGTGACTTATGGAGTGGTCAAAAATGAGAAAGATAATTTGGTTTTGATTGATGATTCGATTGTGCGAGGAACGACTTTAAAAGATAGTATCATTCAGATGGTTGCGAGATTGAGACCGAAAAAAATTGTGATTGTTTCTTCTGCTCCACAAATTCGTTTTCCAGATTGCTACGGAATTGACATGTCAAAAATGAAAGAGTTTGTGGCATTTCGAGCATTGGTTGAGTTGCTTTATGATAATAATAAAGAGTATCTTTTGGAGGAAGCTTATGATCGTTGCAAAGCACAAGAAGATTTGCCTGCTGATCAGGTTACAAATGAGGTGAAGTCGCTTTATGATAGTTTTTCTTACAAAGCTATTTCCAAAAAAATTGCAAAAATTATTACCCCAAAGGGAATCAAACCAAAAGTGGAAGTGATTTATCAACCCATTGAAAACCTAAAAATTGCTTGCCCAGGACATACTGGTGATTGGTATTTTTCAGGAAACTATCCAACGCCAGGTGGGAATCGAATTGCGAATCGAGCGTTTATAAATTATATGGAGAAAAGTGATGTGAGGGCGTATTAACCCCCGACCCTTACACAGACGTGTCCGCATGGAAAGGGGAGATTTGGTTTTCTTTTCAATTTGAGGTTTGCCTTTTATAGATTATAAAAGGAAGAAATTTAATCAAGAGCAGGGAATATTTTATAATTGTTCCCTGCTCTTTTTTTTTTTAATGAAAACCAAAATTCCTTTAGGGGCAGGGGCTTAAGTTATCCTATTGAGTAACTCAGCTGCTTCCGCTAAGAGATTTTCTGTTTTTGCAAAACAAACACGTACAATTTTTTGATTCATTTTCTTGGAATAAAAAGCAGAAACGGGAATCACGGCTACGCCATATTTGGTGGTCATTTTTTTGGCAAAATCAAATTCATCTTCATCGCTAATTTCAGAATAATCTACTAATTGAAAATAAGTACCGGAACTTTTGAGAGGACGAAATTTGGAGTCTTTAATTTTTTCCAAAAAGAAATCTCGCTTCTCTTGATAAAAATTATTCAAATTCAAATAAGTATTTTCATCTTCCAAATATGCTGCAATCGCTTGTTGCACAAATGAGTTGACACAAAAAACATTAAACTGATGCACTTTCCGAAACTCTCGCATCAAATGTTCTGGAGCGACACAATAACCCATTTTCCAACCTGTCGCATGAAAGGTTTTTCCAAAAGAATAAACTGCCAAACTGCGCTGGAATAATTTTGGGAAACGCAAAACACTTTGATGTTGCTCTCCATCAAAAATTAAATGTTCATACACTTCATCACTCAAAACGATCAAATCATGTTCTTCCGCAATTCTTTCAATTTTTTTTAAATCATCTTCTACCAATATACTTCCCGTTGGATTATGAGGAGTATTGAAAATCAACATTCGAGTTTTCGAAGTGATTAATTTTTCTAATTCTTTCCAATCAATTTTAAAGTCAGGCGCATTCATTTCGTAAGGCACAACAACACCTCCACAAACTTCAATCGAAGGGCCATAAGAATCATAAGCAGGTTCAATCAAAATAACTTCATCGCCCGATTTCACAAAAGTAGTGATCGCAGTAAAGAGTGCTTGTGTTGCTCCTGCAGTAATTGTTATTTCTGTTTTTGAATTGACAGTAGCGCCATAGAGTTTTTCGATTTTGTTAGCAAGTTTTTCTAACAATACATTTGCGCCAGCCATCGGAGCATATTGATTGAATCCATTTTGCAAATATTTATTGACCAATTTCTTTAACTCAGGAGCGCAATCGAAATTGGGAAATCCTTGCGATAAATTAATTGCCTGATGCTCATTGGCAAGGGAAGACATGACTGAAAAAATATTGGTACCGACTCTGGGTAGTTTGGATTGGATGTTCATGTTAGTAAGATTTTTAGTGATGAGTTCTGCTCGTCAAAACTCATCATCAATTAATCGTATTTTTCAAAAACAGTAGAAATCGCTTTCGATAATTTATGATCTTTTTCAGTTACAGTATTTCCTTCATCGTGAGTAGTGAGTTGAATCTCGACTGTATTATACACGTTACTCCAATTAGGATGATGTCCTTGCTTTTCAGCATGAAAAGCTACCTCAGTCATAAAGCCAAAAGCTTCTATAAAATTTTTAAATTTGAAGGTGGCTTGGAGTTTATTATTTTCTTCTTTCCACATATTTTTTAACTTTTAATGGTGAATGGTGAATGATTAAGCCTTGATGGTATTAATGGTTATTCATTCACAAAAAAAGATGTTATCCTTACGAAGATAACATCTTTTTTTCAACAGTTAATCGTTAGTCTCATAATGGTGTTAACAGTTCACCGTTATTCATTCATCGTTAAAAAAACAGTTATTTAAAACTCCAATCGTATTTGTCTAAATCAGAAATACAAGAAGTTAAAAGAGAAATACAATCTGTAATATCTTCTTTGTTTGCCATTTCGATGGTCTGATGAATGTATCGAGTTGGGATAGAAATTGCACCTGTGATTGCACCTTTTTTTCCATAACGTTGGATGCCTCCTGAGTCAGTTCCACCTGCGGGAAGTACTTCAGGTTGCCATTTTATTTTATGATTATCGGCAGTTGTTTTCATATATTCAACCATTCGATAATCAGAAATAACAGAACCATCTTTGATTTTTATGGCAGCACCTTTACCCAATTGAGTTACCATTTCGTGAGGACTTGCACCAGGCACATCGAAGGCAATCGTTACATCTAAAGCAAAACCAAAGTCAGGATCAATTTGGTGGGCAGAAGAAATTGCGCCACGAATTCCTACTTCTTCTTGAACCGTGAATACGGCATAAAGATCGTAAGGAATTGCTACGTCTTTTAACTTTCGCAAACTTTCTAACAATATGTACACGGATACTCGATTATCCAAAGATTTACTATTGACACACTCCCCCATTTCAATTAATTCTCTTTCCCGAGTGATAGAGTTACCAACTGAAATTAATTTATCGACCTCTTCTTTTTTCATTCCTGTGTCAATAAAATATTCAGTAGTTGGAAGCGGTTTTCCTTTTTCATCTGCTTTCATCAAGTGAACGGGTTTGCAACCCATTACTCCGATGATGTCTTTTTTTCCATGAATAATTACTCGCTGTGAAGTCAAAGTCTTTGCATCAAAACCACCCAATGTATCGAAACGGATAAAACCATTTTTATCAATATGTGTCACCATAAAACCAATCTCATCAATGTGAGCAGCCACCATGACTCGTTTATCATTTTTTCCTTTTTTAAGTGCAATCACACTTCCCATCGCATCAATAGAAACTTCATCCACGAGAGGAGTTACTTCTTGAATGACAAGTTCTCTGATTTTTTGTTCATACCCAGGAGCACCAGGTGTTAAACACAATTTTTTTAATAAACTTAGGTTAATCATTAGTTGAATTTTAGATACTGAACCTTATCATAGGCACATAAAAAAATGTTGTTTGATTGTATTTAGCAGGATACGATTGGTAGATAGGAAATCATAAATTTCCATTTGACGAGCGAAGTTACTATTTTTTATATAGGAGAATAAAAAGTTTGTAAAATAAAATGTATAAAATTGCAGGATGAAAAAGACCGCTGCGCTGTCAGAGGTCAGACTGACGAGAGTAATTTTGTTACACATAATGTTATCGTCAGTCTGATCTGTGCTAGCGAAGTGGTCTAAAACAACAACTATGTCATTATTAAAAAAATTTGCGGGCGAGACGGTGATTTATGGATTGGGAAGTATTCTTCCTCGAATCTTGAATTTTGGAATGACGTTTATTTTGACTTGGATTCTTGGTCAAGGAGAATTTGGTCAACACGGAAATATGTACGCTTTTACGGCATTTATATTGGTTTTTTTCACGTATGGAATGGAGACTGCGTTATTTCGTTTTGGTAGTAAAGGTGGTCAATTAGAAAAAGTATTTAGTACTGCTGCGATTTCATTATTAGTAACAACAATTATTCTTACGGTTATATTATGGCCTTTTTCAGATGAGATTGCTGCGTTTTTGGAACAACCAGAAGATGGACGTTTTATTCAATGGTTTATTTTAATTACGGCATTTGATGCTTTGTCTTCTTTGCCTTTTGCAAAATTGAGATTGGAAAATCGACCAGTTCGTTTTGCCTTGATAAAAGTATTGAGTGTCGTTTTTAATATAATGATAGTTCTTTTCTTTTTGGCAGTTTGTCCATTTCTAATTGAAAATGGAATGGAGTGGTTTGGAGGAATATATGATGAGGGTCGAAAATTAGATTATATTTTCTTAGCTAATTTAGCTGCAAGTGCAGGAGTATTTTTGATTTTATTTAGAAATTTTTTCAGCTTTAAATGGCAATTTGATAAACAACTCTGGTTGCAAATGATAACATATGCTTTGCCTTTGATTGTAGTTGGATTTGCAGGCGTAATCAATCGACAATTGGATAGAATTTTTTTGACGAAGTTATTACCTACTGATGTATTGGAGCAAACTGGAGTTTACCATGCGAGTGTAAAAATTGCGGTTTTGATGAGTCTATTTATCACCGCATTTAATTATGCAGCGGAACCTTTTTTTTTTAAAAATGCGAACAGGGAAGATGCTAAACCGATTTATGCACAGATAGCGCAAGCATTTTCGATGGTAGGTAGTTTAGTGTTTTTGGGAATCATGTTGTACATGGATTTGATACAACATTTGCTAGGAAAAGATTTTCGTTCAGGATTACATATTGTTCCCATTATGCTGTTAGCTTATTTTGGATTAGGTATTTTTTACAATTTTTCCATTTGGTATAAATTGACAGATCGAACTCGAATAGGTGCATATATTTCAGTCGGAGGAGCTTTGATTACTATAATTGTGAATATTATTTTCATTCCAAAATATGGGATTGTCACACCAGCGTACGCAGCTTTAGCTTGCTATACATTCATGGCAATGCTGAGTTATTTTATTGGGAAAAAATATTACCCAATAGATTATCCAATTGGAAAAATGTTGACATATATTATTGTTGCAGTCGCAGTATTCGGATTGAGTGAAATTATTCGACCTTATTTAGGAGGAAATATTTTTAAAATACTTTTTGTAAATACCTTGTTATTGTTT
>Ga0114957_1005495_pt1 | contig 10496 bp, 15 predicted proteins | sample BantaG_FD_87175 | JGI IMG/M metagenome (GOLD analysis project Ga0114957, IMG submission 87175) | Marine algal microbial communities from Bantry Bay, Ireland - BantryBay_4 metaG | ecosystem: Host-associated > Algae > Red algae > Unclassified | place: Bantry Bay, Ireland | collected 2014-11-21 | reverse complement strand
GGATGTGCCGCCTCTGCTAACACTGTCAGGGGCTGTTCTGGAAGCACAGTGGGACCGAGTGGGTCACATTACATTATCGGACCGTTGCAGAAGGCCAGTGGGCCGAGAAAAAAAGAAAAAACCACGATGTCTCATTTTTGGGACACGCACCTCATTGTGGACCTCTGAGTCACGATTGTGGTCCGAATTGATCTCGATTGTCGGCATAGCCAATGGTAATTCAGGACCGCGTGATCATGTCATCCGCAGTCCATTTCCGAGGTGGGCATCCCGTTCCGAGTCCTTGCCCGCACGCCTGTTCCCGTCGCAGCCGTGTGAGCCTTGCGCCTGGCCATAGCTGTGGGGCGCGCGACTCTGCATGCTTTCACAGACGAGCGTTCCACCGTCCGCTCCCTCCCGAGAGCTGTTGCCGGCTGGAGCAACCAACCAGCGTGAATTCCCGAATCGAGGTGGCGTGGGGTGATACACAGTCTGGCATCAGCGCGCGGAACGTGACGGCACGACGACGGTCGGTCACCGCGCGGAGACTCCTGCGACGGGGCCTGGCTGTGACGGGCTGCGGCGGGGTGAGACGGTCCGTCTACAATGAAGTGCGGAATCTGCCAGTACGTTAACCCTCCTGAAACGCCGAAGCACAATGCCCGCACATGCCCTTTGAAGCAGGTGCAGTGCCGGCGGACGCTGCCTGAGGACCATCGATTTATTGAGCAAGGGCAGTGCGTCAGCGCGGCCTGCGTCCACAAGCAGAGGTGCAACACCTGTGGTCTGCAAGGCCACCTGTACGGCACCCAGGCCCTGAACGTCGCGCGGTGGAAGTTCAACTCGAAGGGGCGCCTCATCCGCCAGCAGACGAAACAGCCGCTCTCCAAGGACGACTTTGTACGCCCTCTACTGACGGACATCTCCATCCAGAGCATGGTGGACAACTCCGTGAGTTTCTTCACCACCGCCGCGGAGGCGGCCCACAGCCGGCGCGTCGCGACCTCCCGCCTTCATGCCAACACTCACATTGAGCGCCTAGACATTGACGAGACCGAACGCGTAATGGAGGGGTTGGGCAGTGACGCGGCGGTGCTCAAGGCGGAGAACAAGAAGGTTTTTAAGGCCCTTTAATCCAACATGCATCTCGGCGCGGCTGCCGCCAACCGCCTGCACGCATCGGCCGCCGAGAGCAGCATGGACGACTCGACGCCACCGCTCTCCGACCATGAACAGGAGGACGAGGACATGCCCCACTCGTCGGAGGACAACAAGGCGGCAGTGGCGGCGGGCGTCAGAGCCGGCAGCCGCACACGCAGACGCGGCGGCGGCGGCGGCGGCGGCGGGGGCGGCGGCGGGAGCGGAAAGAGAGCGCCCGCTGACAGCTCGGGCATGCTGAAGTCGGTGCGCGTGCACCACGCCACGCACCACTAAACGATGGACCGGTATGCGGCGGCAGTGGCCAAGAGCCAGCGACCGTCACCGGCGGCGAAAGGCCGCGCCAAGGGGAAGGGGAAGGGGAAGGGCAAGGGAAGGAAGGGCGCGGACGCCATGCTGACCATCCATGTTGATGATTCGGACAGCACGCACGCATTGGGGTAGGCCGCGGTGGCCGCACACGACAGGTGGCCGGCGGGGACGCGTGCGCGGTTCACCAGTCTTCTTCCCGAGTTTTTCTCGCCGCGATTCGGCGGAATTCCCCGGTGCTCGTGGCGCATGCCGTTGTCTCAGAGCTGTATCAGTGCCCATTTGAAGACTTGGACACTGACGTGGCGGGCGCCATGGTGAAGGGGGCGTCCGACGCGCAGGTGCGCGGGTATATGATTAACTCCGGCCCGTTGACGCCAGCGCTTGTCTCAGAGTGGCTTTGTTCGGCCATGAGCCCGGCTCTGCGCTTGGCGACGCTGCTAAGCATAGCTTTGGCAATCCAGCGCGTGGTGAACAAGGCCATGGACGCGGCAGGCGCGTCCAAGGATGGCGTCGCATCCGCGGCCGCCTCGGTGGCCGCGGCAGCCGCGGTAGCGTCGGCAGTCGGGCAGCGTCGGCAGCCCCGACACCCTCGGCACACCAAGAGGTGGCTGCCATCCACCGTGCTGAACCATGCCATGAGAAAGGAGCCGCTGCAGGTCCTCGCCACAGCGGTGGGCCAGCAACTGCTGGCCCACGACACATCGGCGGGGAACCGGTGGTTCTCTCCCGGCCAGTCACACCGGGCGCCCCTGTCGTTGCCGTCGGTGCCACTGGTGCGGCTGTGGTCTTGGAGGCACAATCGGCCCCGTCGACGCTGGTAGCCTCGTCCACGGCGGCGGGCTTGCTGGCAGGCTCGGCCGCACGCATCGCCCTGAGGCCCACTGCTCCGATCGCCTCGTCTGCGGCCGGTGGCATTGAGGAGGCTGGTGCTGTAATACTTTCCCTGGATGCAACAGGGCGAGGGCAGGGGCCGTAAGCAGCCGAAAACACGCTATGAGGGGCTGATATGCACTTGCCTGAGGTGGTCGGCGCCGTGAAGATCATGGCCGACATGCACCTGTCTGAGGTGGTCGACAGTGTGACGGTTATGGCCAGGATCATTGTAGTTTTTAGCATCTGTAGACGATGGGGTAAATGTGGCCAGTCCACCTTTCGTATTGGCGGCGCCACAGCCAGTGAGCGGCAATGGAGGAACCACGGTGTTTGGGTGGGGGCGCGCTTGCGAGGGGGGGAACCGCCGTAGGCCATCAACAGTGGAGTCTCTTTGGTGGCTGCCAGTGAAAAACCGGCGGCACCACTACCATTCAACTGCCTTGGAGGAGTCCTGGTGTCTGGGCGCGGCGTGCAGGCGAGAGTCAAAACCGCCGTCCGCCAGAGACGAGAGCGTTGGGTCGCTTCGGCGACTGTCCGTGGCAAACCGGCAGCGCCACTGGCAGTCAGCGGCTAAGGGGGAGTCTCCTTGCTTGGGCGGGGGCCTGCAGGTCGAAGGAGGAAAAGCCTTTGCCCGCGAGGAGACGATGGGGTCGCATGAGCGGCTGTTGGCCGCACACTGGCGGCGTCACTGCCATCAGCAATGGCTGTCCTCGGGCTTCTGTCCCGTCAGTGTCCCGCAGTGACGTCGCCCTCCCACAGGGCTCTCCCTTCCGGCACTTCCAGGTGCCTCGCCCAGGATGGGCTCCCCCACGCTAAGTACCCCTCACGCGTCGGCGCTGCTGCTGGTTGAGTCCTTTGTCCAAACCGCGGCTCCGCCATTCACCCAGGCCCCGACCGCTTCCGGCGTGGTTGGCGCCCACAGTCCCGATGGTGCCTTCCCCGCCGGCCGCCGCCAGGCGCGCGGAGCTCCGTGGCTGGAGGGCGTACCCTTGCCTCAAATGTGCCACCCATCCATAGGGACATGGTGCGTCCCATGGGCCCGGGCTTTTCAGGCCCTGTGCCCAGAACACTCCCGGTGTCTGGGTGGGGGCGCGTGGGTGGGATAGAGAACCGCCGTTGGCCCGCGGTGAGGTAGTAAGGTCTATTTTACGGCTGTTGGCGGCACTCTGGCGGCAAAGTGGCGGCGCCACTGCCGGTTAGAGGCCATGGGAGAATGCCGGTGTCTGGGCCGAGACGGGGGGGGCGTGCGGGCGGGAGGCAGAACCGCCTCCGCCAGTACCTCGGCAACGGGGTCGCTCTAGCGCCTGTCGCTATGAAATCAGCGGCCGAGAGGGGCGCTGCTGGGTGGAGTGAGCGAGAGAGTGAGGGAGAAAAATCCCCCGTCTTGCTCAGTGTACTGCTTTTGAGCCGGCGGCGTCCGCAGCAATGGCCAAGTCGAGTAGGGACTTGGTCGGAAAAACGTGTGCTCATGGCGGCTCCGCACGGCGTTTGCCAATGCAAGGGCCAGCCACACGCTCGCAACGTGTGCATCGGAAAAACATGTCTGCCCTGGCGATCCAGGAGGGGGCACGGACGGGCGGCACGCGGTACCGCTCAAGCAGCTTGCAGTTTCGATCGGGAGTGGGATGGCGGATATCCACATGGAGCAGTATCAGAGATCGACTGACTGATTTTCAGTGGTTGGCACAATTCACCGATGTGTCTCAATCACGCAGTGCATGGGCAGATCGTCGCGGTGCGAAGGTGGCCCTTCCGCCTTATTCACTGATGAGCACCGCCCACCGACGGGTGTGCCGACCCCTCGGCCGCCTGGTGTCCGTTGCGAGACCTTCCGACCGCACGCGAGCCCGTCTTTTTCCCAGCACCCGCCGGGTTCTTGGCTTTAGCGGCCAGTGTTTTTGTATTGCCCTCTGACGGGGCGCGCTTGAGCGCCCTCTTCGGCCCCGCAACTGGTCACTTTGGTCATCGCTTGGCAACGACCGCTGTTTTACGAGTCTGCTGTGCGTGAAGCGGCTGGAAAGGCGGCGGCCCCTGCAGGCTCCTCCAATCGTCGTAGCCTGCGTCTCGACGGCCGGACATGTTTGGAAGGGAAAGTTTTCTCAAATGCTCGGGCGGGGACTTGGAGGATTCGTAGTCAGCGAGGCCTCCCGTACTCTTCATGCGGACGGTCCAGTCTCGTAGCTGCTTGTTCTGGCCTCGTCTCCCCGTCAGAACCATCTGGCGCGCAACGACGCCACCACCTAGCCGTCATGGGTAGGTATCGACCGCCGCGACGGGAGTCGCCGAGGTCTCCCACGATAACGAAATCGGAGACGCCGTCGCCGACACCCCCTGCGCGGAGTCCAGCGCCCACGGCAACCGCCGGGGCAGTGCCACCGGTGCCAGAGCCGCCACATACACCGTCTCCGCCAGCATCAATAAGGCCTCATGCGCCCACGCCGGCGACGACGCCGACGCCGAAGTCTGCGCTGCCGCGTCCAATGTGGCTTCCACCGTCGTTACTTTCGGCGGCGCCCACGTTGGCGACGGCGCCGGTGCTGGCGCCATTGCCGCCAGTGCTGACGCCAGCACCGCCAGCGCCGAGGAAGGCGCCGTTGCCATCGCCGCCGCCTCCCACTTTGGAGACCACACCGACCCAGTTGTCATCGCTGCAGGCGCCCACATTGGCGACCAGACCGGTCCAGGCGCGATTGCAGCCGGCACCGTTCCCATGGCCGACGGCTCCAACGTCGGCCACGACGCCTGTTCTGACGTCTGTGCTGTCGGCGTCGCCGTCGTGGCCGCCGTTGGCCACGTTGGCGCCCACGCCGCTGTTAGCGCCAGCGCCGACGTCGTCGTCGCCATGGCAGGCCGCAGCGACGTCAGAAAACACGTCGGTGCTGGCGCAAGAGCTGCCGGCGCCGTCTTTATGGAAGCCGACACTGACGTTGGAGACTACGCCGGTGTTGGCGCCGGCAGCGCCGGCGCCAAGGTCCAGGCCGCCGGCGCCCACGTCGGACACGACGCCGGTGTCGGCGCAAGAGACGTCGGCGCCGTAAACACGGCAGCCGGCAGCGACGTTGGAGACGACGCCGGTGTGGGCGCCGGCGCCACCGGTGCCACTGTCGTGGCCGCCGGTGCCAACATTGGCGGCCACAACGGTGCTGGCGTTAGCGCCGCCGGCTTCGTGGCCATGGCCTCTGGGACTCACGTTGGCGAGAACGCCGGTTCTGGCACCAGCGCCACCAGCGCCAAGGGCATCGCCGCCGGCGCCCACGTCGGCATCCAGGCCGCTGCTGGTGCACTCGCCGCCGGCGCCTTTGCAATGGGTGACGGAACCCACTTTGGTGACGACGACTGGGCTCGGTCAAGCGCCGCCGCCATTGTCTTCGTGGCGCAGGGCGCTCACGTTGGCGCCGACGCCAGTGGCGATGCCAGAGCCGCCGCCGCCGCCTTCATGGGGTTCGGAGCCCACGTTGGCGACCAGGGTGGAGGTTGCTACTGCGCCGCTGCCACGAGGGCCCCCACGTCCTCCGCTGCCGCCAACGTTGTCATGGCCGCCGGCACACCCGCCGACGCCCATGCCAGCTCCAATACCAGTGCCGCCGCCCCCGCAAGCGTTGCCACCTCCTTTGTTTGTGCCATCACTTTTACGGCCACCGGTACGGGCGCCAACGCCCGAGCCCACGCCATCGCCAGCGCGGCCGGATCCAGTATCGCCGCCACCGTCGTCATGGCCGTCGGCGCCCACGCCGGCGCCCACGTCGATGTCGGCGCCGGCCCCACCGTCGCCAACGCCGCCGCATTCCCCGCCGCATCTCCCGTCTCATCCTTCGCCGCATGCCCCGCCGCATCCACCGGCGCAGCCACCGTCGCCAGGGTCGGCGGCGGCCACGCTGGTGGCCACGCCGGCGCTGGCGCAAGGGCCGCGCGCGCCGACGCTTTCGGCGCTAGTGGTACGTACCGCTACGCGACGGGCACCTCGACAGTCTCTTTTTGTCGATGCGCACCGCCCAGGGGCGGCATGCATCCCAGTGCTGTCGCTGATCACCCCCCCGCCCTCACCAAGGGCGGCGTTGCCGCGTCCTTCTCCACCGCCGTCGCCGAATTCAGCTGCCTCTCGTTCGCCCTCATCATTTCCCCCCCACGCTGCTGCGGCTTTCCTTGTTGCTCGAGATGCCGTTCGTTCTCATGCTCGCCGCTGGGTCAGCATATCTCGAACACCTCCCTTGGGTCGTTCTTCCAGGAAGGTCGAAAACGGCCTCCCAGTCCCTCCCCGCGCCGTCGTCGGCATCCTTGATTTTCCCTCTTCTGTTCGGACGCGGAGGAAGGCGGATCGAGATAGGGCTTGATGGACGCGAGTGCTTTGGACGAAAACGCGTCAGCAGGACCATGCAGCAGCCCGTGACGGCGCGGTTGGCCGGGAGCCTCGCACAGGCCTGGGCGATGGACCAGTGAGCGAAGGTCGGACGGACCGCGGGTCGTCGTCTGCCCGCAAGGGAAAGGCGCCAGCAAGTGGCTGTTGTACGACGGCAAGGGAAAGCGCCCAGCGGGCCGCTGGTCCACGCACGACGCAGGACCGTCCCGGCTCCCCCAGGGTGGCGTGCTCGGGGGCGGCGTCTGAAGGTTCCGGCGGGCCTCTAGACGCTCCAAGGAGCCCATGCAGAGCAGTTGTGCGGTGTCTTCGGATGAGCCGCAGCAGGAGGATCCCACCTGTGACTTTTGTCCAAGGGTCAACCGCAATGGGGCGACATTGGAATCTCTGATGCTGGGCCCGTTCCACCGGGGGAGCAAGAAGATTCACGTGCATCATGTGTGTGCCATGTGGGCCCCCGAGTTCTTCCACGACCCCAACACTGATCAGCTGCAGACCGTGGTGTCCGCCTACACCCGCAGCCGTGGCTTGTTGTGCTGCGTGTGCCGGCCCAGAGGCGCCACGGACGGCTGCTACGTGGAGCACTGCCCCAACGTGTACCATTACTGCTGTCTCTACGGCAGTACCCTCCTCTCGCGCTCCTTCCCACAGGGAAGCGGGTCGCGCACAAGGCACGACGACTACTTTTCTGCCTTCTTCCCCGGCCACGCGTCGCGCGCTTTCGACCACGTGTACTGGGAGAACATGCGGGGTGATGCGGCGGTCTCGACATTTTTGTCAGACCGCGCCGCGTCGGTGAACGCCGCACTAGAAGGAAACCACGAGGAGGGGATGACTTGTCCCGGCTACGTCGTCACGGGCATTCGCAGAAACGAGACGGAGACGATTTTCTACCGTGCGTGGAGAGTGACCGCTGTGCCTGTGGACAGGTCGCAGGTGACCATCGTAACGCGGCCCTTCTGGAAGGTCCTTCGGTGCTGTGAGGCCGTTGTCGCCCAACAACTTCCACGCCGCGTGCCGCGCTCCGCTCTCGTTGTTGCGCTCCGGCCGATGGTGAGCTACAGGTCGGGCGCTGCCGCCGGTGGCGCACGTTGTGGCCTTGCAGGTACGGCTGCAATTGCAGCTGAACATGCGGGGGCCCCAAGGGCATTTCCGGCGAGCCTTAGCGTCTATTCTACCGCAATTGGGCATCAAATGATGCCCGGTCGGGCATCACATGATGCACTCTCTCACAGGGCCAGAAAACGACGGTTCGAACCCCCCTGTTGAGGCATCTGGAGCACACCCCGTTTGTATCCATAGCATATTGGCTGGGATTGCCCCCAAGATTAAAAAGGCATCTCTGAGTCCGTTTCTGCTGTCAAAAAGAGCGTCAAAGGTCGGGAAGAACGATAGCAAACGCTCCGAAAATGGGCATCATTTGATGCGATTCGCATCAAATGATGCTGCGGTAGAATAGACACTAGCACCGCCGCAGCCGACCACGGTGACGGCACTCCTTCCCGGCGGTCGCCAGTGCTTCTGCTCCGCAACATGCGACGCGCGCATGCATGAGATGTGCGGCGGTCCCTCCTGGCAGTCCTGCCGTCGTTCCTGCACACGGAGGTCGTTGTACAGGTTTCGCACCGCACGCGTCCAAGTTCTCACCGTGCAACGATCCACACAGAACGTGCGGCCAGAGCGCCTCTCACTAGTGGTGCAGAGCCAGCGTCTGTGCGCCTATTTGGTGCCATCCCGCGACCCGTTCCTGAACCCAGACAAAAGGAAGATGGGAGCGAGACCAAGCAGTGACATGAGATGTGGGGGCCGCGCCGTCGCAGTGAGGCCGGTCATCGGGCGCGCGCGCTTCCCCCCCCCTCCGGACCCGTCGTGTATTAGTCGCAACCGCAACTGTGGCCGACCCGCTCCCGCCGCCGTTGGGGCAGCAGCAGCGCCAGCAGCGGCCGTGCCGTGAGACATTCCGGCCCTGCGGCCGACACGGACGCGGTGAAAGGCGCCTGCGTCGTCCTTGGCAGATGGGGAGGCGTCACGGCGTTGGGAACGAGCGTCGCGGACGGCCGCGGTGGGTGAGGCCACCCAGTCCCCTGCGTCGCGCGCCGGCCAGAGACACAGGCGGTCGCGGCGCAGCCTTCTTCAACCGCCCGTGGTAGCCGCCGCCCTCTCAGCCGCCACCGCCGCCGCCGCCGCCGCCTCGGCTGCGGCCGCCTGCTCGCGACGCGACGGCGGCGCCCGTGCTTTGCCATTCCCCCTGGCGGCGGCAGGCCGCGGCGGGGCGAAAGTAGATCAGCGGCATCCTCGAGTTTCTTGGGTGGGGCAGGAGGTGGAGGGGGGCTCAGTGCCCGCGCCAAAACCTGTGATTACGGCGTGGTGGAGGGGTAGGTGGGGGACTGGAGCTACAAGCGGGCGTAGGGAGTGTTTGGATGAGTTAGACGATGCAGAAGACGAGGGTTGGGGGACGCACTGGGAGATGGTAGTTACGCCGAGCCTGTCCGCTCGTGGATTGACTCTGCATCTTGCGCGGCCGTTGAGGGGTTGCCGCCTGGGGCCTGGGGGGGGGGGCGGCCAGGCGGCCGGCGCGCGAACTGGCATCGGAGGGGGTACGATGACGGCGGGTGGCCACGTGCTCGCGGCCGTGCGTGATATCTGGCGGCGCATGGAGTGTGAAAAAGGAATCTGTCTGTACTGCAGCCAGTGGCTTGGGCCGCGGTGCTGCTCCTCGTATGGCTGCACCACCAAGGGATCCGACCGGCGTGGTCAGCGTACAGGCAAAGCGAGCGGTGGCGCAGCGCCACAACTGTGCACGGGGAAGACGCCACCCTCAACCAACGGGGCGTCGCAGAACCTCCCCATCGTGGCGACGTCGGACCGCCACGACGCCAGTGATTCCACACCCACACGCAACACACAGGTGCGCCAGTGCGGCCACGCGCAGCCACGAAAGCAGCCCCGCGCAGGGTCCATACGACCGCCCGCCCTCGCCGCCATACACCACCAGACAGCCCGGTCGCCTTTCGAAGTTGGCCGCCACCTCGTCTGTCTGGTGGACGAATGGCAACCCCCCCGCTCCCATGGCAAAGAGTGTGGTAATAATAACGTTAGTTCAATTACCAGTGTACTGAGACCGACCGTAGCCAAGTAATAAAGCGAGTTCTATCGCCGTCGCGGCGAGGAAGAAGACCTTTTGTTGAAGGGCATCCGATGGGGAGCCGGGTGGTGCCCACGACGGCGACCTCGGACCCACGGTGGTTTAACACAAACAACGGCACTGGTCGATCGAACATCCGATCAATCGATCGTAATGAGTGCCGGCAAACAGATAGAACAGGCAAGCAAACAAGAAAATGAACAATGCGGAAATACCCCCCCAAAGGGCTTGCCACAAGCCGAGTCACACAAATCCGTGGATTCAGCCAGTCAAGGGGGCTACCAGTGGCAATTTTCCAATTGCGAGCAGAGATATGCTACATACCTCCAACGCGAGATTCGAGCCGTCCAGGCGAGATCCCGGAAGGTCGGCGCCCGCTTGGGCGATCGCGGGTCCGCACAGGCCCGAGCGGGTGTCACCGCACCGGCGGCACGAGCAGTGAAGGGCGCCGATCCGGTCCCCTTGGGGGTGGCGGTTGGTCGGTGGCGACCGCGACCGCTCAACAACACGCATGCGCGGGCAAATGGTCGGCAGCTCGCGCTGTGGGGCCGAGGCTCGTGGTTGAGTGTGCCTGCGCAGGCGGGTCGCCGGGAGCGTACGCGCGGGCGCGGGCGGACGGGCAGGGTTAAGACCCGTGGTCGCGGCGGCGGGGTGGCCAGCGTGCGCTGCGCCATC
>Ga0114957_1005494_pt1 | contig 10496 bp, 3 predicted proteins | sample BantaG_FD_87175 | JGI IMG/M metagenome (GOLD analysis project Ga0114957, IMG submission 87175) | Marine algal microbial communities from Bantry Bay, Ireland - BantryBay_4 metaG | ecosystem: Host-associated > Algae > Red algae > Unclassified | place: Bantry Bay, Ireland | collected 2014-11-21 | reverse complement strand
CCCCGCACCAACCCCCCCCCCCCTCTATCCATTGTTGGCAGCGGGGCGGACTGTGTCGGCAACGGGGGGAGGTGTTGCCACGCTGCGGCACTCGGTGTGCGCGCGGCGCCCCGTGGCCGTGTGAGCGCGCCATTCCCGCGCCCCGGCAGCCGCACCGCGCGGCCCTGGGGGCCGTACGCGTGCCACGCGCGGGGTGTGCGCAGCAGCGACGGGTGAGCGTCGTGGGGTCGGTGCTGCCCGACCGTGTGGGGGGGACGCGAGCGCCTCTGTCCGCCGAGTGTGTTGTCTGTCAACAACGTGAGGGGCGTGGAGTGCCGGCACACGCCGACCGACCGTCTCGCCCGTAACCACCATCGCCCGCACCCACCCCGCCTTGTCCCTGCGTGTAGCGCCCGCTCCAGTTAGGTCCGGTCTTGAGTGAGAACGAGAGGACGAGGGGCGGGCCGCGACATCAACCTTTGGTAGGCCGCGCCTACTGGCCGTCAGCGCGCCTGGCACCATGATGGCATCGGAGCTGCCCCCCGTGGAGCAACCCGAAGGTGGAACGGAGGGCGCCACGTCCCTGGATCCGGGGGAGCTTGAGGTCGTCCCCCTGCGGCCCGTGGCGGCCGATAACGTCCCCGCCGCTGCCCCAGTAGCCACTATATCTGCCGTACCTGCAGCGCCCGCGGGTACTTTTGTGCTCGCTGACGATGCGGAGGATGGGAGCCTCGCTGGGCCCAAACAGCTGTCGGTACCCGTGATGGTCGCAGCGGTCAACGCCGCGTCGGTGGGGGCGGCGACGTCACCGACAGACGTGGGCTACACGATGGTCGCTACCCAAACGTCTACCGAGGATGAGGACAGCTACGTCGTCGACGATGTTTCTGAGGGCCACGACTCGGTGCTCAAGGAGCTGCAAAAGGTCGACGACGGCACCGGTGGGACCCGGGGGAAGAAGCGGTACGCAACTTCCTCCTACCTGATTGGCAGCAAGTTGCTGTCCAATGCCAAGAAGAAGGCAGAGGATATTGCATTCGGCGTCGTCACCGTCACGTCGGATATCGGTGAGCTCGGCGGCAAGGTCGGCGGCGCAGCTGTGTCTGGCGCCGGCGCCATTGGTGACAGCCTCACGGCGGGCTTTGAGGGCGCGCCGGGTGCGGACGAGCTAACCCCGCTCGTCGCGCGCGAGGTGGACACGCTGCGGGAGGTTGACGTGCCGGGCACCGTCATCAATGACCTCAACCGGCAGATCGAGGAGCAGCAGGCGGTCGGCGCTAACACTACCGACTCGCCGCTCAACCAGCCGTTTGTGCTGCTCATCGCGCCTATTGCGCCGCTGGCTGTTATGTACGGGTGGACGGTCTTTGACATGATTGCACCGCCTCTGTGGAACGCGGCGGTGGCGGTTTGGACATTTTTTGGATGGCGGTTTTGGTACTGCCTCGCCGTCGGTGCGGTCGTTGGCGTCGTGGCGGGCTGGGGCACCATCAAGGACATTGAGGCGCTACGGCCTATTACGATGCAGGTGGAGGTGCAACTCGTCCAGGCCATGCGTGCGTACCGCATCCAGCGGGCGCGGCAGCTGCCCAAGGTCTACAAGGCTGTCGACCGCATTCTTCCCCCGATGCGGGCAGCGGTGTACGACCTGGACAAGACCGTGCTGACGCCCCGCCTCGGCTACTCGCCGCTCCTGGCTCTGCGAGCCAAGGTGTATGGTTGGGTGTACGACGCGCGTATCTCGTCGTTTTCCCATCACGACGGTGACGCGCGGATCACGATATCCACCCCGGACGGCGTCAGCACCACCCGCACGGGGCCGGCGCAGTTCCGGGCGGCGGGTAGTGGAGGGGACGCGGTGGACGCCGCCGCTGCTGCCGCGGCTGGGCCAGAAACGGCCGACCCAAGGCTCCGCCCTGAGGCTGGCGGCATTGGACTGTCGGCGGATGGCGCGGCGTCGGCAGGTGTCTCCACGCCAACTAACAGGGAGGGGGCGGCGCCACCCAAGGCGCACAATGCGGCAGGCGATGCCGCGGACGACGCGGTCGAGGCGGCTGCTGCCGACGCGCGGGCGGCGCGGATACTCGAGCTGGCGCGCGCGCGCCCCGGGGCGGTCACCCCCGAGGCATATGAGAAGTTCTTCTCGGTAACTCTAACTCTACTCAACGTTGGCGAGCTCCACCGCAAGTACCAGTCGGTGTGGCTCGAGTGGCACCAGGACGGCATGGTGATTGACCGGTCGGTGGTGGTGGACGTCAACGACTACACACCGGGCGAGTCGACATGGCTCAAGGGTCCTGGCGCAGACTTCAAGCAATCGACGCTCTCCCACGAGGTGCGGTTGACGTACGACCCCAAGCGCGACGTGGGCGGCGCGTCAGTCAAGCACGCCCATGGAGATTACCCCATCATGCTCGTGCTGAAGGGCCGGGACGGCATGCCGCTGTATTCCAACGACGGCGCGCGGAGGTATCAGCGGCAGCACACGGCGACGGTGCGCATTGCTGAGATATGCCTATCGGCCAAGAGTGCGGGCGTCGGCCACGTCAATGACGGACGGGTCGAGTCAGACCTGTGCATCCCAATGCACGCGCGCGGGGTGGAGCGCTACCGTTCGGCGGTGCTTGTCGCGCGGGCTACCATCGACACGGTCAATGCGAGCTCCTACTCATATCGGCAATACTTGTCGCCGCTGCCGGCCGGCGAGTGGACGGTGCGGGCGACCGTGCACGAGCTCCGCAACCTGCGCGGCGTCGACCTGTCGGGCTCCTCCGACCCGTACGTGAGCATCACGGCGCTTGACGGCACCAAGTCGACTGACACACAGCGCAAGACGCTGACGTGTGTCGTCGACCAGCTGCTCTTCTTCTCTAAGGTGCTCACGGGCGTGCAGATGGAGCAGCAGCGGGTGAAGGTAGAGGTGATGGACTGGAATCGATTCGCCGCGTCAGTCGTCATTGGCACCTACACGCTTGACGCACGCAAGATCCTGGACGCGCCGGGTGGGGAGATTGCCGCCAAGTGGTTTGCGCTGAGCAACCCTATGGGCGGCAAGAGGCCAGCCGGCTTCATCAAACTTTCCGTCGCCGTGCAGCCGCCCGGCGGGGAGCTGCCCGCCCACGACGGCGGGGAGGACCCTGACGAGCGCACCAACGCGTCACTGCTGAAGAATGCGCTCATCACCCCCCCTGTGATGGAGTACAAGACGTTTGCGGTGCACGTCTGCGTCGGGTGGGCCGACATGCTGCCGCGGATGACCGACTCGGGCCGCGCGGGGGCATTGGCGAGCGCTGACGTCATCCGGGGGTACATGGTGTTTGAGTACACTGGCTTCGCGCCCTCGCAGAGCCGCACCTTCCTGTGCGAGGCGCGTGACGTGACGGACCCCAACGTCGGCAGCGCGTGCCTTGTCGAGCCACAGCGGCGGCTGATTTGGAACGAGGAGTTCGTCCTGCCCCTCACGGTCGTCAACGGACAGGTCTCCCAAGAGGGCGTCGTCGTCAAGCTCTTCCACGCGGACTCGGGCAGTACGAGCAAGTTCATCGGGCAGGTGACTCTCTCGTTTGCCGAACTGTTTGCCAACCGTGGATTGGCGATTGTTCGCGGCCAGGCGGCGGACGGGGAGAAGCCAGGCGACCGCGTCACGGAAGCAGCCATGCTTCGGCCGCGGTACTACAACTTTTACGGCGTGCCGGAGGGCGCCGCTGATCGGTCGGACAAAGGCGTCGCCTTCCGGGGACGGGTGCTGATGGGCGCTGCTGCCAAAGCGTGTGACTGGCCCGCCCCCGTGCTGCGCACCTGCCCGGCGCCGCCACGACCCAAGCTGGAGTTTTACAGCCTGGACTTGGCCGTGCTGCGCGCGACGGAGCTGCCCCTGCCCGACGGTTGGCTGGTCACTGTCCATGGTCGGCTGGGATTGTTCACCTTTGGCCATACCATTCCGCCGGTCTCTGTGCGCAACACGTGCGCGACCTGGGATGGCTCGTCGGCGGTGCGCATTCCGAACATCCAATTCCCCGAGGACGTGGAGCAGATCCCGGACCTGTTCATTACCCTTTGGGCGTGCAAGCCCAAGACTGTTGAACTGCTGGAGGACCAGTCCGCGGCGGAGAACGCGCGGCTGGCGGCCACATCTTCAACAAACAACACCCTCGAGCTCGACCCCAACCAACTGGAGGTGGTTGGCGTCGCCGACGCCGACGCGATGCCCGAAGGTACCACCGCCGCAGCCGTGGTCGAGCCCGCATCTGCCGAGCGCGCGGCAGACGGGAGCGATGTAGGGGGCGGCGCCGGTGCGGGCGGCAAGGTCGACAGCACGTATGAGTCGTCGTGGAACCCCTTTGCGTTCGTTCGCCTGTCGGCCAAGCACCTCGTGCTGCCGCAGCCGTCGCCCAAGTGGATGTTCATGGACTACCCCGGGAACGACGTGCTCTCCGAGAGCGACAAGGTGCCCGGTTCGCTCCTGGCTCTGGCGTCGCTGCGTCGCTTTGACCCTATGGATGCCGTGCCATCGCTGGCGCCGGCGACCGTGGGCGGCACCGACCCGTCGGCGCTGGCACCCGCGCATGTCATCAGCGAGCCCGCTGCCGTGCCAGGGGAGCTCGAGGGCAAGCCGGAAAAGGACGCGGCGGTGGGCGATGATGCAACCGTATCCGCCCCGCCGACGGTGGGCCCGACTGGCGCTGTGCCGGCAGGCGCCACGCGCATCCCGCAGGAGCCACTCGGTACCAATGACGCGGTCATCCAGCCCGTTGAGCAGGGCTCGGACGCTGTCAATGGGGGTGGGGCGGGTCAACCGGAGATTGCCCCAGCGTCGGCGACGCACCCGCGGGTGATGGCACCGACCACCACGGCGTCGGCGGCGGTGGGTGGCACCTTTTCGCTGCCCCTGGGTATGGAGCGTGTGTACGAGTTGCGGGCGCTCATTTTGCAGGGCCGCGACCTGCCCGCGGCAGATGAAACGGGCCTGTCGGATCCGTTTGTGCACGTCTCGATGGGCGACCAGTTCAAGAAGGGCACCATCATCCGCTGCGACACAGTGGCGCCCCTGTGGGAGGAGCTCATTGAGGTGCCGGGCGTCACCATTCGCGATGGGGAGCGGCGTCCGAACGTCAACGTACTCGTGTACGATTGGGACGAAGACGGCACGTTCGACTATCTTGGCCGTGCCATCATCCCCTCCGCAGAGCTCGACGACATTGAGCCGTCGGTTGCGCATGCCAAGTGGTACCCGGTCTTTTCGGTCAACCCTGACGTCAAGGTCGGTGAGATCTTGGCTGACTTCCAGCTCATCGAGCAGCACATGGCGCTGTCGCGTCCCATCACGGCGCCTGTGCCGGTGCGCACGCAGTCGGCTCTGCGGGTGTCGTTGCTCGGCCTTCGGGACGTGCACTTCTACGACTTCGCGTCGGGGCACTTGTTCGTCGAGTGCTCCGTGTCAGGGTTTGAGGGCAAGCCCATCCGATCTAAGCGCGGTGCCATCCTGCAGCAGCGCAACTACGAGGGAAACTGCAACATCCTGGACGTACTTGTGTTGGACATCGGCATCCCCGAGGACCTGCGTCTGGCCCCAGCGCTGAACGTGTACGTGTACACCGAGTTGGCGCACAAGTCAGGCTCGCAGCTGCTTGCCACGACGTGCATTCCGCTGCAGGGCTGGCTTAGTGCTCACGAGCGCAAGCTGCTCTCGGGCGTCGCTCTTATTGACGACTCGTTTGGCCTGGACGCACCCATCCCCGAGTCCCTCGCGCACAAGTATCGCTTTCGGCGGCACACACACATCATCAACGCCAAGGCCGGGACAGTTATGTCTCTGCACGAGATGCAGCTTGCGGACATCCCTGGCCAGGACGTCGTGCCGTACGCGCCGTCGTCGGAGCGGCCGGTGGACACGGAGGAGGAGGACACCAACATGGACGAAGAAGGCGCGCGGCATTTGCGAATTGGCTTCCCTGAGCCGCCGCCAGAGCCGTCGGCGGCGGCCAAGGCGGCCGCTGCGGCAGCAGAGAAGGCGCAGGCCGCAGTCGGCGCGCTGGCGATGATCCCGAAGGTGCTGCGCGGGGTGAAGTACACGGTCACCAATGCGGTTGCGAACATCATGCCGGACGTCGCCCTCGCCCTGGGCATTGATGCGGAGGAGGAAGTGCCTCTTGTCGTCGCGCGCTCTGGTCATGACAACGAGAGGGACACCCCGTACGACGGCACGGCCGTCTTCAAGGAGGCCCGCGGTTTTTGCGAGAACGAGCTGGAGGAAGACTTCAACGCCCCCTCCTACACCGAGTTCCCGCTCTTCCGTGGGGACAGCCGTTCGTTGGGGGCTGGTGGTGCTGCCTTGTCCAGGAACGTGCAGAAGAACGCAGGCGGACTCGGTGGTGTCGGCGGCGTCGCATCGGACTGGTTCAAGCGGCTCATCCCAGTGGACGAGGTGAGCTCAGCTTCGACGCTCAAGGATAAGGAGTCCACGCGGGCGGCATTGGCGGGCACGCGGCCGCCGGTGGGGCAAGTCAAGGCCCGTCTCGACCTGGTGGAGGTCGATACGGAGGACGAGACGGAGCTGCAGAAGACACGCCTCACGTCGCTTCGCTCCTTTGGCCGCGTCTTTGTGCCAACCGAGGTGCTAGTGCGGGTGTACGTGCTGCGCGGCTGCCACCTGCAGCAGGTGGGCTCCACATGCAACCCGTACCTGACGGCGCGCTTTTTTGGCGGCTACCCCGACTTCTTCTCCCGCAAGCAGTCGCCAGTCCATGACACGGAGAACCCTGACTTCTATGACATGTTTGAGGCGCGCGTCAAGATGCCCGGTGGCAGCGTACGAGTCCAGGTCAAGGACCGGGTGCTCCCCGAGCTCAACCTCCCCATCGCCATCCCCGACCGCCGGGACGAGGGCGGCTGGATCCCCGCCCTCCGCCACAGCGAGCTACCCATCAATGCCGGTAAACTGGGATTGGGCTGGAGCGAGGACATCGGCGAGACAACCATCGACCTCGACTCGCGGTGGTACAATGCGGGGTGGCGGGCGCTCGACAAGTCGCCCGTTGAGTCGCGGTCGCTTTACAAGGAGGGCTCCCTCAACGCTCGTGGCTCGGTGGAGTTGTGGGTTGACATCTTTGACGCCAAAGAGGTGGACAAGCGGCCCCGGCTGTACCGGCCAATCCCCGTTGCGCCGCCGGTCACTCGCAAGTACTTTTTGCGGTTGGTCGTCTTCAAGGTTGCGGACGTCATGCTGCCGTACAAGCTGGCGAACTACGACCCCAACAAGCTGGCGGCTCTCAAGGTGGAAGCCCGCTTGGGCAACCGGGTGGTCGACCAGCGTCAGACGGACACGTGCAGGTACGTCGGCGACGGCGTCGGGCCGTTCAACTGGCGGATGCAGTGGGAGCTCAACCTCCCGTCGGTGGAAATCAAGCCCCGCCTCAAGCTGCAGGTCTTCGACGGCACCACGCTGTGTGGCGTCGGGGACATCAAGCTGCGGACAATGTTTGACGACATGATTGCCAACCCCCGGACGATCATCAAGAACAAGCAGTACGTCATGCTGTACCACCCCAACCACCCCGAGGTGGAGGTGCGCGGGCAGATTGCGCTCGAGTTTTTGCCCGCGGACGAGGCGGCTAAGAAGAAATGCAAGGTCGGCAAGCAGGCGTGGAGCCCACGTGGTCAGCATATCGACTATGTGCTGCCCGAGCCGTTCCGGCCAGCGGCCTTCTCCCTCTTCAACCCCGTGCCCTTCTTCACCTACATGATCGTGTCAACGCTGCAAAACATTGTGTGGCAGGTGGTGTACGTGCTGCTGCTCTTCCCCTTCATCCCGTTTGCGATGCAGATGGCCGCCTACACGCCATGGCAGTGGTACCTGGCGGCTGGCATGTGCGGGCTGGTCGTCTTCATCCGCGTCATGCTCGTGCAGGCTGCGCGGACAGCGCGGTTGACGCAAGACAGAGACGAGGAGGAGTACGAGCGAGAGCAGTACTTGCTCATCGAGCGGCAAACGCGGCTACCGCTTGGGGAGGATGCTCGGTCAGTCGGGGCGGTGCCGCCACCCGGGCAGCGGCCAAACTAGACCGGCGCAGCGACTGCCGCCGCGTCTCGCTATCGGTCGGCTTTCGCTTCTGTTGTCGTATGTGTGTGTGCCTTGCACGCAGCTGTCTAGTTTTTATTCTTTTTATTTCTTTTTGTTTGCGTCGCCTCGTCTCGTCCACACATCGCCGCACACCTGCTTACTCTGAGCCAAACCGGCACCCCAGTGCCCCAACCCCGCTGGTGCTGCAGAGCCAAAGTCGTCGCCACACAGCGCTAGAGGAAGACGAACCACCCAACAATCGCGTGGCTTTCCCACAAGACGAGTTAAGGCGAGCACCCTTCCACCACCACCTGGTACGTACAAGCACGTTGCAGAGCACCTAGGTCACCTTCTCCCCATCGGGCCCGGCCTGCCCGCCAGCTGATGGGGCGACGCCCGGGCGCCCCCCTCCCCGCCCGAAGCGCCCTCCCCCCCGCCGCCTCCGCGCCGACCGGGGCACCGCCGACGTCAAACGCGCGAGCGCCGCTTGCACCAACGCCGGGTCGTCGTACGCGCGCCGCCGTGGGCGCGCCAGGTGGTAGGTGAGGAACGCGGTGCCGCCTGCCAGGCACAACAGCCCGACCACCACGTACGTGACGCCCAAAAAGACGTTGCGGCCGCCAAACCAGGTGGTGTTGGCCACAAAGACGCTCTTCGTGCCGCCAAAGGGTGCAACGGGAAAGTGCGAGCCGACCCCTATGTAGTAGGTGCCGGCGGGCAGGTCCGACCGGATGATGCCGTACAGTTTGTCAAAGTCGGCAAACGCGGACAAGCGCATCCAGACCATGAACCGCTCAGATGTGATGCGCGCGTTGATGGCGGGTGTCCATGGGGGGGCCACGGGCACACGGGGGCGGAAGGCGACCTCCGTGTCGGCGTCCCACGCGATGCCGTCGGTCGACAAGGGGATGGGGGAGGCACACCTGTTGTCCGCGCACAGCTCAAGGGTGTCGTTGAATTCGCTGGCGGCAGTCAGGCCGCACGGTACGAGCACCTGCCGTTGAGTCCGGCTGCCACCGCCGGCCGCCACCGCCGCGGGTGTCGCACTGGCGTTGGACACCGCCGTCGCGTCCTCGTCGAGCTCTTCTTCGTCCACGACCGACCCCCCGTTCACGAGCGTGTCGCCAACGTACGTCAACGGGGCGCACTGACGCAACTCATCCGCGCTTAGCGGCCACTCCCCGCGGAGCTGCTTGTGGGAGCGGGACTTGACGTACCGCCGCGCGTTCTGTTGCATCCCCGTCACACGATAGTAAAAGTATGAGGGCGCCTTGATACGGGAGCGCACCACTAGTGGCAGCACACAACCGGTGCTTGCGCCCGCCGCCGCCGCTGCCGCGGGTGTGACGGACACGTTGGACGGGCAGAGTGTGTCGTAACGGAGGGTGTCGGACCGCCCAATGCGAGCCGAACCGACGAGCACCGCGATGCCAATGGGCACAAACAGGAGGCCGAGACCATAGTAGAGGAACACCATTGTCCGAACGGAGAGCGTCGGAGTGAAGGACGGCAGCGTCTGTTGGCGCACCCGCCGCAGGGACGTGGCGACCGACGGCGGGCGACGCCGCCGAGCAGGGGTGGCCGCCATCTCATCGTCGTCTCTGCTGCCGCCGCCGCCACCGTCCGTGCGGCTGCTCTCCGGGTCCATGTCAGACGTAGTGGGCGTCACCGACGCGGCCGTGCCGGCCCCGCCGACGCCACCCCTAGCGGCGGCGGCAGAGAAAGCGGGAACCGGAGGGGAGGCCGCGAGGCCACGACGCGGGACGTCCATGGCATGGACACCCGATGACAGGCTACAGCAACGGGGCAGGCAGGGCAAGACGAGGGGCGTGGGGAGACTGGGCAAGCAAGAGCAGAGAAAAGAGCAAAGGAAGGAAAGACTGGAAACAAGGTGGGGAGGGGAGGCGCCTCCACCGCTCCTGCCACCAAGTCAAACTGGCACCGACGCGACCGACCCGCACAACGGAGGTGGAGCGCGCGGCGGCAGCAGCCACCAGGGCCGTCGCGCTCCGAGCTGCTACCCCCCCGCGAGCTGCCGCGGCTGCCCGTCGCGAACACTCCCCACTGCCTCGTCTGGCACGAACGGCCCGACACACGGCCCTGGACGAAGGAGTCGCAGGGGCTTGGGCATGGCCTGACGAGCGTGTCCAAATCGGTGGTCGCGGCCAAGTAGCTTTCCTCATCGTGGTACTTGCGTGTCTTCTTGCAAGCACTTTCAGTTTTCTCGCTTGAATATGCCATCTTGGACCCTGACTTTCCCCAAAAACCCTAATGATCAGGGAGAAAAACATTGTCCCAGACAGAAATGTACACACCGAGTGATGGCTTGGAGACTGGTACTGTATGAAAGAGTGGACTTGAATAAGCACGAATCCTTTCCACGACCATGGCCGTCACCCCCCCCGCCCCCCCTGCTCCGGGGCGACGGGGAGCTCCCGTCGCATCGTGGTCGTGTACT
>Ga0114957_1005492_pt1 | contig 10501 bp, 5 predicted proteins | sample BantaG_FD_87175 | JGI IMG/M metagenome (GOLD analysis project Ga0114957, IMG submission 87175) | Marine algal microbial communities from Bantry Bay, Ireland - BantryBay_4 metaG | ecosystem: Host-associated > Algae > Red algae > Unclassified | place: Bantry Bay, Ireland | collected 2014-11-21 | reverse complement strand
TTACGATTCCTTCTGGAGCTCCCTGATATAATAAATGACCACCATTTTTTCCTCCAGTAGGACCTAAGTCGATAAGCCAGTCTGCACACTTCATCACTTCCAGATTATGCTCTACTACTAGAACGGTATGACCTATTTCTATCAAGGCATTAAAGGCAGCCATGAGTTTTAAAATATCATGGAAATGTAGACCAGTAGTGGGCTCATCAAAAATGAAAAATATTTTTTCTGATGCCGAGCTCTTCCCTAAATAGGATGCCAGTTTTACACGCTGGGCTTCTCCTCCTGATAAGGTATTAGACGACTGTCCGAGCTTTACATATCCTAGACCGACATCATAGAGCGGCTGTATTTTATTTACGATTTCTCTATTACCCTCAAAGAAAGGAATCGCCTCCTCTATCGATAGCTGGAGGACATCGTAAATACTTTTATCATTATATAGTACATCTAAAACCTCATCCTTAAAACGCTTACCCCCGCAGTCCTCACAAGTGAGTTTTACATCCGCTAGGAACTGCATTTCTATAGTGATCTCTCCTTCTCCAGAACAGTTTTCGCAACGGCCACCATCTACATTAAAAGAAAAATGTTTAGGTTTATATCCTTTGATTTTAGATAGTTGCTGATCAGAAAATAGTTTACGTATCGCATCATACGCTTTGACGTAAGTCACTGGATTAGACCTTGAAGATTTACCGATGGGATTCTGATTTACCAGCTCTACCTGATCGATCATTTCGTATTCCCCAGATATCTCTTTATGCATTCCTGGAGCTGAGGAAAATGCATCCCCCAGTGCTTTTTTAAGAGCTGGATAGAGGATATGTTTCACCAGACTCGTCTTACCACTTCCCGACACTCCTGTAACTACAGTCAGTGCATTTAGCGGGATCGTTACATCTATATTTTTAAGGTTATGCTGACTGGCTCCTTTGATCTGTATTTTGTTTGCCGACTTACGTCGAATGTCCGGGAGCGGTATTTCTTCTCGTCCAAAAAGATAAGCAGAGGTCAGACTTTTTTTATCTTTCTTAAAGTTTTTATAGGTTCCGTTGTAAACTACTTCGCCACCATGGATTCCTGCTAGTGGACCGATATCTAGGATGTGATCTGCACTGCGGATAATGTCTTCCTCGTGCTCTACAACGATGATCGTATTCCCTAGATTTTTTAGATTTTGTAAAACGGTGACTAGCTTTTCTGTATCCTTAGGATGGAGTCCGATACTGGGCTCATCGAGGATGTAAAGGGAGCTGGTTAGATTACTACCGAGTGTACGAGTGAGGTTTATCCGTTGCGTCTCTCCCCCACTCAGTGTTCCTGATAATCGATCTAGGGACAGATACGCTAGACCGACATCCATCATGGTCTGTAGTCTACCATTTATCTCTATGAGGATTCTTTTTCCTACTTCTTTTTGATATTTAGAAAGCTTTACATTTTTAAACCATTGTTGTAATTCGTCTATCGGAAGTTTTATTAATTTACCGATACTGTCACTATTGATTTTGACGTAAGTCGCATCTTTTCTTAATCGTGCTCCCTTACAATCTGGACAAGTCGTCCGACCTCGATATCTAGCAAGCATGACTCGATTCTGGATTTTATAAGTCTTCTTTTGTAACTCTTTAAAATATTCATGGATACCATAAAAATGTTCGTTGCCATCCCATACGACTTCCCGCTGCTCCTCTGTAAGATCCTTGTAAGGCGTATGAACTGGAAAATCAAAATGATGAGCAGCATTGAGTAATTTAGACAACCATACTTTAGATTTCTCTCCTCTCCAGCAGACGATCGCTTGGTCATAAACGGAGAGATTATCATTAGGGATCACCTTGTTAGGATCGACACCTAGGACGCGTCCGTAGCCCTCACAGTTAGGACATGCTCCGTAGGGATTATTATAATTAAATAACTGATGGTTAGGCTCTAGAAATAACATGCCATCTAGCTCAAAACGATTATTAAACGCCTTAGGCTTTCCGCCAATTATATCTACGATACAATCTCCATCACTCTCAGAAAAACAAGTCAATACAGAATCTGCGATCCGTTTTCTATTTTCCTCATCATCGTTAATCACAAATCGATCGATGAGTACACTCAGATCTTTTACAAATTCTTTTACGTCCTTTCTCTTTTTTAATTTTTTGTCTTCGAGTAAGTCTTCTATTTCTACGATCTCCTTTTTATACTTTACTCGAGTAAATCCTTTCTGCAGTAATAAGTTAAGTTCTTTTTCTAGTGATCGATCATACTTAGTCTGGAGCGGAATAAACAATTGGACTTTAGTCCCCTCCTTTTTAGAAAACAAAAAATCTACCACATCAGAGACCTCATGCTTTTTAACAATTTTTCCAGAAATCGGAGAAATCGTCTCTCCCACCCGAGCAAATAATAATCGGAGGAAGTCATAAATTTCGGTCAACGAACCTACAGTAGACCTCGCATTACTAGAACTCACCTTTTGTTCTATGGCGATGGCCGGACAGATTCCTTTTATAAAATCTACCTCTGGTTTTTTCATCCTATTTAGAAATTGCCTAGCATAGGAAGAGAGACTCTCTACATATCGACGCTGCCCTTCTGCATATAGGGTATCCATCACTAAAGAGGACTTACCACTTCCTGATAGGCCGGTGACTACGACCAGTTCGTTTTTAGGAATTTTTAGTTCTATGTTTTTTAAATTATTAGAACGGGCTCCTTTAATGTGTATATCGTTAATAGAGATAACTGTAGATTTTAATGATTATGCAATGATAACAAGCCTTTTTAAAGAACTGTTTATCTTTTATGATCAAGTTTTATAAAAGCTTTATCTGATTTACACAATTCTGATTATTTATTTGATCACTGGTTAATTATAGAATAGAGGAAATCATGGATTTATAGTTGAGGCTAAATAGTTTTTAGTTTACCCATTTTAGAGCTTGATGAGTAATCTTTAGTTTTGCAATGGAGTTTCCTAAACGAGGAATGGCGTTTAAATTGGCACTATATTTCTTGTTACTCATACTAATTAGTCTATATTTGCAGTGCAAAGTGTTCCTCGCCTTGTTCTATTAAGTTAGATTTTCCCCTTTTTTATTTATTAGAAACAAATTTTTGAACCTTTCGTATTAATTTATTACCCACCTATTATATTAACCTAATAACACTATGTTAGACATACTACAACTTAATGACATGCTAGTTCCAGAATTAAAGGATCTAGCAGAGAAGAATGGTCTGAAGGGATATAAAAAGTTGAGCAAACAAGAACTAATCTATAAAATCCTGGACCACCAGGCTCTAAGTTCTAAACCTGCCAATGCCACCGAAGAAATAGCACCAGAAAAACCAGTAAGACCAAAAAGAGCTCCAGCTAAAAAAGCTCCAGCTAAGAAAGCCCCTACTAAAGCGGCTCCAAGACCTAAAGCAGACGCTTCCACTGAAAAGAAAAAGGAAGAGCAAAAAGAAAAACCTGCTCCTGTAGCAAAAGAAAATACAGATAAAGCAGCTAGACCTGCTCCAGAAAAAAGAACTCCACAACCTAATAAGCCGAGAGAAGTTAGGAATAAAGAGCATAAGCCTCCGGAGAAAAAAGAAGAGAAATCTGAGGAGCGTAAAGCAGAAGATAAAAAGAGACAGCAAGAAAGAGAGGAAAAAAGAGCTGCAGAAAAAGCGGCAAGAGAAGAGAAACGTAAAGTTTTTGATGTGGATATCGATGGAATTATAGAAGGAGAGGGGATTTTAGAAATGATGCCTGATGGGTATGGGTTTTTAAGATCTTCTGATTATAACTATCTGACTTCTCCAGATGATATATATGTATCTCCATCGCAGATCAAATTATTTGGTCTAAAGACTGGTGATACTGTAAAAGGAGCAATCCGTCCGCCTAAAGAAGGAGAAAAATACTTTGCATTACTAAAGGTTTCTTTAGTAAATGGAATGTCTACGATCAAAGTAAAAGAAAGAGTTCCTTTTGAATATCTGACTCCACTTTTCCCAGAAGAGAAGTTTAAACTCACAATGAGGGAAGATGGAAAAGATTATGGTAATAGAATGATCGATCTTTTTACTCCGATCGGAAAAGGACAAAGAGGACTGATCGTAGCTCAGCCTAAAACCGGTAAGACTTTCTTAATGAAAGATATCGCTAATGCCATTTCTACTAATCACCCAGAAGCTTATATGATCGTATTACTGATCGATGAGCGTCCTGAAGAGGTTACTGATATGAAGCGATCTGTAAAGGCAGAAGTGGTAGCATCTACTTTTGACGAACCAGCAGAAAACCACGTAAGAGTAGCTAATATCGTCTTAGAAAAATCTAAGCGTCTAGTAGAATCAGGTCATGATGTAGTCATCTTACTAGATTCTATTACTAGACTAGCTAGAGCATATAACACTGTATCCCCTACTTCTGGTAGAGTATTATCAGGTGGTGTCGAGGCTAATGCTTTACATAAACCTAAGAAGTTCTTTGGGGCAGCGAGAAATATAGAAGGTGGTGGCTCTTTAACTATCCTAGCCACAGCACTTATCGATACCGGATCTAAGATGGATGAGGTAATCTTTGAAGAGTTTAAAGGAACAGGTAACATGGAGTTACAGTTAGATAGATCACTTGCTAATAAGCGTATGTATCCATCTATCGACCTGACTAAGTCTAGTACGAGAAGGGAAGAATTACTCCTAGATGATGCGATACTTAAGAGAATGTTTATCCTCAGAAAGCATCTAGCAGATATGAAACCAGACGAAGCAATGCAGTTTTTACGATCTCAGCTTAATGGAACCATATCTAACGAAGAATTTTTAGTCTCAATGAACTCGTAATTAATTTTCGAGAATTTGGGAATATTATATAAATAAGCGTATTTTTGCGTCCCTTTAAAAAGGAAACTATAAAAATAAGAAGATGAAACGTACCTATCAGCCGTCAAGAAGAAAAAGAAAGAATAAGCACGGTTTCCGTTCTAGAATGGCGACTAAAGAAGGCAGAAAATTATTAGCAAGAAGAAGAAAGAAAGGAAGAAAATCTCTTACTGTATCTGATACAATGAGAATTAAGTAAGACTTTTTTACTTTACAGATATATAAAATTCTGGGTATGCTGATATGGTATATCCGGAATTTTTTATTTAAGCCTATTTGTATAAATCGCTATTTTCCTATCCGTTATGGCAAAATTTACTTTATCTAAGAACGAACGATTAAAGAGTAAAAAGGCCATAGACTTCCTTTTTGAGCAGGGAACATTTATAAATCAGTATCCTCTCAAATTAGTTTACCATAAAAAACCATTACCAGAAGGACAGCCCCCGCTACTATTCTCAGTATCCGTATCTAAAAGAAATTTTAAATCTGCCGTATCCCGTAATCGGATAAAACGACTAGTACGAGAGGCCTATCGTACGCAGTGTCTCGCTCTCAGAGCATCATGTACAGATGCAAACATGCAGATAGAGATGATGTTTATATACATAGGTAAGGATATGCCAGTATTAGATAGGATAGAGAAAAAAGTCGATGATGTTTTGGAGAAATTATTAAAATAATTAGCTAATGCTCCTCTGCAGGAATCATGCTTTTCTGGATTAGAGGATTGCTAGATTTTTACCTATTCTAAAAACTATAAGAGTCACGTAAATTCTAAAGTTCTAAAAATCATAAATCTGACAAAAATTACATGAATCATGTAAATCCTAAAATCCTATAAATCATGGTTCTGACAGATTACAAGACTTAAAATCACACAAACTAAGATTCTGACTAACCCATGCCCCTACTCTGATATTTTATCTAGCAACCACTCCACTCCGTCATCATACCCGACTAAACCTTTTCCCTTTATTAGATGTGCTGCTGCTAGACTGACATAAGAGAACTTTCTAAAGTCTTCCCTAGCCTCGATGTCGCTGATGTGTACCTCCACTACAGGTGTAGAAATCGCTTTGATCGTATCCATCAGAGCTATTGACGTGTGCGTGAAACCTGCTGCGTTTAGAATAATACCCTCATATACAAATCCTACTTCTTGTAACTTATCTATGAGAACACCCTCATGATTAGATTGGAAATACGTGAGTGATATTTTGGGGTACTTGGCTTCGAGTAATTTAAAATGATCTTCAAAAGATACGGTACCGTAAATTTCTTTCTCCCTTTTACCGAGGAGATTTAGATTAGGACCATTGATGATAATAATATTTATCACTTTATCGGTTTAATAATAGAATACATGTCGACAACGTCAGTGCGGTATTATATTTAATTTGCATGTACGGTCATAAACTTGATCCTTGCTACTTGGATTTCTTCCATGGTGATATCATCATCTTTTAATTCGGCGAAAGCCGTATCTATAGACTCTGATTCTGCCTCTCCAAAATACTCGAAAATCTCTTCCATAACTTCCTCGTCTATCAACTCTTCCAGGTAATAATCGATGTTTAGTTTAGTACCGCTATCGACTATTACATTCATCTCTTGCAATAATTTATCAACATCCATTTTTACTGTAGAAGCAATATCATCAAATGGTAATTTACGATCGATACCCTGAATAATAGCCACTTTATTCTTTGACTTATTAGCCATTTGTTTTACTACCAGATCCTCAGGTCTCTCGATCTCGTTTTTAATAACATACTCTTTTATCATAGAGATAAATGGGATTCCATATCGATTTGCTTTTCCCTGACTAACACCAGATATATTTAACATATCATCGACAGAAATCGGATAAAACGTAGCCATATCTCTTAAGGAAGGCTCTTGAAAAATTACCCATGGTTGTACTTTTTTCTTCTTAGACTCTGATTTTCTGAGGTCCATTAGTAAAGAAAATAATTCTTCGTCTAGGGCTCCTCCACCTGCAGGTCCTGCAGTGACTATATCAGCATCCGTAACGGAAGAATAATCATTACTAATCGGAATCTTAAGAGAAGTAGGTTTCTTAATAAATGCGTGTCCGCTACTCGTAATTTTTAATACTCCATACTCTTCTATCTCCTTACGCAGTAGACCATGTAACATCGCATTCCTAATTACAGAATGCCAAAATATATCTTCTTTATCTTTTCCCGCCCCAAAAATCTCATTAGACACATACCCAAAATCTTCCATCTCTCGAGTCTTATTTCCTCGTATAAAATCGATCAATGGCTTAATCGTAAATTTTTCTTTTAGAGCCTGTGCAGATTTAAGAGCTATTGCGATTTCTTTTTTAGCCTCTACCCTTTCTTTAGGATTCTTACAATTATCACACATTTTATTACAACCCTTCTCATCATACTCCTCTCCAAAATAATGTAATATCGCTTTACGTCGACAAGCTCCTGTTTCAGAATAAGCAACAACTTCCTCCATCAGCTGACCATGCAGCTCTCGCTCTGACACTGGTTTATCCTTATGGAATTTTTCTAACTTGAGTATGTCTTTATAAGAGTAAAAAGCAATACACGTTCCGTCTAGTCCATCTCGTCCAGCTCTTCCTGTCTCCTGATAATAATTTTCTAAACTCTTTGCGATATCGTAATGGATTACAAAACGTACATCAGGTTTATCGATCCCCATCCCAAAGGCAATCGTAGCCACGATCACATCTATATCCTGCATCAGAAACTGATCCTGAACTCTCACTCTAGTTTTCTGATCTAGTCCGGCATGATAGGCGTGAGCATTGATTCCATTTACCTGTAAAACCTTAGCTACCTCCTCAGTGGATTTTCTGCTTAACACATATACGATTCCAGACTGTCCAGGCTTAGTGCGTATAAATTGTACGATACTTTTCTGAGCTTGGTCGTTATTTAACTTAGGTCTGATCTCATAAAAAAGATTAGTCCGATTAAAGGAAGATTTAAAAATATCTCCCATCTCCATTCCTAAGTTTTTAACAATGTCAGATTGTACTTTAGGTGTCGCAGTAGCTGTCAGGGCAATTATAGGAATACCTCCTTTTATCGCATCGATCATCTGTTTTATCCTCCTGTACTCAGGTCGGAAGTCATGTCCCCACTCTGATATACAATGAGCCTCATCTACAGCTACAAAAGATATTGTTAAGCTTTTAAAAAACTCTATATTTTCTTCTTTAGTCAGGGTCTCAGGAGCTACATAAAGTAGCTTAGTTTTACCATCAGTTAAATCAGCTCTTACTTGCTTAATTTGTCCCTTATTAAGAGAGGAGTTTAAAAAGTGAGCAATACTATCATCCTTACTATGAGACCTGATGGCATCTACCTGATCTTTCATTAAAGCGATAAGTGGAGATATGATTATCGCCGTCCCCTCTGACATTAATGCAGGTAGCTGGTAGCATAAAGATTTACCACCGCCTGTAGGCATGATTACAAAAGTGTTTTTACCACTTAGTAATGTTTGGATAATTTTTTCTTGATCTAATTTGAATTCGTCAAACCCAAAAAATTGTTTCAATGAAGATTTTATATCTACTGTATCAGTCATGTATTCTTAATCGTCTAAATGGAGTTATTTACAGATAGTTCTCTATCTATAATAATCTTTTAAATTACGGAAATTATTAAGTTTATCGAGTATCGATACCTAAAAATATCAATATCAAAAATCACTGGAATTTTAATTAAATCATCTGCTTTTTAAAAGCAAACAAAAGTACATTATACTAACGTTTAAAAGTAGGATTAGTCACTTCCTGTGCGTCATATTAATGACACAAGTATCACTAATTTAAGTTAATCATTTTATAACTTACTTGCATGGTTCAAGACTTATTTTAACATACTGTCCCTTGCATAAAAACTATGACCAAATCTAGTCCTAATGTCTATTTTAATCATTCTCTATATACACCGCTTCAAATTTTGCAGTAAAAGATTGTGGATCCGCAATGGCCATATCTGTCTTATACTTTGCAGGAATGGTAGACTTATCTAAAAGACAACCCTCTGGGATATAAGGAAAAATATCATTGTATGTACGCGTACGATTAGGATCGATTCTACGATTTACATGAGCTCGATTTATCTTATCTGGATTATCGATTCCTGCTGCTGCCATTAGTTCTATAAAACTCACTATAGTCTCTTTATGATAATTAGCGACTCGGTGCTTTTTATCCTCTACTACTAGACCTTTTACGAGTTCTGCATCTTGTGTAGCCACGCCTGTAGGACAGGTATTATGATTACATTCTAGAGCTTGTATACACCCTACTGCCATCATCATAGCTCTAGCAGAATAACAGGCATCTGCTCCCAGTGATATCGCTCTGAATATATGGAATCCAGATACGATCTTACCAGAGGCGATTAGTGTAATTTCTTTTTTTAGGTTAAACCCAATGAGTGCATCGTACACAAAACTAAGGCCTTCTATAAACGGCATTCCTACAGAGTTACTAAACTCTAGTGGAGCAGCACCAGTCCCTCCTTCTCCCCCATCTACAGAGATAAAATCTGGACGTATTCCAGTATCCATCATCGCTTTACATATAGCTAAAAACTCATGCTTCTGACCGACACATAATTTAAATCCGATCGGTTTTCCTCCAGATAATTGCTGACATCTTCCTATAAACTGGATCAGCTCTAGCGGTGTTTTAAACGCTTTGTGATAAGGAGGAGATAAGACATCCTTACCCATTTCTATATTCCGTATATCTGCTATCTCCTGTGTTACTTTCTTTGCAGGCAGTATACCACCATGACCTGGTTTTGCTCCTTGAGATAATTTTATCTCCACCATTTTTACATTGGAGGCCTTAGTCCGTTCTACAAATAATTCCTCAGAAAAATTTCCATCACTACTCCTACATCCAAAATATCCAGTACCGATCTGATAAATCAGATCTCCATTGTGCTTATTATGATATGGTGATATTCCTCCTTCTCCAGTATTATGAGCAAAATTTCCGATCTCCGCTCCTCCATTTAGAGCCATAACCGCATTTTTACTGAGCGAACCAAAACTCATAGCCGATACATTAAATAGAGATAAGCTATAGGGCTGCTTACAGTTTTTACCCCCTACGAGTACTCGAGGATCATCCTCTATGTTATGATGATCTAGAGCTGCGATACTATGATTCATCCACTCATATCCTTCCTCGTAAATATTTAATTGCGTCCCAAACGGGGTCGTATCATTTTCTTCCTTTGACCTCTGATAAACGATGTTTCGATCCAGTCTGGAAAACGGTCTTCCATCATAATCTGATTCTATAAAGTACTGATATAACTTTGGTCTCAGCCACTCCGCAGCATAACGACTTCTCCCTATAATCGGAAAATTTCTAACGATCGCTCTTTTAGGTTGGGTAGAATCATAGATTGCCCACATTGCAATGATCCCAGTTAAGGCCAGTAACCACCAGAAAGAAAGCGATACTAAAAACGTAAGCAAGGCTGCCCCGATCACTAACAATAGACAAATAAATAAAACCGTTCTTCTCATAAGTATAAGTATACTACAATTAGACAAATTCTAAAAACATATTACAAATATCTTTAATATCTTT
>Ga0114957_1005491_pt1 | contig 10502 bp, 10 predicted proteins | sample BantaG_FD_87175 | JGI IMG/M metagenome (GOLD analysis project Ga0114957, IMG submission 87175) | Marine algal microbial communities from Bantry Bay, Ireland - BantryBay_4 metaG | ecosystem: Host-associated > Algae > Red algae > Unclassified | place: Bantry Bay, Ireland | collected 2014-11-21 | reverse complement strand
ATTTTTCCGCCATTTTCTCCAAAAAAATAATTCCGTAACAAAGGCTATGCAATGATTTTTTTGAAAAAACTGACAAAAAAATTCCCTCGTCAAAAATCTGCATTTATTAATTTTCTATTCCTTTGCTGAATAGTTTACATTTCTTTATAAAAAAATTAAATATCAAACATCTTTCTTCCATATTGTTTTTCTGTTTTTTATGTATCCAAATTGGAGTTGCTCAGGATTTTGCATTTCAACATTTTACAACTGAAGATGGATTGCCAGGTTCGACTGTTTATAGAATTATTCAGGATAAAAATAATTTTTTATGGATGGCAACGGAAGGAGGTATTTGTAAATACGATGGGAAACAATTTCTTCCTTTTAAAAATAAAAATATTCAAGGAGAAGTGATTAGTTTGTTTTATGGAAAGATAGGATTTGGATGACCGACTTGGCTAAGCGGCTTTCTTTTTTACAAGATGATAAATTATTTTCCTTTAAAAATAACCTTTCAAAATATCCAATATCTGAAATTTTTGAAGATGAAAATCAAAATTTTTGGTTCCTTCATCCCCAAACTGCAAGTGTAATTGTAGAATCAGATTCTTCTAGCCAAAATGTCAATCACCATCATTATGAGGATACCACGTTAAAGGGATTAAAAATAATTTATTCAGTAGATAAAGATCATTGTATAATTATTAATTCGAGAGGAGTTAATCATTTTAAAAATTACGAACATTCCTTTTCTGAATTTAAAGGAAAAAAAACGGTGTTAAGGGGATTTCCTATGTTTTCTGTTCAGTATAAGGATTCTATTCTGTTAACTTCCGGTAATAGGATTTTTACCTTATCTCTTGAAGACCATTCTTTAAAATCTTCGTTTTTTCATATTAATCATCTTCTTGATTTAGGAGTAAATAATTTATTTGTTGATGCGGATGATGATCTATGGATAGCGACTCGAAATGGTGTTATATATTTTCAAGATCAACCAGATGGAAGTACAAAGATGATTCATTTATTAAAGGGAAATGTTACACAAACTGTTTTTCAAGATGCTGAAAAGAATTATTGGATTACCACTCAGAGGGAAGGTGTTTTTAAACTATCCTCAACGGATATAACTATTTATAAAAAAGAAGAATTTGGTGATAAAGTAGCTGCGGTTAATTCTTTTTCAGATGATAGAATAATTGTAGGCTATAATAATAATTGGGTTAGTATTTTGAATGAAGATTTGAAACCTGTTTTTGAGAAAAAGATTTCTGTAGCTAATTCCGAGATATATGATATCGTAGTAGATCAAGCAGGGAAAGAAGGATATATCATTTAGGCTTAGCTGTTTTTGATAAAAATTTTAAAATATTTAGTCCCTTTCCGGCGCTTTCAATTAATAATGTTCAAATTGAAAATCAAGACACCGCTCTCCTTTCTAATTATATTTTACCACATGATAAAAATAATATTAAAATCATTTTTAACGGGGTAACATTTAAGAATGCAAAAGATGTTCAATATCAATATCAGTTAAAAGGACTAAGTGAGGAATGGATTTCTTCTCAAGTGAATGAAGCGTCTTATCCTGCATTGCCATACGGGAATTATGAATTTTCAGTTAAGACTAAAACATTAAACTCAGAATGGTCGCAGGTAGAAAAAATCACGTTTGAAATAGAAAAAGCTTTTTGGCAAACATGGTGGTTTTACCTCTTGACGGCGCTGGTGTTTTTTTTAGTAGGAGCTAAGTTTTTACAAATTGTTATTGGAGTAATCAAGAAGAGAAATGAAATTCAACAAAATTTAAAAGATTCACAACTTACAGCACTACGTGCTCAAATGGATCCTCATTTTATTTTTAATGCATTAAATTCTATTCAAGATTTTATCATTCAAGAAGACAAGCGATCTGCCAATCATTATCTTTCGAAGTTTTCTAAATTGATGCGAAATATTTTAGATGCTTCGGATAAAAATAAAATCTCGTTGAAGAAGGAAATTGATTATTTAAAATTATACTTGAGTTTGGAAGCATTACGATTTGAAGATAAGTTTAAGTACTTTTTTGAAATAGATGAAAATCTAAATATTGATTCTACTTTCATTCCATCAATGCTCATTCAACCTTATGTCGAAAATGCACTTAAGCATGGACTGATGCATCGTAGAGAAAATAAAATTCTTTATATTAGATTTTCTCAAAATGAAAATTTTTTACTTTGCGAAATAGAAGATAACGGGATCGGACGAGATGCTTCGAGAAAAATTAATAAAAGAAATGATAGAGTTTATCGCTCTAGAGCAATGAGTTTGACAAAAGAACGAATTGATTTATTAAACTCTGCTGAAACTGATAAATTAGGACTCGAAATCGAAGATTTAAAAAATAAAGATGGAAGTGCTGCGGGAACGAAAGTGATGATTAGAATTTTTCAATAAAATATTAAATGCTAACAGCGATAATTGTAGATGACGAAGTTAGGAATCGTAATACTTTAAAAAACTTACTGAATGAATATTGTTTGGGAGTAAGTATTTTAGAAGAAGCTGATGATGTTTTGTCAGGTGTAAAAGCTATTCAAACCCATCAACCCGATGTTGTTTTTTTAGATATTGAAATGCCACAATATTCTGGTTTTAAATTGGTAGAATATTTTGATGATGTTCAATTTCAAATTGTGTTCACTACAGCTTATGAGCAATATGCTTTACAAGCGTTTGGATCAGCTGCGACAGGGTATTTGTTAAAACCAATTGATATTGATGAACTCATAAATGTGGTCACAAGAGTAAAACAAATCAAAGCAAAAAAAAGTAATACTACAAATTCAACCCGTACTCAATATTCCAAAATTGACCCAAATAAAAAAATAGATCTTCCCACAAAAAATGGATTGATTTATTTGACGATTAATGAGATTTTATATCTCCAAGCAGAAGGGCGGAATACGCATATTTTTTTGAAGGATGGACAGCAAGTATTGACGACTATGAATATGAAAGAGTGTCAAAAGATTTTTTTTAAAACAACACTTTTACGGATTCATAAATCTTACATGATTAATATTGCCTACATCGAAAAACACATCAAAAAATTAGATGCTTTTGTAGAAATGGAAGGAGGTAAAAGATTAGATGTAGGCCAAGCTTTTAAGGAACAATTGAATAAAGGACTTTCGTTTTTTAAGAGGTGATTAATTGATTGTTAAACTGTTTCGCTTCGCTAATTGTTTGATTGTTATCGAATAATTTTAAACAGACAATCATTCTTTTTTGAAAAAATAAGATTAATAAAAATGGAGATAACAATTCAATCCATTGATGATTTAGAAAAAGTAGTCAAAGCATTATTAGGTTTTTCCGAAGGCAGTAAAAAAATGATGTTTTATGGAGAAATAGGTGCTGGAAAAACAACTTTTATCCAAAAAATCTGTAAACATTTAGGAGTAAGAGAAAGGGTAGTTAGTCCTACATTTTCTCTAGTTAATCAGTACACATTTATTGATAAAACCTTACAAAATGAACAAATCGCCCATCATCTTGACCTTTATCGCTTAAAAAATGAACGAGAAGCACTTGATATTGGAATTGAAGATTATCTTTATGATAAATACTACTGTTTTATTGAATGGGCAGAAATTATTGAACATTGGTTACCTGAAGACATTATAAAAATTCACATCGAAATCTTTGAAAACTCAGGACGAAGGTTTATTTTTAGTAAATAATAGGAATCAAGAGTTAAAAAAACAGTTTTACATTAGATGTTCAACTCTTAATTCACATCAATACATGATGCCCTAAATTTTTAATTATTCATTTTTAATTATTCATTAACAAAGTGAGCGAAAAGAAGAAGAGTATACCGATCCCTAAAATATTTACAGAAGGACAGTTTGAAACCCAAACCGAAATGTTGCAATTGCAACGCAAGCCTAACAAACTTTTCATTGGGATTCCAAAAGAAACCACCCTTCAAGAAAATAGAGTTGCTTTAACGCCTGCAGCAGTTGCGTCTCTTATTGGGCATGGGCATCGAGTAGTGGTAGAAAAAGATGCTGGTTCCAAAGCGAATTATACAGATCATGCTTTTTCAGAAGCAGGTGCCGATATTGCCTACAGCCAAGATCAAGTTTATAAAGCCAATATATTAATAAAAGTTGCTCCTCCAACTTTGAGAGAATTAGATTTTCTCCGACCAGGACAAATTCTTTTTTCTCCACTTCAATTACCCATTATCACTCCTGAGTTTATTTTGAAATTAAAAGCCAAACGCGTTACAGCTTTGGCGATGGAGTACATCAAGGATGAAAGTGGGATTTTTCCAGTTGTAAGAATTATGAGTGAAATGGCAGGGTTGAATTCTATCTTAACGGCCTCGGAATTATTGACCAATTCGAATGGTGGAAAAGGCGTTCTTTTTGGAGGGGTCTCAGGTGTGCCTTCTGCCAAAGTCGTAATTTTGGGAGCAGGAGTAGTTGCAGAATTTGCAACTCGTGCAGCCTTAGGACTTGGAGCGGATGTTCGTATTTTTGATAATAATATTTCAAAATTAATGCGGATTCAAAATAGAGTAGGAAGACAACTCAATACCTCTTCTTTTAATCCTTTCCAGTTGGAAAAAGAACTACGAACGGCAGATGTTACAATTGGCGCAATCCATTCTAAGCATGGTCGGACGCCTATAGTTGTCAGCGAGGAGATTGTTTCTAAAATGAAAACAGGTTCTGTTATTATTGATGTGAGTATTGATCAAGGTGGTTGCTTTGCCACTTCGGAAGTAACCTCACATGATCGACCTACTTTTACAAAACATGGAGTGATTCATTATTGTGTTCCAAACATTGCATCACGTGTTGCCCGAACCGCTTCAATTGCGGTAAGTAATATTTTAACTCCTATCCTACTTAAAGCAGGGAAAACAGGAAGCATCGAAGATCTCATTCATAATAATCATGGTATTCGAAATGGAGTTTACACTTACAAAGGGTGTTTAACAAATGAATACCTTGGAGAAAGATTTAAAATAAAATCTACAAATATCAATCTTTTAATTACATCTCAATTGTAAATAAGAAAATAATCAAAATCAAAATGGCAATCAAAATCAAAAATCGAATAATAGTGAATCTCCATTATTCGATTTTTGATTTTGATTGCCATTTTGATTTTGATTATTTTTCTTACTATTTCAATTTTAGCGGACATTCTCGAACCATCTCAATTAAATATCTTTGTAAGAAATTCCTCTATCGTATACTTTTCTCTAGTCTGAATTCTAGCCACGAATTTGCTCAAATTAGCACTAAAAATGCGAAGCATATTTTAGAATTCGAGCAAATTAAATTCTATTTTCTCGAATTAAAAGTCACTAATGACTTTTTTAAATTTTCTCAAATTCTATTCAAGAAATAATTTGAGAAAATTCGTGTTAATTCGTGGCTGAAAAGTCAGTCTTAGAAAAGTGTACGGTAATCAATAAAAAGTAATTAAAAAAAGAGATTATGAAAACTTTACAATCCAACCTTCGGTTCACCTCATTTTTATTTCTATTATTTTTTATGGGAAATGTTTCTGCGCAAGTGGATTCCATTCCATCGACTGATGGTATGAACAATAAAAAAATGGAAGCCATTTTTAAATCAGAAGCAGAAGAACTGGAAGGTCAATTAGGAAATTGGCAAATGCTTTATGGCGGAAGTGCTTTGTATGTTTTGACAGATGAAAAAAATAATCGAATGAGAATTTTTACGCCAGTAGCTGAAGAAAAATCATTAGAAGATGGACAATTGAAAAAAATGTTAGAAGCCAACTTCCATTCTGCTTTAGATTCAAAATATAGTTTGTATGAAGGATTTGTGGTTAGCGTTTATACGCATCCATTAAAAGAATTACAAAAAGATCAATTGATTGATGCCATGCGTCAAGTGGTAGTTTTGTCCAGAACTTTTGGAGGATCTTATTCGAGTACAGGTTTAATTTTTGGTGGAGGTGCGGAAGAAGAGGAGCAGGAAGAGCCTAAGAAGAAGATTAAGAAAATGTAAGACGCTAGTATTTTATCGAAGTTTTCAATCAAAAAACAACCAACCTCCCCTCACTCTCCGCACTCAGCGGAATAAAAATATTCCCTGTCCATTCTCCAAAAATCTTAATGGGATAGCCACCACTTATAGCCAATAGTTTCCATCCCAATTGATTTCTATCTAGAACTTCCAACTGATCGTTATTTTCATCAAGGATAAATAATTGGTTTTTCTTTCGGACAGGAATTACTTTTTCAAAACAAGTAGGAAAATCTAGTAACCAAGGATTTGAAAAAAGTGCTTTTGAATATCCCTCAGCAAAAGATTTAAAATCATGATATCCTTCCATAGCTTTTGGTTCATTAGTAATATCAAAAGGCAATCGAAGAATTGCTCTCATTTGATATGCCGAAGGATAAAAACACAATTCTCCTTTTAAAGTACTACCTGTTGGAAAATGATTTTGAAAACCAGCATCTCCAAAAACAAACTCTAAAATTAAAGCATGCTTTTTCGTTTTTTGACCAAAAACCCAAACCCTACGAAAATTTAAATTATCCTCAATCCCTTCAATTTGTCCCATCACTAACCATTCATCTTTGATTCCTACTTGAGCTAAGACCTCATCTTTTTTAGTATTGATTCCTGCAACTGAAAGCAACTCTTGTTGCAAAGGCGGCGGTAAGTTTTCTAAATTTTTAAAACCTTTGGCGACTAAATATAAATCGGTCATTTGCGAAAGCATCTTATCGACCCAGTTGACATTGCCACCTTGTAGCAATTGCATGGATTGAATTTTTCTTCCGATACCGCCTAATTTTGCATCCACCATTCGAGCAGAAATATCTTTCCAAAATTCATAACCTTGTCGTTCTGTCGAAGCCAAACCTTGGCGAATCGTATCCGTCAACCACATTTCTAAATCTTCCAAACCTGCTTCCATTTGAATCATTCGTTTGGAACGAGTTTTTATTTTTTGTTCACTTCGTTTTTGCTCAGCTTCCAAATCAGCAGCTTCATCTTTGGGCGAAGGAGGCGCATTAGAATCTCTTTTTTCCAACCACTCATTTACCCAATCAGGAATATCAGAAGTGATATGAAATGCATCTGTATTGTTAGCAATCAACAACATCAACCCCATCGAATGTTTACATGGAAATTTTCGACTTGGACAATTACATTTAAAGGCAGGTCCTTTTAGATCAATCGCAGTCAAGTAGTAAGAAGCACCACTACTTTTACATTCCCCCCAAACAGCTCGTTCATTGCCTTGGAGGTTTCGCCATTGTCGAATAGTGGCTAACTTTTGCCCACGTTGTGCAGTTCCAGCATCAGGGGCGAAAGAGAGTATTTGTTGAGTTGTCCACAAAGTATTTTGATTTTTTTGCTTAACCACATATGGCACATTAGAAGGGACACATAAGACACATAGAAATACATAAAACTTATGTGTCTTATGTGTCCCTTCTAATATGCCATATGTGGTTAAAATTTTCACAAAAATAAAAAGAGCGCAACGAATATTAATCATTGCGCTCTTTTTATTTTAAAAATGAAGCGATTAAGAGGTCATTCAAAATTCTTCATTCAAAATTCAAAATTAATTCTAGGCATTCGCCTTTTCTTTTTTATTAGCAGTTTTAATTAAACCAAGAGAATGCATTGCTTTCTCAGAAGCGGTTTGTTCTGCACTCTTTTTATTAAAATCATCTGCCGTCGCGTATTTTTTTCCATCGATCAGAACGGCCACTTTAAAGCGATCCCGTTTATCGAATTTGTACTTTGCCAACATTTTGTAAGTAACGACCTGTCCATTTTTTTGACAGTACTCTAATAGTTGACTTTTGTAATTATCATCGTACTCTTCAAGTCGATGAATATCAAGATAGCTACGCAAAATTTTCTGGATGACGTACTGTTTGGTTCTATTATAACCACATTCTAAGTACACCGCGCCAACCAATGCTTCTAAAGCATTTCCCAACATTGAGCGACTTAAACGAGTTTGGTTGTATTCATTTAAAATAACATCCAAGCCCATCTTGTCAGCAATTTGGTTGAGAGATTGACGCTTCACAATTTTGGAGCGCATCTTGGTAAGGAAACCTTCATTTTTGTTCGGATATTTCTTAAAAAGATATTCCGCCACAATAGTACCTAAAACTGCATCGCCTAGATACTCCAACCGCTCATTACTTGTAATGGCAGTTGACGTCTTATCGCTAGCCGCAGATTTATGATAGAAGGCTAATTTAAAAATATGAATTTTTGATGGTGTAAAACCAATCAAATCCTTCATTTTTCTGGCTAAACTTTTATCTGCTGAGAAATAATAGTTGTAACCTCTGAATAAGAATTTCAAACGTTAATTAAAATTTTTTGTATTGAAACTAAAGCGTTTTCATTTTAATTTGGGGAACGTTACTTTAATTTCAATACATGAGTAAACAAATGCTTGGCTACCAGGTTATCATATGAGTTGTCGAATCGTGCAAAAAAACATATCGACATATAAAAAATAGTTTTTTTAATGGTAAAAACTAAAAAGACCAATATATATAAGACACTTCGTGCAGATAAGAAATTAGATGTTAAATAATAACCTAATAACCAAAAGTATTCGCACATCAATTAAATAATTAACTGAACGAAGTGTTACTGTCAATTTTAAGATAGTGGCATAGTGATGTTCAATTTCGGACTAAATGGCTAGGGATGATGGGAAAAGTGAATATATTTATGAGGCTTGCTTCACAAAGATAATCATATTTTCTTAAATACCACAGAGGAATTATGTCCTCCAAATCCAAAAGTATTGCTCAATACTGCTGTTACTTCCCTTTCTTGAGCTTGATTAAATGTAAGGTTCAATTTGTTATCAAGAGCTGGATCATCAGTAAAATGATTGATCGTAGGCGGAATAAAATTATGAGTAATGGCCAAAATTCCAGCAACTGATTCAATTGCTCCTGCCGCTCCTAATAAATGTCCCGTCATTGATTTTGTAGAACTGATGTTCATTTTGTAGGCATGATCTCCAAATACTTGTTGAATCGCTTTCGTCTCTGCCACATCTCCCAACGGAGTAGATGTTCCGTGTACATTTACGTAACTAATATCTTCAGGGTTCAATTTTGCATCTTTAATTGCCATCTTCATCACATTTCTTGCACCCAATCCTTCAGGATGAGGAGCGGTGATATGATGGGCATCCGCCGTTGCGCCTGCACCTACAATTTCAGCATATATTTTTGCACCACGCGCTTTTGCGTGTTCATATTCTTCCAATATGATTCCTGCCGCACCTTCTCCTAAAACAAATCCATCACGATCCAAATCAAATGGTCGAGATGCAGTTTGAGGGGAATCATTTCGAGTAGAAAGTGCTTTCATGGAATTAAATCCACCAATACATAATTTAGTTACAGTCGCTTCAGAACCACCTGTCATCACTACATCAGCACGTCCAAGGCGAATATAATCGAAGGCATTACTAATAGCATGTGAAGAAGAAGAACAAGCAGAAACGGTAGAATAATTCACACCTCTAAATCCATATTTGATGGAAATATGTCCTGCTGCAATGTCTCCAATAATTTTAGGAATTACAAAAGGATTATATCGAGGAGTACCATCTCCTGCCATAAAATTCTCAACTTCATCTTCCAAGGTTTGTAATCCTCCTATCCCTGAAGCCCAAATAACGCCACATTTGTCAAGATTTATTTTTTCTAAATCTAACCCAGAATCTTGAAAAGCTTCCTCGGCTACTACTAAAGCAAATTGAGAAAAACGATCTAGTCTTCGAGATTCTCTTCGGTGTAAATGCTCCGACACATCAAACCCTTTTACTTCACAAGCAAATTGAGTTTTAAATTTAGAGGCATCAAAAAGAGTAATGGGAGCAGCGCCGCTGACACCATTTTGTAACCCTTCCAAATAGCCTTGAATAGTATTGCCTATAGGAGTCAATGCTCCTAATCCTGTTACGACGACCCTTCTCATATTTTATCTTTTTGAAAATTCAACATTCGGTTAAAATAGTTTTGATAAATATGAATCATCACTATTTTCAAAATTAATGATGATTCATGTTTTCCTTGTCTTAATTAACGCATTATGTTTAAGGGAAAATAGGTCCCAAAATTTGGGAGAATGAAAAATAACTAAAAGGAATAGTTATAAAAGAAGTATTTTTCATTCAAAGTATTGAAGTTGTTTAAAAACTCATTGATTGGCTGCAAGTGGAAAATTTTATCCTGAACTGCGTTAAAAATACTCGCCGATGCTAAGGCATCGCCTGCATTTTTTGCCTTATTCAGAATAAAATTTTCTCACTTTCGCCTAATCATGAATTCTTAAACAACTTCATTTTGAAATATAAAGAATACAAAACTTTTTTTGTATTCAAAATTCAATTTTTTTTTTTTTCTAGAAAAGAAACGCTCTCAAAAAAAACCACAAACCAGAAAGGAACCCTTCTGATTTGTGGAT